>Ga0315268_10001455_pt1 | contig 27209 bp, 42 predicted proteins | sample C1_top_MG_FD_204535 | JGI IMG/M metagenome (GOLD analysis project Ga0315268, IMG submission 204535) | Sediment microbial communities from Yellowstone Lake, YNP, Wyoming, USA - C1_top | ecosystem: Environmental > Aquatic > Freshwater > Lake > Sediment | place: USA: Wyoming | collected 2017-08-01
ACGGTGATTGTGACAGAAGAGGGAATCTGGGAACCTCAGACACGCCAAATGGAATAACAAGTTATCTTGATTACCGTGAACATGGGATGCTCTGTCCAAAGAATTCACCTCGATCAAAGGAGTGAGATTTACGGACTTTCTCCCTTTCGTAAAGGGAGATAAAAGAGGGATTTATGAGCATGTTTCCAACGTTATTGCCTTATAACCTCAAATTGAAACAACACTCCAGAGAGCTTAGACGCAACATGACCGACGCCGAAAAGCGTATATGGTCCAAGGTAAGATTAGAGCAACTAAAAGGATGCAAATTCTACTGGCAAAAAATCATTGGCAACTACATAGTAGATTTCTTCTGCCCGAAAGCCAAACTCGTAATCGAGCTTGACGGTAGTCAGCATTACTTAGAAAATATGGTTGAAATCGACAAAATAAGGATCGCGTACCTAGAGGCTCAGGGAATTAAAGTCCTGCGTTTCACAGATACGGATGCATTGAATAACACTGACGGAGTGATTGAGAAAATATTGGAATACCTGTAGATTTACAGGGGCACTAAATCCCCCTTAATCCCCCTTTACCAAAGGGGGGACTTGACGGAGGAGGGGGCGTGGGAGCCACTAAAGGTGGTAGATGAAAAATGATGACGCTCAATGAAATCATTTCTGATATCAGTGATTCATTGGTTGCCTTAGACGAATCCAGAATTCCTTGGGATAAATATCAACCAGGCGTCGGACCTTATACCGAAACAAAGTTAGTACAATATATGGCAGATTACTTTAGGGAATGCTTCCCAAAATATCGGGGAATCATGACCAGAAGAACTCCAGACCTCCTAATACCTAATGAGTGGGCTCTGGAATTTAAACTCGCCCGACCCTTTGGTGATAATGGTAAGATTGCAGAAAATTGGTCAGTAAATCTCTTGCATCCTTATCCAGGAAACACGAGTTCATTAGGTGATTGCATCAAATTATTAAATGCCAATTTAGCAGAAAAATTAGCGGTTATAGTTATTGGTTATGAACATAATCCCCCTAAAATCGACTTAGAGCCTTTGGTTCAAGCATTTGAGATTCTCGCTAACCAGTTTATGAAAATCCAACTTTCTCAAAGAATAGAAATCAGGCGAGCCAACTTAATACATCCTGTTCATCAGGTACTCAGAGTATTTGCCTGGGAAGTTCAAAAAAACCTGGAATCCCAGTGATCCAAAAATAATTCAGTCTCAAGGGGGATAAAATAATGCAAACCAAGGATTACATCCAATCCCAATTTGATTTTTTACATGCAGCCCTCCTCAAAGCCACCGACGGTCTGACCGCCGAAGAACTGTCCTGGCAGCCGGGAGCAGCCAATTCCATCGGCTTCCTCATGCTGCACATCGCCCGCTCGGAGGACCTCAACATCATGACGCGCCTGCAGGGCAAGCCGCAGGTGTGGGTGTCCGGCAAGTGGTACGAGAAATTCGGCCTGGCAGCCGACGAACTGACCTTCGGCTGGAGCGAGGAAAAACTGGCTGCCTTCAAATCCCCCAACGCAAAGGAACTGCTGGCTTATGCCGAAGCCGTCCGCGCTGAAACCAAAAAATACGTATCCAATCTGACGCCACAGGAGCTTGAAAGGATAGTAAACATTTCATACCTGGGCGATCTCCCCATCGGAAAATTGTTCGCCCGCATGATAATCCACCTTTCCGGGCATGTCGGCGAGATGTCGTACATACGCGGGTTGAAGCGCGGATTAAACAAATAACCCTCCAGCGTAATGATATAATCTGACGGATATGGGATCAAATCCTTATTTGGGCGCGCGGCGTCCAGTTGAAGGTTCATCCTCACCTTGCTCCTCTCCCCCTAAGGGAGAGGAAATTTAAGGAGTTGAACATGTCCAAAGCACAGGCAAAAGTAGCTGTCATCGGCGGCACCGGACTCTACGACATCGAAGGCCTGACCGACATACAGGAGGTCAATCCCGATACCCCTTTCGGCAAACCGTCGGATAGCATCGTGATAGGGACGCTGGGCGGAGTGAGGGTGGCCTTCCTGCCGCGCCACGGGCGTGGCCACCGTATCATGCCCACGGAAATACCTTCCCGCGCCAACATCTACGCACTCAAGACGCTGGGCGTGGAACATATCATCGCCATCAACTCCGTCGGCTCTTTCAAGCTGGAGGTCAAGCCCGGCGACCTGCTCATACCCGACCAGTTCATCGACCGCACCAGCCAGCGCGCCAATACATTTTTCGGAGGCGGCATCGTGGCGCATATCCAGTTCGCCGAGCCGGTGTGCTCCGACCTCAGCCGCATACTCTACGAATCGGCTAAAGAGGCGGGAGCCAGCGTGCACCCACGCGGGACGTACGTGGTGATGGAGGGGCCTGCCTTTTCCACGCGGGCGGAATCGCGCCTGCACCGCTCATGGGGCGCCGACGTCATCGGCATGACCGCCCTGCCCGAAGCCAGGCTGGCACGCGAGGCCGAGATGTGCTACGCCGTCATCGCCTGCGCCACAGACTACGATAGCTGGCACGAGAGCAAAGAGGTAGTGTCGGTGGATATCATCCTTAAAACCCTGCGCCAGAATATGGAAATTTCCAAGCGTATCATCAGGCTGGCGGTGGGCAAAATCGGCGAGAAGCGCGAATGCAGCTGCGCCACGGCACTCAAGAATGCCATCGTAACTGACCCCAAAATGATACCGGCGGAGCGCAAGAGAGAACTACAGGAGATTATCGGGAAGTACATCAAATAATCGAAATCCTAAACACCAAGCACTAAATACTAAATAATATCAAAACCCAAATATCAAAAAGTTTTTGGGATTTGTATTTTGATAATTTGAATTTGTTTAGAATTTAGATATTGGGATTTAGAATTTTCCCCGCATGGTCAGACAATTCCACGCGGTTCTTCGGCTCCGCCTCAGAATGACAAGCAACTGGCCGTTGTGCTTTAATAGATGAATTATGATTGATACGCGCTTTAATCTGGCTCCCACCATGATAGGCAGCATGCCGCACACAGACCCGGCCGCCGCCTGCCAGCTTGTGGCTAAATATCTCAAGGAGATTCCCTCCTGGCCGCAACTGCCCAAGCGTGCCTTCACCGAGGACATGACGGTGCAGTTCAGCGAAGGCCTCCCTGGCATGGCGGTCGCCGAAGAACATGCCTTTGTCAGTCACGGACCGGCCTTCGATGAGGCCATGCTAAAGTTGTACTCGGCCTACCTGGACGGCGATGCAAGCGTCTTCCCGGTGAGCGCCGCTTATGCCGCCGGGCTTTACGAATTTTTCAACCTCAAAAAACTCAGACCGCTGGCCGTCAAGGGGCAGGTGTCGGGGCCGCTGTCCTTCGGCGTCACCCTCAAAGACGAAAAAGGCCAGAGTATCCTCCATGACGACTCCCTGGCGGATGTAGCCGCCCGGCTGCTGCACCTCAAGGCCGCCTGGGAGGAGAACGAACTCAGGCGCGTCAGCAAGAACACTATCATCTTCGTGGACGAGCCGGTGATGGCCTCCTACGGCTCGGCCTTTTTCACACTGTCCAAAGAGAAGGTGTCCACGCTTATACAGGAGGTGCTGGGAGGCATTTCCGGCCTGCGCGGCATCCACTGCTGCGGCAACACCGACTGGTCGGTGCTGTTGGGCGTTGACGCCCACATCATCAGTTTCGATACATATAACTTCGCCGGCTCGCTGGCGCTCTATCCGGCCGAGGTCAAAAGTCTCATAGACCGGGGAGGCGCGGTGGCCTGGGGCATCGTCCCCAACACAGAAGAGGCGCTGCAGAAAGAGAGTGTTTCCAGCCTCAAGGACAGGCTGGAAGAGTCTATGGCCCCCTTCACGCGTCACGGCGTGAACTTCAAACAGCTAAAGGAGCATGGACTGCTGACGCCGAGCTGCGGGCTGGCCGGGCTCTCCGAAGACGAGGCCGAGCACGTGCTGGAGATGCTGGCGGCGCTCTCCGCGCGCATGCGCGGCAGGTCGTAGGCATCCGTGTCTTCCCCAGCCGAGATTCTCACAAAACACCTCAGACTTGTACCCATCACACCCGCACACATCCGTGCTTTCTATCTGAGCAGAGACGCATTGTCATCGCTGCTTGACGCGAGCGTCCCAGACAACTGGCCGGTCGACCCCATCATCCTGGAAATACTCAAAAAACGCCTGGACGACCCCGCCGCCTTCGAGTGGGCAGATTATATCTATATTCACAGAGAAGATAATGAAGTCATCGGCGACGGCGGCTTTAAAGACCGGCCGGATGAAAATGGGTGTGTCGAAATCGGCTACGGACTCATCCCTGAATACCGCAACAAGGGTCTGGCGACAGAGGCGGCAAAGGCACTGCTTAATCACGCTTTTTCCAACGCGGAGGTCACGGCTGTCCGTGCTGAAACCGTCACCACCGGATTCGCTTCGATGCGCATTCTAAAGAAACTGGGCATGGAGATGTGTGGCTCCCGCCATGACGATGAAGACGGAGACCTTTATTGCTGGCGCATAAGCCGTGACCAATACAGGGCTAATGTTCAGCGCCGTTCAACCTGATGGCACCTATCCGCAAATGCAATGCTCAGCCAGTTGGGCTATACTATGACCAATTTGGCGTACCACGGATTTTAAGGAGACGAATAATGACACCCGACGAAGAAACCCGCAACAGCCAGCTTTTCGAGACCGTCTGGCAGAAAGCCACCCGCGGTATCGAAGACCTCACCACTGAAGAGCCTGACCGGCGCTTCCTCAAGTCACTGGTGATGGGGGGCAGCGTCGCCGCCGAGGCGGTGGTCAGCAACTGCCAGGGGGTAAAGGGGTTCTGGGCGGAAGGCGATGAAGCCAAGGCCATAGAACTCAGCCAGCTGTTCTCTTTTATGATGCTCAGCCAGATATACCGCTGGGTAAAGGAAAAGCCAGAGCAGAATGCCTCCGCCATACCCAAGGAAGTGAGCGCCACGCGCCTCATTCACATCTTCGGTAGCGAACCCGAGCAGGCCATAGACGACTTCATCCATTTCGACGAACAGTACGGCTACGACCTGGACAAAAAACCACACCTGGTGCACACCGCCAGCCTGCTGCTGGCCAAAGTCAGCGAAATCTGCGGGCACAGGTGCATCGAATGGAGCAAGGTAAAATGGCCAGTGGTGGAACTGACTCACCTTATGAAGAAGGGCATCATTCTGGACGGTGCGCCCATGCGCAGCCAGCTCGATATAGACCAAATGATTAAGAGCCTGAATACAGGTGTGCAGGCAATGATGAGTTTCTACGGCGGAGCGTAGCTTGAAGCCGGAACTGTCTCAGCTTATCGCGGCGCTATCCTCCCCTCTAATCTACCCCGAAGCTACGCTCAGAGTCGATATCGTTCAGACGCAGATGTCCTGCGTTTTCCTGACGGACGAGTACGCCTACAAGATTAAGAAGCCGGTCAATCTGGGCTATGTGGATTACACCACGCTGGAGAAACGCCGCTACTTCTGCGAGCGTGAAATAGAACTCAACCGGAGGCTGTGCCCCGGGGCTTACCTGGGCGTGACACCCATCACCTTCAATGACAAAAAATACGCTTTTGATGGTGATGGTGATGTGGTCGAGTATGCCGTTCGCATGAAACGGCTGCCTGACGACAAGCTCCTCGACCATTTACTCAGGGAAAACGCCGTTACGCCTGAGATGATGGATGAAGTCGCCCACAAACTGGTGGATTTCCACAGGACAGCAGAGACGAACGAGCGCATCGCCTCCTTCGGCGGCATTGCCACCATCGCACAGAACACCGAGGAGAACTTCAGCCAGACACAGAAATATTTCAGCCGCAGCATCTCCGGGTCCCAATTCAACCGCATAAGAGACTATACGCGCGGCTTTATCCACGACCACCGCGAGATTCTTGAACGGCGTGTAAAAGAGGGGCGTACTCGCGACTGCCACGGCGACCTGCACGCCGCTCACATCTGTTTCTGCCACGACCTGTGCATCTTCGACTGCATCGAGTTCAACGAACGCTTCCGCTACTGCGACGTAGCTTCGGAGGTTGCTTTCCTGGCCATGGACCTCGACCGCTACGGGCGCGCCGATCTGGGGCGCCGTTTTGTCAAGGAGTATATCACGCGCAGCGGCGACACGGATATCCCCGGACTGCTCAACTTCTACAAATGCTACCGGGCCTATGTGCGCGGCAAGGTAGCCAGCTTCAAGCTGGACGACCCGCTGGTGAGCGAGACCGACAAGCTGGAGTCCGCCGAAACAGCCCGGGGATATTTCGACCTGGCCCTGTCATATACACGGCGCAAGCCCTTACTCATTGTGATGGTGGGGCTGGTAGGCAGCGGCAAGACCACGCTGGCTGACGCGCTGGCACAGCGGCTGGGGGCTGTGCATATCTCATCCGACGTGACCAGAAAAAGGCTGGCCGGCATCCCCGAAACCGAGCACCGTTATGACGAGCCGGCCTCCGGCATCTACTCGCCGGAGTTCAACCGACGTACATATGAAGCTATTTTCACCCAGGTGGCAGAGGTTCTCAAAGATGGCACACCCGCCATACTGGACGCCGCCTTCCTCAGGCAGAGAGAGAGGGAGCGGGCCGTCAGGATGGCCGGTGAACTCGGCGCGGACTACCTGGTAGTGGAATGCCGACTTAGCCCCGAACTGACACAGAAACGCCTCCTGCAGCGTCTGGGAGAGGTCTCCGCCTCCGACGGGCGCTGGGAAATCTACCAGCGCCAAAAAAACTGGTTCGAGGCCGTTAAGGACATACCCGTGGAGCGCCACACCTTGATTGACACCTCACTGCCGCTGGCGCAAAATATAAGGCAGGTTCTGGACAGGATAGGTTAGAATCATGAATGGGAAATACGACGTCAAGAACATAGCTCTGGCAGCCGAAGGCAAGTTGCGCATTGAGTGGGCTGGCCGCCAGATGCCCGTGCTGGCGCAGATAAAGGAGCGCTTCAATAAAGAAAGTCCCCTCGCCGGAGTGCGCATCTCCGCCTGCCTGCACGTTACCACAGAGACGGCCAACCTGGCGCTCACTCTCAAGGCGAGCGGAGCTGACTTGGTGCTGTGCGCCAGTAACCCCCTTTCCACACAGGACGACGTGGCGGCGGCGCTGGTGGAAATGGGCATACTTACGTACGCCATCAAGGGCGAGGACGAAAAGACTTATTATAAGCATATAACCACGGCGCTGGAGCATAAACCCAATCTGACAGTAGATGACGGTGCCGATCTGGTAACTACTATGCACACCAAACACAGTGAACTGCTGAAGAGCGTGGTGGGTGGCACCGAGGAAACTACCACCGGAGTCATCCGGCTGCGCAGCATGGAAAAGGCCGGCAGGCTGAAATACCCCATCATTGCCGTCAACGACGCCCAGACCAAGTACCTCTTCGACAACCGCTACGGCACCGGCCAGAGCACCATTGACGGGGTGACGCGCGCCACCAACATCCTGTGGGCCGGTAAGAAGCTGGTGGTCTCTGGCTACGGCTGGTGCGGCAAGGGGCTGGCTCTCCGAGCTAAAGGCATGGGGGCGCAGGTCATTGTCACAGAGGTGGATCCCATCAAGGCGCTGGAGGCCGCCATGGACGGCTGCCAGGTGATGCCCATGGCGCAGGCTGCGCCCATAGGCGACGTCTTCATCACTGTTACCGGCGACAAGAATGTTTTGAGCAAAGAGGCCATCGCGCGGCTAAAAGACGGCGCTATCCTGGCCAATAGCGGCCATTTCAATGTGGAGATAGACATTCCGGCGCTGGAGGCCGCTGCGAAGGGCAAGCGGCGCGTGCGCGAATTCGTGGATGAGTACACCCTCAAAGACGGCCGGCGCGTTTACCTGCTGGGCGAGGGACGGCTCATCAACCTAGCCGCCGCCGAAGGGCACCCCGCCAGCGTCATGGACATGAGCTTTGCCAACCAGGCTCTATGCCTGGAGTACCTAGTCAAGAACCGGGGGAAACTGGAAACCAGGGTATTTGCCGTGCCACAGGACATAGATAAAAACGTGGCCCGCCTCAAGCTGGCTTCCATGGGCATGGATATAGATACGCTTACGCCGGAACAGGTAAAGTACCTAGCCGGCTGGGAAGAAGGGACTTAATGAAGGAGAGTGCATGACTCAGAGCTTTTGCAATGGCAGTAAATACTTCTTTACCTCGGAGTCGGTTACCGAAGGGCACCCCGACAAAATATGCGACCAGATATCGGATGCCGTTCTGGACGACATTCTAGCCAAAGATCCGGAAGCGCATGTGGCCTGTGAAACGGCGGTTACCAATGGTCTGGTATTTGTGCTTGGCGAAATCACCACCAATGCATATGCCGATATCCCCGAAATTGTACGCAAACTCATATACGACATCGGCTATGTCAAGCCCGAATACGGCTTCGAATACCGCACATGCGGGGTGATGACTTCTATCAACAAACAGTCGCCCAACATCGCTCAGGGGGTGAACCAGTCGGCGGAAGCCAAAGCCGGCTCGAAAGACCCCCTCGATGCTACCGGCGCCGGCGACCAGGGTATGATGGTGGGTTTCGCCTGCAACGAGACGCCCGAGCTCATGCCGCTGCCTATCTCACTGGCGCACAAACTGGCACGCCGATTGGCACAGGTGCGCAAGGATGGTACGCTGCCCTACCTGCGGCCCGACGGCAAGAGCCAGGTGACGGTGGAGTATCATGACGGCCAGATCAAACGCATAGACAGCGTGGTCATCGGCGCACAGCACGATGCCGGCATAAGCCAGGGACAAATACGAGAAGACGTCATCAAACACGTTATCAAACCTGTCATTTCAGCGCGTCTGCTGGACAATGACACCGATTATTTCGTCAATGCAACCGGGACATTTGAACTCGGCGGCCCTGTGTCCGACACCGGTTTCACCGGGCGCAAACTGCTGGTGGACACCTACGGCGGCATGGCCAGACACGGAGGCGGGGCTTTCTCCGGCAAGGACCCCACCAAAGTGGACCGCTCGGCGGCTTACATGGCGCGCTACATCGCTAAAAATCTGGTGGCCGCTGGCCTCGCGGAAAGACTGGAGATACAGATATCGTACGTTATCGGCGTGGCTCACCCCTTGTCAGTCTCACTGGAGGCCTTCGGCACGGAGAAGGTATGCCAGGAAAAGCTCGATGAGCTGGTTAAAAAACACTTTGACCTGCGCCCGGCTGCCATTATCAAGACGCTCGACCTGAGGCGGCCTATCTACCGCCAGACGGCGGCTTACGGCCATTTCGGGCGCACCGACATCGACCTGACCTGGGAGAAAACGGACAAGGCGGAGATTCTGCGGAAAGAGGGATTCGCCAAATAACGCGACTGCCCACTCCTTCTTAAGGAGGGGACACATAACGTGCCTAGGGGGGCGTTCGTTTCTACGACTTGCTACCCTAGAGTTATGCCCGACACTCGCGAGGAGATAAGCTATAGACAAACAGATTAAATTCGGCACCGACGGCTGGCGCGCCGTTATCGCCGATGAGTTCACCTTTCATAACGTACGCATCTGCTCCCAGGCAGTGGCTGACTATCTGAAGCACGCCGGTCTGGCAGACAAAGGCATCGTCATAGGCTACGACACACGTTTTGCTTCAAGCGATTTCGCCGCCTCCTCCGCCGAAGTGCTCGCGTCAAACGGCCTCAAGGTCTTTCTATGCGATAAGGCTACTCCTACGCCCGTGGTAAGCTACGGCATCGTAGACCTCGAGGCAGGCGGGGGCATCGTCATCACCGCCAGCCACAACCCAGCCCAATGGAACGGCTTCAAATACAAGTCTCAGGATGGAGCCAGTGCCCCTACCGAAGTCATAGCCGAGATTGAGAAAAACATTTCCAAAATCAGGCCGGATGAAATCAAATCATCGCCCCTGCGCGACGGCATTAAAAAAGGCCTAGTCGAGTACATCAACCCTAATCCGGCTTATAGAAAGCAAATCAGCCGATTGATAGGCCTGGAGAGTCTTAAGCAGGCGAGTTTCAAGATAGCTGTGGACTCTATGCATGGCGCCGGCGGCGGTTACTTTAAAATGCTGCTGGGCCAGAGGGGCAGCGAGATTACAGAAATAAAGGCGGAACCCAACCCCGCTTTCCCCGGCATGAAACAGCCAGAGCCCATCGCGGTCAACCTGTCCGAGCTTGCGGAGACTGTCAGGCGCGAAAAGGCCGGCGTTGGCCTGGCTACCGACGGCGATGCCGACCGTCTGGGCGTCATGGACGAACACGGCAACTTCCTCACCCAGCTGCAGGTGTACGCCCTGCTGGCGCTTTATTTCCTCGAAGTGCGCGGGGAGAGAGGGGCCATCGTCAAGACCATCACCACCACCAGCATGCTCAACCGCCTGGGCCAACTCTATAATGTGCCCGTTTTTGAGGTGCCGGTGGGTTTCAAATACGTCGCGCCTGTAATGCTGCGCGAGAACGCACTCATTGGCGGCGAAGAGAGCGGCGGTTATGCCTTCCGCGGCCACGTACCCGAGCGCGACGGGTTGCTGGCCGGACTCTATTTTCTAGACTTCATGGCCCGCACCGGCAAAACGCCGTCACAGCTGCTGGACCACCTTTACAGCAAAGTCGGGCCCAACCACTACGACCGTCATGACTATATATTCAATGAAACCGAACGGGACAGTATGATAAAACGCCTGCAAGGAAGCTCCCCGACCACGCTGGATGGAGTCAAGGTAGCCAGAAAAGAGACCAGCGACGGCTTCCGCTACGTCCTAGATGATGGAGGCTGGCTGCTCATACGCTTTTCGGGTACCGAGCCGCTGCTGCGCATCTACGTCGAGAGCAACAGCCCGAAGAGAGTAGAGCGGCTGCTGGAACTCGGCGCCAACATGGCTGGTGCCAGAGACAGGGCGTAAACGGCGGTGACAGGTTTGTTCTTTTTCTTCTCTATCTAGACAAGGATTCTTCACTGTTCTGCCATATAAAGAAGCCGTGGATTTCTCCCACGGCTTCAAATCTCCCATACTGATGGCTGCAAGCTTAACGCTTGGTGTACTGTGAGGCTTTGCGGGCACGCTTGAGACCCGGTTTCTTTCTTTCCTTGGCCCTGGAGTCGCGCGTGAGCAACCCTTCCTGGCGCAACTGGGCTTTGTTCTTTTCATCTTCCTTAAGCAAGGCGCGGGCGATGCCCAGCGATATAGCACCGGCCTGCCCGGTGATGCCGCCGCCCTCCACCTTGACTGCCACGTCATACTTGCCGGCAGTATCGGTGACCGCTAACGGTTTCAATATCGCCTGGCGGTGGTCGATACGGGTGAAGCGCTCCTCATACGGTATGCCATCAACGATAATGGCACCGCTGCCCGGCGACAGCCTCACCTGAGCCACGGAGGTCTTACGTTTTCCAGTACCAGGAGTATAAGTCTTCTTTACCATAATAACCCCCTCTATACCTTAACCGGCTTGGCCGTTGTACCCACGCCGTGCGGATGGGCCGCGCCGGCGTACACTTTGAGCTTCTTCATCATGGCGTCGCCCAGTTTGTTCTGCGGCAGCATCCCCTTCACAGCATGCTCAATGACCATTTCCGGTTTGCTCTTGAGCACCTCGCCCAGATTAATTTGGCGGAAACCGCCGGGATAACCGGAGTGGCGGGAGTACATCTTCTGTTCAAGCTTCTTACCGCTGACCTTAATTTTGGACGCATTGATGACCACCACAAAGTCACCGGTGTCCATGTTGCGGGTGAACATGGCCTTATTCTTCCCCATCAAAATCTCGGCGGCCTCGGTGGCCAGCTTGCCCAGAACCCTGTCGGTGGCATCGATAACATGCCAGTCACGCTTGATCTCTCTTGCCTTGACGCTATAGGTTTTCATTAAAGCCTTCCTCAAAATAGTTGCCGTAGTCCACTTTATTCAAATAAAGCCCGCAGGCAGGCACGGATGGCCCCGCCAGGCCGAACTCGCGAATGTTAATTATATCCCGAAATTCGCCGAGTGTCATCTTGCGTTGCCCGATGCGCAGCAGAGCACCTACCGTATTGCGCACCTGGTGCGGTAGGAAGGCATTGGCCACCAGCTTCACGATGACCATCTCACCATCGCGCCTGACAGACGCTTCGTGCATGCGGCGCACGGTGCTTTTACCAGCATCCTCCACGCTCGAAGCGAAGGAGGCAAAATCGTGTTCACCTAAAAGAAGCCGGCATGCCCGGTTCATTGCCTCGATGTCAATATCGCCGCCTACCCGATAGGCCCTGCCATTCCACAGAGCGGAGCGGCTGTCCGAGTTCAGTATAAAATACTCGTATTCACGCTTGATTGCCTGGCGGCGCGGGTCGAAAGAGGCGCTTACGCGGCACGCCGACCTGACGGCGATATCCTCAGGCAGGAAGTGGTTCAGTCCACTCACAAATGCCTTCTCAGAAAGTGCAGACCTGGTATTGAAACTCGCCACCTGCCCGTTAGCGTGAACGCCAGCATCCGTGCGGCCAGCCATGCTCACCCTGATTTCTTCGCCGGTCAACCTGAGTAAGGATTCCTCCAGTTCGGACTGGATGGTCGGCAAGTCATTCTGTAACTGCGAACCAGCGTAACGCGAGCCATTATATTCAACCACCAGCGCCAGACGGGTCACACTGCCGGCAGGCACATTATCCATGCCGGGCATCTGCTCTCCTGCTTTTCTCGGTGATAGAGCCAGTGTCATATCTATTTGACCAGTTCCAACTGCGCCATAGGAGCACCGTCGCCCAGCCGGGGAGCCAGCTTAGTAATACGGGTATAGCCGCCCTTACGCTCGGCATAGCGCTTGGCAATGTCGCTGAACACCTTCTCTACCACACTCTCGCTATAGATGAAGGCCAGTGCCTGTCGGCGCGAGTTCAGGTCGCCCTTCTTACCCAGAGTAATAATTTTCTCGGCCATGCTGCGGATTTCCTTGGCCTTGGCCTCGGTGGTAACAATTTTCTCACTCTCCATCAGGTTCATCACCAGGTTGCGGTACATGGCCACCCGGTGTGCCGTGGGGCGGTCGAATTTTCTGCCTGATACGTTATGACTCATACATCCTCACCTTGACATTCAAAATAAAAGAGGGCAAGCCCGAGAGGGTTATTCCTCACTCTTCTTCTTGCGCACGCGCTTCTTGGGCTCTTCTTCTGCAGGCGTTTCCACGGCAGCGGGCTCTGCCCTGGGGAAGGAAAGTCCCAGCCCGCTGAGTTTCTCCTCGACCTCCTGGCGCGATTTCTGCCCGAAGTTCCTCAGCGACAGAAGCTCTTTTTCACCCAGGCTGACCAGCTCGCCCACGGTGTTGATACCGCTGCGGCGCAGGCAGTTCATGGCGCGCACCGAGAGGTCCAGCTTCTCTACTGGCATATTGTAGAGGTCTTCCGGAATGGAAGCACGCAGTGCCTTCTTTTCATCGTCCATCTCGGAGGTACGGCCATAGTCCACGAAAGGTCTGAACTGCTCCGCCAGCAAGCCTGCCCCGCGGCTGATAGCCCGCGCCGGGGCAATGGTGCCATCCGTCCAGACCTCCAGCGTCAACTTCTCCAGGCTGGTCTCACGCCCCAGGTGCAGCGGCTCGGTGGTGAAGTTGACTTTCCGCACCGGCGTGAAGATGGCATCCACCGGGATAGTGCCTATGGGCAGGTTGTCGCTGACCCCGGCCGTCTGATAACCCATGCCCAGCTCGACATCCATCTCTACCGAGAGACGCGCATCCTTCCCGCTGAGCGTGGCCAGGTAGAGTTCCGGGTTGACAATCTCAAAATCCATCGAAGAGGCTATGTCGGAGGCATGGACCTCCCCCTCTCCTTCCTTCTCCAGGTAAAGCTTGCCCGGCTGCCCCGTAATGGGTTTGAGTTTCAACGACTTGATATTGAGGACGAAATCCAGCACGTCCTCCTTAACATTAGGAATAGGCGAAAACTCGTGCTGGATGCCCTCGATGCGTACTTTGGTCACAGCCGCTCCGGGGAGATAGCGCAGCAGCACGCGCCGCAGAGCATTGCCCAGAGTGGTGCCGAAGCCCTTCTCCAGCGGCTCAGCCACAAAGCGCCCGTATTTGTCGCCCGATTCAATAGTCTCAATCTTGGGTATAGACAGGCTCGCCAAGAACCGCCTCCTTAGCTTCTAGCGCGAGTAATACTCCACAACTGAAGCCATATCAAACTTAGCCTCAACATCGCCCGGCGTAGGCAGGCTCACCACACGCCCTACCATTGGCTGCTTATCCAAGCTGAGCCAGCTGGCAAGCACCTTGCTGGCAATGCCCTCGCTCACGCTTTTAAAATAAGCGCCTTTTTTGCTTGTCTCATGCCAGCCGATAACATCTCCCTCTTTGACGAGGAAGGAAGGCACGTCGGTGCGTTTGCCGTTGACTAGAAAATGCCCGTGCTCCACCATCTGGCGCGCCTGAGACCGCGAATCGGCAAAACCCAGCCGATAGATGACGTTGTCCAGTCTCCTCTCCAGCAAGACCAGCAAGTTCTCGCCGGTGATTCCGCTCTGCCGTTCGGCTTCAGCAAAAAAGCGGCGGAACTGGCGTTCCAAGACGCCATAGCTGTAGCGCACCTTCTGCTTTTCGCGTAGCTGCATGCCACGGTCGGAAAGACGGCGCCGGCGGCTTAGCTGCGGGCCCGGCGGCTTGGCACGCTTGTCCAGCGTGCACTTGGTGACGCATTTATCGCCCTTGAGCAGCAGTTTCTCGCCGCTACGGCGGCACAGACGGCACTTAGCTTCGGTATATCTGGCCATAAACTACACACGCCTCCTTTTGGGCGGACGGCAACCGTTGTGCGGTACCGGCGTCACATCGCGGATACTGGTAATATGTAGCCCCGAGCTCTGCAGCGAGCGTATAGCCGCTTCACGGCCGCTACCGGGACCTTTCACGAACACCTCAATCTGCTTGAGGCCGACGTCCATTGCCTTGCGCGCAGCGGTGCTGGCCGCCATCTGAGCTGCGTAGGGCGTGCTCTTGCGTGAGCCCTTGAAGCCGGATGCACCAGCGCTGGAGGATGAGATGACGTTTCCAGCAAGGTCGGTCAGCGTTACAATAGTGTTGTTAAAGGTGGCCTGAACATAGGCCCGCCCCGAAGGAATAACCTTCTTTTCCCGTTTCCTGGTTGTCTTTTTATTCTGTGCCATGTGCTAACTCCTAGTTAATACTCAAGAGGCTTGAGGCCTTATTTCTTCGCTCCGCGCTTCTGCCCGCGGCCGGCCACGGTCTTAGGCTTGCCCTTGCGTGTGCGCGCGTTGGTGCGTGTACGCTGCCCCCTCACCGGCAACCCCCTCCTGTGACGTAAGCCCCGATAAGAACCGATATCAATGAGCCGTTTAATGTTGAGGTTGATTTCCTTGCGCAGCTCACCCTCAACACGAAACTCGCGGTCGATGTATTCACGGATGCGGTTAAGCTCCTCTTCGGTGAGCTCTTCCATTTTGGTCTCTGGGTTAACCCTGGTAGCTTCCAGTGTCTGGAGGGCCCGCGCAGGACCTATGCCGTAGAGGTACTGTAGGGAGACCCATGCGTGTTTTTCCTTGGGGAGATCCACTCCGGCGATACGTGCCATCTAATCCTCCTAAAGACCCCTAACCCTGGCGTTGCTTATGCTTGGGGTTAGTGCAGATATTGCGTACCACGCCCTTGCGTTTGATAATCTTGCATTTTTCACACTGTGTTTTTACCGATGCCCGAACCTTCATGTTGTTCCTTCCCTGATTCCAGCTTAAGTCTATTTAAAGCGATAGGTGATGCGCCCGCGGGTAAGGTCGTAGGGTGAAAGCTCCACCAGTACCTTGTCCCCCGGTAGCACCCTGATATAATGCACTCTAATCTTGCCCGAGATATGGGCTAGCACGGTATGCCCGTTGGCCAGCTTCACCTGAAAGGTGGCATTGGGTAGTGCCTCCACTACCGTCCCTTCTACCTCGATGGCTTCTTTCTTTGTCATATATCTATTATACCCTGGTCAGGATTTCTGCCTTGTCCGCGGTGACAGCCACCGTGTGCTCGAAGTGAGCCGCCAGGCTGCCGTCCGCCGTCGAGACCACCCAGTTATCCCGACCTACTTTGGTACGCCAGCCGCCGGTCGTCAGCATTGGCTCTAGCGCCAGTGTCATCCCCTTCTTCAGTTCCGGCCCCGTACCGGGTTCGCCAAAGTTGGGCACCAGCGGGTCTTCGTGCATCTCGCGCCCGATGCCGTGTCCGGTGTACTCGCGTATCACCGAGAAACCGTGAGACTCGGCATAACGCTGGATGGCCGCCGAGATGTCCCCCAGCCACCCCCCAGCCCTGGTTGCCGCAATCCCCGCCACCAGCGCTTCCTGAGTAGCGTTCACCAGACCCCTAGCCAACAGGCCAGCTTCCCCCACCACGACAGTGACGGCAGCGTCCCCATGGTAGCCGTCCACAATAGCCCCGAAATCCAGCGAGACGATGTCGCCTTCTTTTATAATCCGTTCGCCCGGTATTCCATGTACGATTTCATCGTTGATGGAAACACACAGACTCGCAGGATAGCCGCGATAACCCTTGAAAGAGGAACGGCCTCCCAGCGCCCGCAGTTCGCGCTCTGCTATGCCATTCAGTTCCCGAGTTTTCATCCCCGCCCGCATGCTGCTTTTGAGCACGTCCAGCACCAGAGCTACCACACGCCCCGCCTTGCGCATCGCCTCCAGTTCGCGTTCATTCTTAATGACGATAGACATCTTACGTCCGTCCGCCGACGGCACTCACAATGCGAGCGGTGACCTTTTTCACGTCACCCTCGCCGTCTATCTCAGCCAATTTACCTTGGCACCGGTAATACTCAATTAAAGGTGCCGTTTCTCCGAAATAAACCTCCAGTCTCTTCTTGACTGTTTCCGGTGCGTCATCCGGGCGCTGGTAAAGCTTACCGCCGCACTTCTGGCACTTCTCGCTATCAGAGTGACCCATGTCTCTGGTATAAGGTGTCTGGCAACTGCGGCAGAGCCATCTGCCCGCCAGCCGCCTGACCAACTCCGCTTCACCAACCTTGATGTAGACCACCTGACTTACTGCCTTATTCTGTTCCTTGAAAGCTTTATCCAGGCTCTCGGCCTGCGCCAGGTTGCGCGGAAAACCATCCAGTATAACACCCTTTTGCCCGGACGGCTGTGTCAGCCTGTCCAGCACCATGCGTATAGTTATCGCGTCGGGCACCAGTGCCCCTTTTTCCATATAGGCCTTTACCTTACGCCCTAGTTCATCCCCCCTCTCCACTGCCTGCCGGAACAAATCTCCGGAAGAGATGTGAGCCATATTCAGTTCCCGCGCCACCGCTGCTGCTTGAGTCCCTTTACCGGCGCCGGGTGCGCCCAAAAAAATGGTAATCAGAGCCTGTCCGCCCAAACCAGCCACTCTACTTGATGAAGCCCTCATAACGCCGCATGGCGAGTTGGGCTTCCATCTGCTTCATTGTATCCAGCACCACGCCCACTACGATGAGCATGCCTGAGCTGGACAGTTGCAACACCTGGACATCGGTCACTTCACGAGCAATAAAGGGTACAATGGCCACCAGCGCCAGGAAAAGAGCCCCAGCCCAGGTGATGCGCATAATAACCCCGTTCAGATAGGTCAACGTCTGCTTGCCGGGTCGAATTCCGGGTACGAAGCCGCCCTGCCTCTGCAGCACACCGGGCAGGTCCTGCTGCTGGAAGATGACCGTTGTATAGAAGAAGGCAAAGCCCACTACCAGCAGGAAATACAGCCCCCAGTAAATCAGCCCTTGCGGTATGGCGGTAGAGGAGCTGAAGGTTCGCACTATCTGGCTGGCCAGATTGGTGCCTGTGTTTGTCCCGCCTAAGTAGGTGGCAATGATGCCGGGGAAGGTAACCAGTGCCATGGCGAAGATGAGCGGTATCATGCCGGCGGTGTTGACACGCAGCGGTATGTAACTTGAACCCGACTGGCGGTACATGCGCCCGCCGCGATAAACGCTTTTGGCATACTGCACCGGTATGCGCCGGTGCGCCTCGGTGAAAATGACGATAAGGAATGCGGTGAGCAAGCTGATGATGATAAAGACAATGAGCCCGGTTATCTGCCCCTGCTGGCCGGCCAGGAAACCCTCTTGTATCTGGAGGGGCAGCCCGGCCATAATACCGGCGAAGATGATAATGGAAACGCCGTTACCGATGCCGTACTGTGTAATCTGCTCGCCGAGCCACACCAGGAACATGCTGCCGGCAATAAGTGAGAGAATGATGGCCACCGTCGAAAGCGCATCGGAGTTAGCCACGGCCCCCTGGCTGCGCAGCAGGACCAGTTGCCCGTAGCCCGAAAGCCCGGCCAAGGGCACCGTCAGCCAGTGTGTGATGGTATTAATCTTGTTGCGCCCGGCCTCCCCTTCTTCAGCCAAGCGTTGCAGGGCCGGGATAATGGGTGTCATCAGCGTAATGACGATGCTGGCGGTGATATAAGGGTAGACCCCCATGGCCGCTACGCTGAAGTTCTTCAGGGCGCCACCGCTGAACATGTCGAGCATGCCCAGCAGGGCATTGTTCTCGAACACGCTTTTCAGAGCAGACGCATCAACCCCAGGCACCGGCACATGGGCGATAAAACGGAAAACCACCAGAATGCCAAGGGTAATGAGGAGGCGCCGCCGCAGGTCCGGCAGACTGAAGGCATCCATCATCGCCTGAATAAGACGCGGCCTGGACGACGCTTTCTGCGCCATTTTAGGCTACCTCCTCCGCAGTGCCGCCGGCGGCTTCGATTTTGGCTTTGGCCGCCGCGGAATACTTGCTTACTTTTACGTTTAAAGCCCGGTCTATCTCTCCGCCAGCCAGTATTTTAACCGGTAGCGCAGTAGATTTGATAAGTCCTTCAGCGAGCAAAGCCTCTGAAGTCACTTCGCTCCCCGCATCGAAACAGTTGAGTGCCGAGACATTGATGACATTTATGTTCTGCTTGAACAGGTTGGTGAAACCGCGCTTTTCGGGCAGCCTCTTTATGATGGGAAGCTGTCCGCCCTCGAAGCCGGGCCTCACACTGAAACCGGCGCGCGCCTTGTTACCCTTGCAGCCGCGTCCGGAAAAAGTGCCGTGACCGCTGCCCGCGCCGCGGCCCACCCGCTTGCTGTTTTTTCTGGAGCCCGCAGCCGGAGAAAGTTCATGCTGTTTCACTACGCTGCCTCCTCCACCTTGACCAGGTGCCTCACCTTGACAACCATGCCGCGCGTGGCCACCGAATCTTCACGTACAACGCTCTGGTTGAGCCGCTTGAGCCCCAGAGACTTGATGGTGCGTTTCTGGTCTTCGGCATAACCGATGTCGCTTTTAACCCAGGTAATTTTTAGTTTAGCCACCGCTTGCCGCCTCCTGTGGCTTGGCTTCGCCCTTGCGTTTGGCCATTTCCTTCTTGGGCTCCCTCAGGCTGGAAAGCGCCAGCATAACTGCTTTGGCCACATTAGCCTTGTTGGCACTGCCCAGGGACTTGGTCAGAATATCTTTGATGCCCACCGCCTCCACCACTGCCCGCACGCTGCCACCGGCGATAATGCCGATGCCTGGCGCCGCCGGCTTGAGCAGCACCTGTGCCGCCCCGAATTTGGCGGTCACTGCATAAGGAATGGTATTGCCCGCCATCTGAACCGTAATAAGGTGCTTGCGCGCCACCGCACCAGCCTTGTTGATAGCCTCCGGTACTTCGTTGGACTTGCCCACGCCGATGCCGACATGCCCGGCTCCGTCGCCGCTGACCACCAGGGCAGCAAAGCTCAGGCGTTTGCCTCCCTTGAGCACCTTGGAGACCCGGTTGATGTAGACCAGCTTATCGTTTAAAGCCAGCTCGGTCGGGTCGATTTTGCTTCTGGTAATGCTTTCCTTAGCCACTTCAGACCGTCCTTTTAGAATTCCAGCCCGGCTTTGCGGGCGGCCTCAGCCAGGCTCTTGACCCGGCCGTGATACTTGTAGCCGCCACGGTCAAACACCACCTGCTTGACCCCCGCTTTGAGCGCCCGCTCGGCCAGGGTAGCCCCGACCAATTCGGCCTGGTCGGCCTTTTTCTTGCCGTCCACCTTCTTGGCCACTTCCGGCTCAAGGGTGGACGCCGAGGTCAGGGTGTGTCCCTGTTCGTCGTCTATCACCTGGACATAAATGTGTTGCAAGCTGCGGAAGACACACAGGCGCGGACGTGTCGCCGTGCCCTTGACCGTGGCACGGATGCGCGCGTGTCTGGTCTGCCGTGCTTTTCTGGTACTAAGCTTGGCCATTACTTCGTTTTACCTCCACCGATAGCCTTGCCCGCCTTGCCCGGCTTGAGTTTAACTGTTTCACCGGCATAGCGGATACCTTTGCTTTTATAGGCATCCGGCGGCCTGATGCGACGGATTTCAGCTGCTGTCTGGCCGACCGCTTCTTTATCAATGCCGCTCACCTTGATGCCCAGGTTTTTGGCGTCCACATCCAGGGTAATACCCGGCCGCGGCCTGACCGTCACCGCATGAGTAAAACCCACACGCAGGCTGACGTTGCTTCCTTCTTTTTCAGCGCGGTAGCCTACGCCGACTATCTCCAGGTTTTTCTCGTAACCCCTGGTTACCCCCTCAACCATATTGGCCAGCAGGCTGCGCGTCAGCCCGTGCAGGGCGCGGTGCGCCTGGCTGTCCGAAGGGCGGGACACCATGAGTTTGCCCCCTTCCAGGCGAAGCTGCATGTCTGGACTGACACTCCGCTTGAGTTCACCCTTGGGCCCCTTGATACTGATTTCGTTATCTTTAATACTGACCACCACGCCTGATGGTATCACTATGGGCATGCGACCTATTCTGGACATAATTCAGACCTCAAATCCTATTTACCAAACATAGCACAGGAGCTCCCCGCCGAGTCCTTCTTTCCAGGCCTTATAGCTGGGCAAAATGCCGCGTGAAGTAGAGAGAATGGCAATACCCATACCGCCATAAACACGCGGGATTTCACCACGCTGGACATAAAGCCTCAAACCGGGTTTGCTGATGCGGCGGAGTCCGGTAATCATGGGCTTGTTGCGCTCCTGATATTTCAGCGTTATCTTCATCTGTCGCTGAGCGCCTGTTCCCGCCACTTCATAAGCCGTGATGAAGCCTTCCTGTTTTAAAATTCTGGCAATGTTGAGTTTCATCTTGGAAGCCGGTATGAGCACACTGTCATGGCGCGCCATAGCAGCATTACGTATGCGGGTCAACATATCGGCTATCGGGTCAGTTACTGCCATCCGCTTCTTCCTCCAATTTTACCAGCTGGATTTTCTTACTCCGGGTATCTGGCCGGCCAGCGCCATCCTACGGAAACAGATACGGCACAGACCGAACAGGCGGATGAAACCACGCGAGCGCCCGCACAGGTGGCAGCGGTTATGCTGCTGCACACGGTATTTGGGCGGACGCTGGGCCTTGACGATTTCCGAAGTTTTAGCCATCTCTACCTCTATCCTTAATCCTTACTGAACGGCATACCTAGGAGTTCCAGCAATTGACGGCCTTCTTCGTCCGTCCTGGCCGTGGTAACGATTGATACCTCCAAGCCGCGCAGCTTATCAACTTTGTCGAACTCGATTTCAGGGAAAACGGTCTGCTCTTTGAAGCCGAGCGTATAATTACCGCGTCCGTCCCAAGTGTTGGGCACGCCGGCGAATTCGCGGATACGCGGCAGTACGATATTGACCAGCTTATCCAGAAACTCGTACATACGCTCGCCGCGCAGTGTTACCTTGACACCGATAGGCATGCCCACTCTCAGTTTGAAGGCTGAGATGGACTTGGTGGAACGCCGTATTATGGGGTGTTGTCCGGAGATGGCCGCCAGGTCTGCCTGGGCCGCCTCCATGGCCTTGGCATTGGTGATAGCTTCACCGGCTCCTATATTGAGCACTACCTTCTGCAAACGCGGTACCTGCATCACATTCCGATAGCCGCTCTTCTTGATAAGAGCCGGCACCACATCCTTGCGGTATTTATCATGTAATCTCGACATACTCAGTCCAGCACCTCTTGACAGACCTTGCAGTAGCGCACCCTGTTGCCGTCCTCGAGTTTGCGCACACCGACGCGCGTGGGTTTGTTGCACTTACCGCATATGAGCATGACATTGGAGGCATCCAAGGGGGCCTCGCGTTCGATAATGCCCGCCTGACGTGCCTCGCCGCGCGGCTTGGTATGCTTTTTGATAAAGTTGACGCCATCGACCAGCAGCTTCCCTTCTTTGGGGTAGGCAAAGTGTACCTTGCCCTTCTTGCCTTTGTCCTTGCCTGCAATCACCAGGACGGTATCGTTTTTCTTGATGTTCATAAGCTAAGCCAACCCACTTTACAGTACTTCCGGCGCCAGCGAAATAATCTTGGTAAAGTTCTTCTCACGCAGCTCGCGCGCCACCGGGCCGAAGATGCGGGTACCCTTGGGATTGTTCTTATCCGTGAGTATAACGCCGGCGTTGTCGTCAAAACGGATAAACGAACCGTCGGGACGGCGGTATGGCTGCGCTACGCGCACGATAACCGCCTGCACTACCTCGCCCTTCTTTACTACGGCATCCGGGGTAGCTTTCTTGACAGCGCACGTAATAACATCGCCCACGCGGGCATTCTTGCGCCCCGTGCCACCGGGGATGTTAATACACATAATCTGGCGGGCACCGGTGTTATCGGCCACTCTCAGTCTGGTATAAGGTTTAATCACGGTACTTCCCTCTTTAGACTACTTCCTCAGGCTTGACTTCAGGCACCTCGCCGTGGCTAAGAATCTGAGCCACGCGCCAGCGCTTCAGCTTGGATAGAGGTCTGGTTCCCACAATGAGAACCTTATCCCCCAGCTTGCACTGGCTGTTTGCGTCGTGGGCCTGATATTTGACCACTACTTTATAGGTTTTGCGATAAAGGGGATGGTGCTTCTGTTTCTCGACAGCCACAAGCACGGTCTTGTTCATTTTGGTGCTGACCACAAGGCCAACCATACTTTTTACTTCTGCCATATCTAATCCTGCCCTATCCCCATCTCGCGCTCGCGCTTGGCGGTCTTCATGCGGGCGATATCACGCCTGGCCTGCGGGATTTCACGGTGATTTTTAATCTGCTTGGTAGCCGCCTTAAAACGCAGGTCCAGCAGCTGCCTGTGCGTATCATCCAGCTTTTTCTTTATCTCTTCATCGCTGAGTGCGCGTACATCCTTAATCTTCAACGGTCGCCAGCTCCTTCGCCTTGGACCCGGTGCCTGCAGCCGCTTCCCGGGCTACAAAACGGGTGTTAAAAGGCAGTTTATAGGATGCCAGTCTCATGGCTTCCTTGGCAGTATCGTGGTCAACGCCGCCCAGCTCAAAGAGTATGCGCCCGGCCTTGATAACCGCCACCCAGTGATCCGGGGCACCCTTGCCACCCCCCATGCGGGTCTCGGCCGGTTTCTTGGTCACCGGTTTGTCCGGGAAGACACGAATCCATACCTTGCCGCCCCGGCGCACGCTGCGCACAATGGCACGCCGGGCAGCTTCAATCTGGCGCGCCGTCATCCAGGCCGGCCCCAGCGCCTGTAACCCAAACTCACCAAAGGCTATGGTAGCTCCAGCATGGGCCGCACCGGTACGCCGTCCCTTATGTGTTTTCCTGAACTTGACACGTTTCGGTTGTAACATCTGGTTCCCTCTAAACTATGGAGTCCTGAACTCGCTATTCTTCCTTTTTGGCCTTGGGCTTGGTCGCCTTGGCCGCTTCAGTCTTGACCCTGGCAGTCCTGGGCTTGGCAGGCTTTTCCTCCGCCTTGGCCTCAGCCTTCACGGGTGCTGGTTCTTCGACTTTGACCGCCTTTTTGACACGCGGCTTGGCTTTCTTTTCGGCTTCCTTGGTTTCCTCAACCTTGGCCGCCGCTTCTTCTGCTGCAGCCTTGGTTTCCCCGGCTGGCATCTCGGCAGTTGCTTTCTTTCTCGCCCTGGGTTTCTTGACCTCAACCGCAGCCGGTGCTTCAGCGGTTTCCTTTACCGGAGCCTCAGTCATCTTGGTCGCTGCTTCGGCCACAGTCATTTCCTTGGGCTGTACCGCGGCAGGTTCGGCCAGGGCTGCCGCAGCCGCCATAGGAGCCTCAATAATCGTGACTTCTTCAGCCGCTTCCGCCACAGGGAAGATATCACCGCGGTAAATCCACACCTTGACTCCGATGCGTCCCAGGGTAGTGTGCGCCTCGGTGAAGCCGTAATCGATATCGGCGCGCAGAGTCTGTAAGGGCACGCGCCCCTGATGCATCATCTGGCGGCGGGCGATTTCAACACCGCCCAGACGTCCCGAACAAATAATGCGCATACCCTTAGCCCCTGCCTGCAGGGTGCGGAAAATAGACTGCTTCATGGCACGGCGGTAGGCCACGCGTCGCTCCATCTGTTCCGCCACCGAACGGGCTACCAGATAGGCATCCAGCTCGGGCTGACGTATCTCGCGTATATCGAGCTGAATCTTCTTGCCGCCCAGCACGCCCTCCAGGTATTGGCGCATCTCCTCTCCACGCTGGCCGCCGCGCCCGATGACGATACCCGGCCGCGAGGTATGAATGGTCACCGCCACTTTATTAGCCTGACGTTCAATCTCCACCAGCGAAATGCCGGCATCGCTGTATTTCGACTGGATGGCCTGCCTGAGCTTGACATCCTCCAGAATGAAATCAGCATAATGCTTGTCATCATACCACTTGGACTGCCAGTCCCGGATGATGCCAAGCCGAAAACCCATTGGATGCACCTTGCGCCCCATTAGCCCTCCTGCTCCGCCACGATGACCGTAATATGGCTGGAACGTTTCAGAACCCTGTCAGCCCGGCCGCGCGCCCTCGGTTGAAACCTTTTCAGCATGGGTGCATCGTCAGCGAAAACCTTCACAATCTTTAAATTAGAAGGAGTCAGGTGAAAATTGTTCTCCGCATCCGCTACCGCCGTCTTGACTGCTTTGGTCACTGCTTTAGCGGAGGGCGAGGCGGCATATTTAAGCATGGCAAGAGCCTCATCGACTTTCTTACCGCGCACCATATCCAGCAGCAGGCGCAGCTTGCGCGCCGAGTATCCCGTATCCTTGGCTACCGATTTAACTTCCATGTCCTGTTCCTTAGGCCTGAACCTGGGTCGTTTTTTCCACCTTGGTCGAGTGACCGCGGAAGGTACGCGTCGCAGCGAACTCACCCAGCCGGTGTCCCACCATGTTCTCCGTGATGAAAATAGGCACGTGTCGCCTGCCGTCGTAGACGCCGATATTCAGTCCAACCATCTCAGGCAGAATGGTGGAATAGCGCGCCCAGGTCTTGATGACTACCTTCTTACCCGAGCGGTTGACATCTTCCACCTTCTTCATGAGCTTGACATCTACGGCCGGTCCCTTTTTTACTGACCTTGACATCTATTTACCTCGCCGCTTGACAATGAATTTATCCGAATGCTTGGGTTTGCGCGTCTTATACCCCAGAGCCGGTTTACCCCAGGGAGTCTTCGGTCCTGGCATACCTATGGGAGTGCGGCCTTCACCGCCGCCATGTGGATGGTCCCTAGGTGACATGGCCGTGCCGCGCACCACCGGACGCCAGCCCATCAACCGTTTGCGTCCGGCCTTGCCCAGCTTGATATTCGAATGGTCCAGGTTTCCTACCTGTCCTACTGTAGCCCTGCACTCCGCACGCACGCGGCGCATCTCGCTGGAGGGGAGCCTTATCAGTACATAATCCTCCTCTTTAGCCATGAGCTGTGCCGCCGCGCCGGCGCCCCGCGCCAGCTTGCCGCCGCGCCCCACTTCCGTTTCTATATTATGTATAAGCGTGCCGGTGGGCATAAGCTTGAGGGGCAGCGTATTGCCCGGCTTGAGGTCAGCATCGTCCGCTACCTTTATGACATCGTTGACGCTCATCCCGGTAGGCGCCAGGATATAGCGCTTATCGCCATCGGCATAGTGAATGAGAGCGATATTGGCCGAACGGTTGGGGTCGTATTCAATAGCCGCCACGCGTCCCGGGACGCCGATTTTATCGCGTTTAAAGTCCACCATGCGCAGCATGCGCTTAACACCCGCACCGCGGTGGCGCACTGTTACCTTGCCCTGGACATTGCGGCCAGCCCTTTGCTTCTGCGGCGCCAGCAGCGCTTTCTCTGGAGCAGACTTAGTTATCTCTTCATAAGTCAGCCCGGTCATACCTCGCCGCCCCGGCGAAGTTGGGCGAAATTCTTTAACGGCCATGTTCTATCCTACTCCTTAGACACCTTCGAAAAGCTCTATCTTATCGCCGGCTTTTAGCGTGACTATCGCCTTCTTCCAGGGCGAGGTGGTCATCATGCGTCTCCCGGCCCGGCGTGGCTTGCCCTGCACCTTGACCATGTTGACGCCGGTAACAGACACTTTGAAGGCCATCTCTACGGCTTTCTTGACCTGCGCCTTGTTAGCGCCCGGAGCCACCTCGAAAACATATTTCCCCAGACTTTGCAGTACGGTGTTCTTCTCGGTGATGAGCGGCCGGCGCAATACCTCATAAACCTGAATCGCTTTCATTAGATGGCTCCTCCCCACATCTCTTCTATTTGCCGTAGGGCAGCCTCCGTCAAGAGCAATTTATCATAAGCCAGCATATCGGCCACGTTAAGGTTCCTGGCCGGCATGGTCTTAACATCCGGCAAGTTGCGCGCCGATTTAACCACAACATCATCGGACTCTGGAAGCGCCACAATGGCTGACTTTTCGATGCCTAGAGCCTTGAGCACCGAGACCATACCTCTGGTCTTGGGCTCTTCCAACTTGAGCTCATCCAGCACCACCAACCCCTGTTCCGATGCCTTGGATGAAAGAACGCACTTGATGGCCAGGCGATGTGCCTTCTTGGTCAGTGCAAGAGAGTAATCGCGCGGGTGAGGGCCAAAAATAATGCCGCCGCCGCGGCGCAGGCCGCTCTTTATGCTGCCGGCGCGGGCGCGTCCGGTATGCTTCTGGCGGTACAGCTTCTTGGTGCTGCCGGCCACTTCACTGCGCGTCTTGGTATCGGATGTGCCATGGCGCGCGTTGGCCTGCTGCGCTACCAGAGCCTGATGGATGACCGCTTCATTCTGGGGCTGAGCGAAGACAGCATCACTTATATCGATATGCCGCACTACCTCGCCAGCCATGTTGTAAACCGGAATATTCACTTGCTTCTCCCGCCTGATTTACCAATCAACAGTAATCCGTTCCTAGCCCCAGGCACAGCACCCTTTACCAGGAGCAGGTTGTGCTCCACATCGGTCTT
>Ga0315268_10001456_pt1 | contig 27198 bp, 22 predicted proteins | sample C1_top_MG_FD_204535 | JGI IMG/M metagenome (GOLD analysis project Ga0315268, IMG submission 204535) | Sediment microbial communities from Yellowstone Lake, YNP, Wyoming, USA - C1_top | ecosystem: Environmental > Aquatic > Freshwater > Lake > Sediment | place: USA: Wyoming | collected 2017-08-01
GTAACATTTCTGCTATCCTCCCTTAGGAAGACGTTGAGAGATGAACAGAGGATGGCCCGGACGGACTATGTTACCGGAGCAGTGAACGTACGTTACTTTAATGATCTTGCCCAGATGGAACTCAACCGTTTGCGTAGATACCAACATCCCTTCACCATGGTGTATATTGACCTGGATAATTTTAAGGTCGTCAATGATCGCTATGGACATAGCATAGGGGATAAAGTGTTAAAAACCATTGTGATGAACTTGCAGGAAAATCTGCGCGGTTCGGATATTGTTGCGAGGTTGGGAGGTGATGAGTTTGCTTTGCTATTTCCCGAGACGGGATCACAGGCTTCTCATTTAACCATATCTCGAATAAAGTCCAATCTCAGGAAGGAAATGCAAAGATACAATTGGCCGGTTACATTTAGTATAGGAGTAGTCACGTTCATTTCTGCCCCAGCAACAGTCGATGAGGCTGTCAAGATCACGGATGATACCATGTACCTGGTCAAAACGAGTGGGAAAGACGGTGTGAGTTACGCGGTATATTCAGGACCTGATGCTAATCACGAATGACTGCATAATAAAAGACACTGACATAAGTCAAACGATTTCTATAGAAAAGGGAGGGATTCATGAAAACCATGGATTTTCCACAGAGTATCTCTTTTACCATCACCAACAAGTGCAACCTCAGGTGCAGCATGTGTGGGCAATGGAGCGAAGAAGGGTACATGCATCACCGCAAAGAGAGTCTGGCGACTGAGATGACGCTGGCAGATTGGAAGAGATTGGTCGATGAGGTAGCGGCTCATCATATCTCGTCGATCCTCTTACGGGGTGGCGAAATTTTCCTTTACCCGGGGATCGTCGAGCTGTTGGAATATATCAACCACAAAGGCATTTTCACTGCAATTGATACCAATGGTACCCAATTGACCCGCTATGCTGAGGATATCGTGCGCATCGGTAATATCCACCTCACGATTTCTGTCGATGGGCCAGAAGAGATCCATGATCGGGTCCGAGGAGTCAGGGGGTGTTTCCGGCGGATTGCCAAAGGTGTCACCCGGTTGAATGAATTGGAACAAAAGACGGGGAAGAAAATCAGTAAATCCTTGAATTTCACCATCAGCCAATACAACTTCCGCGGCCTGGGCGCCATGCCGGATGTCGCTCGCCACCTTTCTGTGCCCGTAATAGCTATCGTCCCTTACTATTACTTCCCTGAAGCGGTTGGAAAAGCCTATGAGGCGGAACTGGCTGAGAATTTCGATTGCCCCGCGTTTTCCTGGCGCGGTTTTCATCACGAACGCTCGGGGGTGGAATTTGACGAGTTTCTCCAGGAATATCGAAAATACCTGGCTAACCTGGATGGGATCTATAATTTTCCGTACATGGCGTTGTCTGAGGAAGAATACCAGGCATGGTTCAACGATGCTACAACTCCAGTAGGCCCACAGCATTGTAGCAATGTTGAAAAACTGATCGATATTCAGCCAGGGGGTGAAGCCAATTTCTGCGTGGACTTCGTGGATTATTCTTTTGGCAATGTCAGAGAGGCAACCATTGGTGAGTTATGGAATAGCCCTCAAGCTGCCCAATTTCGCGAATACCGGCGGAAAAAGCCCCTTTCGGTCTGTTACCGGTGCGGGGCAAAGTATATGTCAGAGCTGTGAGATAGTGATCACTCCTCAAGATACACTTTGCAATCCTGATGTGACAAATGGCACTTTTATTTTTATTACGATTTGCATAGAATAAAGAAACACGGAAAATATGGGAGGGGTTTATGAAACACAAAGTTAATCTTGTTCTATCTTTCATTTTATTGTTGAGCTTCTTGCTGGTGCCGGGCTCGGCGTTTGCCCAGGGTGACCGTCCCCCCCAATTGCCAACGCCTGGCGCGCCAGGAAAGCCGGACAGCGGAAATTTGGGAGAGGAAACCATGCCGCCGGTGGGGGGTGCTCAACGCGATGAAAAGGGGTACTGGTTTGTCAAAGATGAAGATAGCGCAGAGGCGGTCGAGCCGGAGATCGAATCGCTGGCGATGACCAGTGCCCATGACGAATATGGAAATACCCGCTCGGGAGCCCATTATGGCTGGATCGATGCCTATTCGGGAGGGCAGCAGCTCAGCGACGTGACGGTTTATGGAAGCTCAGTCATCGACTTACCTTTCGGATTCAAATTCAATGAGAATGCCTATAACCAGGTTGAGGTGAGCCAGTATGGCTACATGACCTTTAATCAGGGTAGTGGAAGCAATCTCCAGGCGCGGATTCCTTATCCTGATGAATATAACAATATCATTGCTGCGTATTGGGCGCCCATATCGCCGGGGTACGACCCTGACACAGGGCAAACCGGCGGCGTGTACCGTATGGATGGTCAAACTGGCGATGGCATGAAGTACGTGGTCATCGAATGGTACAAAATGCAGGATTGGACCAACAACACCTTGTTTACCCTGGAAGCCATTCTGTATGAAGATGGCAGTATCCTGCTCCAATACGAGCGGATGAACTACAATGTAAATCATTACAGATATTTGTGGTATTATTGCGCCTCAGCCGGCATTGAGAATATCACTGGCGAGGATGGAATCAATTCTCTTCCGTACTGCGCCAGGCAGGGCAGTTACCGGGCAGTGCGCTTCGCGAGGCCACAAAAACCGATGGCCCGGTTGAGGGTTACGCCTAAGTACGATGGGAAGTTTGCGATACCGGATGAGGGTGTTATTTTCCAGGTCGATCTGCTCAACCTGGGCGATATGGGCACCGAAACCTATCACATCAAAGTCAACTCGCTCTGGCCAGCGAACTTGTTCGCTGCGGATGGGATCACGCCGCTAATCGATATTGATGGTGATAAGCTGATCGAGACCGACCCAGTAGGGCAGGGAGAGGGAACCACGGTGGTGGTCAAGGTGGCAGTTCCGCCTACAGCCGTGGTGGGGAACAGCAGTACGACAGTTCTGACGATCTGGTCTTCTCTGAATCAAAAGATTAAGAAGGTCACCCAGTTGCAAGCCAGCGTGCCGGCTTCTTTTGCCCAGGTTTACGCCAGCCGAGGGCCAGCGCCGGATAGGGTCTCGGATGGCCGGTTGCTCATGGTTCAACGGCTAGGTGGGCAAAATGAGGTCTCATTGCTCAATGCTGCAGCCTGGCCAAATGACTTAGCCGTCGTGGAGACTGCGTCTGGCAACCTGCTGACCGTCTGGACAGGTAGGGATTGTTCCTCAGGCAATTACTGTGGCGACGTGATCCATTATTCGTTGCGCGATCATTCTGGTGCAGAGATCAAAGCCGGCGCGTTGAACGATGTCAGCGGATTACAGTCCTACGAAAACAACTACAGTATAGTGCTTGCAGGGGCTCCAGATGGAAAGGTCGGCATCATTTGGAATAACTACCAGTATTATTGGGATCCATATAACACTGAATTTTTCAGGTACAACATCCGTTTTGCTGTCCTGGATGGAAGCACGGGCGATACACTTGCTGGGCCAGTTGAGGTGACCCAGTATGACTTTGCCACCGATTCCTATGCTTCGATATTGATCTATGATCCCACAATCGCTGCCACGGACAACGGCGGGTTCTACCTCGCCTGGGAGCAGGATTCCTGGTACGAAGATCCTAATGGCAACTGGAGAAAGTCGGGATGGATATGGGATGTCTACACTGCCATCCTGGATAACACCGGCGCTGTTCTTTTACCAGTGGAGAAGGCCACCGCGGATAAACCTGGCTCGGCGAGTTGGTGTGATTATCCGTTGCTGGTGAAGCTACAGAATAACACCTTCTTGCTGGCCTGGAATCAGCCGACCCGATTCGCCTACCAGGTGTTTGATAGCAATCGCAATCCGCTGACCGCTCCAAAGTACATCGGGCACAATAGAGGAGATTATTTTGTACAAGGAGTACAGCTATCGGATGGCAATATCCTCCTGGCCTGGTCCGGATGGCATGGAAGTAGGTATCAAACTGCCTATGTGACGGTGAATGGAGTGACCTTTAAGAAGAATACTGCGGTCAAGTTCCTGGATCATCCGGCTGCGATGGGGCGTAGCTATTTTGTTTCCGTTACTCGCGATGACCAGGGTAATGGCATCCTGACCTGGGGCGACTATGCAACCAGGGATTACCTGTATTATGCCCTGGTGAATGGCATGGGCAAGCTGATGAACGTGCCGGCAATCTTCGCGCGTGGCAATTACCTGTATCCTCGCCGGGAGGTAAGCAACACGACTTACAGTATCGTCGGGCCGTGATCAGGATAAGACATTAAAAACCAATTGCCGAGGCATGCCGAAAGAGAGCGTGCCTCGGTTTTTTATAACCTTTTTGCAGTCGGTAAGTGTTTTAAGATAAAATAGCCTCATGGTTGAACTCTCAAACCATTTGCAGGGCATCCTGGATACCCTGCCCAATAAGCCGGGCTGCTACCTGATGAAGGATGAAAAGGCCACCATCCTCTACGTGGGCAAGGCCATCAACCTGCGTAACCGGGTGCGCTCCTATTTCCACAGCAGCGGCGAGCAAGATCATAAGACCCGCCGGCTGGTGCGCGAAATCCGCGATATCGAATGGATCGTGGTTGGGTCAGAGCTGGAAGCCCTCATCCTGGAGATGACCCTGATCAAGAAGCACCGGCCACGCTTCAATGTGCGCCTCAAGGATGACAAGCGCTACCCGTATATCAAGGTGCACTGGGCCGATCCCTTCCCCAAGGTGACCGTCACCCGCCAGATGGTGCAGGATGGCTCGCGCTACTACGGCCCCTATACGTCGGCCTGGGCAGTCCACCAGACGCTGGATGTCCTGCGGCGCATTTTCCCGTATCTGACCTGCGACCGGGTGATCACTGGCAAGGACCCGCGCCCCTGCCTCTTCTACGATATTAAGCTGTGCGCCGGTCCATGCATTGGGGCCATTGACCAGCCCGGTTATCGCCAGTTGATCGAGGACCTGGGGCAGTTCCTGGAAGGGAAGACCGGCCCGATTATTGCGCGCCTGCAAGAAGAGATGGGGCGCGCCGCCGAGGAGCTTAATTTTGAGGGGGCAGCCAAGCTGCGCGACCGCATCCAGGCCATCGATAGGGTGGTCGAGAAACAAAAAGTGATCTCCAGCGAGATGATGGATTCGGACGTGATCGCCATGGCGCGCGCCAATGGCGAGGCTTGTATGCAAATCTTCTTCATCCGCAGTGGAAAGTTGATCGGCCGCGAGTATTTCATCCTGGAAGGCACCGAAGATGAGACCAATGGTGTGTTGATCTCAGCCTTTCTCAAGCAGTTCTACTCCGAGGCTGCCACGGTTCCCGAGCAACTGTTTCTGCCGGAGCATTTTGCCGAGGCGAAGATTATCCGAGAGTGGCTGGGCTCCCGGCGCAGCGGGGAGAAAGTCAAGCTGATAGTACCGCACTCCGGCACGCCGGCCGAGCTGGTGCAGATGGCAACCGAAAATGCAGTCGAGACGCTGCGATCGCTCAAGGCACAGTGGGATGCCGATACCAACCGCCAGAGCGAGGCGCTGGCCGATCTGCAACAGGCATTGCAGCTTTCTGCCCCTCCGAACCGGATCGAATGTTACGATATCTCCAACACCCAGGGAACCGCCGCAGTGGGCAGCATGGTGGTTTTTGAGCAAGGGGTACCGAGTAAAAAGCTCTATCGGCGCTTCAATATTCAATCTGTGAGTGGACCGGATGACTTTGCCAGCATGGAAGAGGTGCTCACCCGCCGCTTTCGCCGTTGGAAGGCTGCCCAAGAAGCGGAAGCGCCGGGCTCCAAGCCCGACCTGGCTTTCACCCTTCTGCCGGACCTGCTGATTGTGGATGGTGGCAAGGGCCAGTTAAGCCGGGCAGTGACGGTGCTGGAGAAATATGAGTTGTTTGGCAAGGTGCCAGTAGCTGGGCTTGCCAAGCAGCAGGAGGAACTCTTCCTGCCTGGGTTCGCCAACTCTCTCCTGCTGCCACGCCATTCGCAAGGGCTCTACCTGCTCCAGCGGATCCGCGATGAAGCCCACCGTTTTGCCATTACCGCTCACCGTAGCCGTCGCACGCGCGAGGGGCTGGCTTCGCGCCTTGAAAAGGTTCCTGGGATTGGCCCCGGAAGGCGCAAGCTGCTTTTGGACCGCTTCGGCTCGATTGAACGCATCCTGCAGGCCACCGAGGAGGAATTGACAGATATTCCAGGGATAACGCTCGAGATCGCACAGGCGCTCAAAGTGCAATTGGAATAAGCTTTCAAATGATATACAGATCGGTTTTAGACGAGATATTCTGCCAATCTTGTTATAAAATAGGGATAATTGGCAGCTGATGTACCATCCAAGGAGAGATTGGAAATGCCCCAAATGGTCTGGTTGGTGGATGATGACCCTGAATTCCGTAGCGCGATGGTAATGATGTTCCGTATGCTGGGGTATGAATCGCGCCAGTTTGTCGAGGCGCGGCCAGTGGGGTTGGCGCTACTGGCTGGGGAGCGCCCGGATTTAATCTTTTTGGATATCAGTATGCCGCATGTCTCCGGGTTAGAATTGTTGCGCTTCATTCGCAGTCGTGAAGTATATAATCGACTGCCCATTCTCATGATGACCTCCGATAGCTCAGACCAGACGGTCGAAAAGGCCATCCGCATCGGAGCCGACGGATATATCTTCAAACCGGTGAACTTTGAGGAACTCCAAATGGCGATAAATACCGCCATCCAGCGCCGCAAGGTCACCGCCAGCCTGAAAGACAAGACCAAGCCGGTTTAGTTTTTCTTTCCTGAAATTCCTTTACGTTCGACAAACTCCATGATATAATCCCGCTCCGCGTTGGGCAAAAGCGTGACGCATGAGCATGAATTTTTTGTGTAAGGATTAATGACAATGAGTGACTTATTGAAAGCCGTTGAGGCTCCCGAAAATCCAAAGGTCCCTGCCTTACGACCAGGGGATGGCGTCAGCGTTCACTTAAAGATTAAAGAAGGTAACCGCGAGCGGATTCAAGAGTTCAAAGGGACGGTGCTGTCGGTCCATGAGAACGGCACCAATTCGACCTTTACCGTGCGTCGTGTAGCCAGCAATGGCATTGGTGTGGAGCGCACCTTTCTCACGCGCTCTCCACGCCTCGATAAGGTGGTGATTGATCGCCACAGCCGGGTACGTCGCGCCGGCCTGTTCTTCCTGCGCAACCGGACGGGGAAAAGCGCTCGTCTCAAGCAGAAGTTCTAAACGCACAGCGCAGCAGGAGCGCTTTGGCTTGGATTTCTTCCAGGGTGCAGCCCACGCCGGGTTGCGCCCTTTTTTATAAAAGACAGGCAGGATAACGAATCGATGAGAAAACCGTTAATTGGTATCAGCTCCGGGCAGGCCCCTCGCAGCAATGGCTTGAATACCGTCTCTGTCCCGCTTACCTACGTGGAATCTGTACGCCGTGCCGGGGGTGTGCCGTTGGTGTTGCCAGTCGGCCTGGCGGCAGAGCACTTGGTTGAGCTGCGTGACCGGCTGGATGGGGTGATCCTCTCCGGTGGCGCAGACGTGGCGGTTGAACGCTTCGGTGGGCAGCCGCACCCCAGGGTGTATGGGGTGGACGAGGAGCGGGACGAGTTGGAGCTTGGCCTGGCGCGCCAGGCTGCTGAGAGCGGCTGGCCGCTTTTGGCGATCTGCCGGGGGATTCAAGTGCTCAACGTGGCGTTGGGCGGAACGCTTTATACGCACATCCCAGATCAGCTTCCCAGCGAGATTTCTCATAGCCAGGACGATCAGACTCCCTATGACTTCCTGGCACACTCCGTCACGCTGGTCCCTGATTGCCGGTTGGCTGGTATCTTTGGCGCGACTCAAGTGATGGTCAATAGCTGGCATCACCAGGGGGTGAAACAGGTGGGTCAAGGATTGAAGGCAGTCGGTCATTCACCCGATACGCTGGTCGAGGCAGTGGAGTGGCCTGTCCATCCCTTCCTGATCGGCGTCCAGTGGCATCCGGAATGGATGCCAGACTCGCCCCATATGCAGGCGCTTTTCCAGGCTTTTGTGCAGGCCGCGAGCGGTAGCCGCACAGCCAAGTCAGTGCATTGAAAATGATGTATTGTTCGACGAGTCTCGTGAATCTTAGCACTCTTGGGTGACTCATGCCCCTGAATTCCAAAACAATCGGCATTTTTGACTCGGGTGTCGGTGGACTTTCGGTCCTGCGCGCCATTCGCCAAAGGCTCCCTGCTCAGCCGGTGATTTACCTGGCTGATCAGGCGCATGTCCCCTATGGCCCGCGTTCCCTGGCAGAGGTGCGTGCATTCTCCGAAGCGATCACACGCTTCCTGTTGGGGCAGGGAGCGGCGTTGATTGTGGTGGCCTGCAATACCGCTTCAGCCGCAGCGCTCTACCACTTACGCCGGATTTTCCCCCAGGTGCCGATCGTCGGCATGGAGCCGGCGGTTAAGCCGGCTGCTGAGCAAACGCGCAGCGGAGTGGTGGGCGTTCTGGCCACCCCAGCCACTTTCCAGGGGGCGCTTTATTCTTCGGTGGTGGAACGCTTTGCCAACGATGTGATCCTTATTCAGGATACCTGTCCTGGCCTGGTAGGGCAGATCGAAGCCGGTCAGCTTGCCTCGCCGGAGACACGTGCGATCCTGGAGCATGCCTTGCAGCCCATGTTGGAGCGTGGAATCGATACCCTGGTGCTGGGCTGTACGCACTATCCTTTTGTCATCCCGTTGATTGAGGAGATTGCAGGCCCAGGGGTGCGGGTGATCGATCCAGCTCCAGCCATCGCCCGCCAGGTCGAGCGATTGCTAGATGCGAACGATCTGCGCGCCAAAGGCACAGTGGGCGGCAGTCTATGCCTGTTTACCACCGGAGACGCCGAGAAAATGCAGCAACTTCTGCCAATGCTATTGGGGGAGGAGGCCCAGGTGGAAACAGCCTCCCTGGATGGCTTTTTATAGCTTTCTTCTTTGCCCAAAAAAGACCTCCCAAAATCCTTGACAGTTCTAGACATCCTTGATAAAATCGCACGAATATTCAAATTAGAGTTTTTCAGTCCTTTATGAACCCTTCGCTCGTCCTATTCGTCCTGGTACTTATTGTGGTTCTCGTAATTGAGAACCTTTTTCCACATCGGGCGGTCGAAGCGAAGCAAGAAGTTCGAGTGAAGTATAAGTAAAAAAGGACAGCAAGCCAGACCGAAGACAAAAGCAAGACCGCCCGAAAAGAGGGCGGTCTTTTTTTTATCTCGTGATTGGAGGAAGACCGTGCGCTCAGACCAAGTCAAACGTGGCATCGAACACGCCCCCCATCGGGCACTGCTCAAAGCAACCGGTGTCAGCGACGCCGATATGGAGAAGCCCTTCATCGCAATTGTCAATTCCTATGTCGATGTGATTCCAGGCCATGTCCACCTGCAGAGTTTTGGCAAGCTGGTCAAAGAAGCCGTGCGTGCTGCAGGCGGCGTGCCCTTTGAATTCAACACCATCGGCGTGGATGATGGCATTGCCATGGGGCATGTGGGGATGCATTACTCCCTGCCCTCGCGCGAACTGATTGCCGATTCCGTCGAAACGATGGTGGAAGCCCACCGCTTTGATGGTATGGTGTGTATCCCCAACTGTGACAAGATTGTCCCAGGAATGATGATGGCCGCGATGCGTGTGAACATCCCGGCCATTTTTGTTTCTGGTGGTCCAATGGCCGCTGGGCGCACGCCAGAAGGCGAGGTGATTGACCTGATCTCGGTCTTTGAAGGGCTGGGAGCATACCAGGCAGGGAAAATCGATGCCCGGCGCCTGAAAGTTCTGGAAGATTATGCCTGCCCATCCTGCGGTTCGTGCGCGGGGATGTTCACTGCCAACAGCATGAACTGCCTGATGGAAGCCCTGGGGATTGCGTTGCCCTACAATGGTTCGGCTTTAGCCCAAACTCCCGAGCGTGAGGCGCTGGCCCGCAGCGCCGCCAGCCTGATTCTCAAGCTGATCGAAAAGCAAATCACCCCGCGCAGCATTGTCACTCCCGAGGCTTTGGATGATGCCTTTGCGCTGGATATGGCAATGGGTGGTTCAACCAATACCGTGTTGCATGCCCTGGCGATCGCACATGAGGCGGGGTTGGATTATCCATTGGAGCGGATCAACGCCGTGGCTGACCGTGTTCCGCACCTTTCGAAGGTCAGCCCGGCCGGGAATTGGCACATGGAAGATGTGCATCGCGCCGGTGGGGTGCCGGCTATTCTCAACGAGATCGCTCGCAGCGATCCGGACCTGCTGCATTTGGACCGCATCACCGTCAGCGGTGAGACCCTGCGCCAATCGATTGCGGGAGCCGAAGTCAAGGACCCGGAGGTGATTCGCCCTTATACCCATCCCCACTCCCGGCGCGGTGGGTTGGCGGTGCTGTTCGGCAACCTGGCGCCGCGCGGTGCAGTGGTCAAGGCGGGAGGTGTCCCAGCCGCGATGATGAAGTTCGCCGGTCCGGCATGCATCTTTGATTCACAGGAAGAAGCACAGGCTGGTATCCTGGCCGGAAAGGTGAAGGCAGGCGAGGTGGTCGTCATCCGTTACGAAGGCCCCAAGGGTGGGCCTGGGATGGTGGAGATGCTCAGCCCTACCAGCGCCATCATGGGCATGGGACTGGGCGATCAGGTGGCCCTGATCACTGATGGCCGCTTCTCGGGCGGAACGCGCGGTGCCTGCGTCGGTCATGTCTCGCCAGAGGCAGCCGCTGGCGGCCCGATAGCAGCTGTGCAACCTGGAGATGTCATTGAGATAGATCTGGCAGCCCGCACGCTGAATGTCCGGCTTTCTGCGGAGGAAATCGAGCGGCGTCTGGCGGCCTTGCCTTCGTTCCAGCCCCGCACGCAAAGCAAATGGCTGCGCCGTTATGCGCATTTCGTCACCAGCGCTGATACGGGTGCGGTGTTAAGCGATCACGCTTAGCGTTAGATATCGATCTAATAGAGTACGCCAAAGGAGGAAGAGATGAAACTTACCGGTGGGCATATTGTTTGGGAATGCCTGAAGCGCGAGGGGGTTGAGGTTGTCTTTGGTTACCCGGGCGGAGCGACTTTGCCGCTTTATGATGCCATGTTGGACTTTCCGATGATCCATCACGTGCTTACCCGCCATGAGCAGGGAGCGGCACACATGGCAGATGGCTATGCTCGCGCCAGTGGCAAAGTAGGTGTAGCCCTGGCGACCTCTGGCCCTGGAGCGACTAACCTGGTGACTGGCATTGCCACAGCATCGATGGATTCTTCACCTGTGGTGTTTATTACCGGCCAGGTGGTCAGCCGTTTCATCGGCTATGATGCCTTCCAGGAGACGGATGTGACTGGAATCACCTTGCCGATCACCAAACATAATTACCTGGTCACAGACGTGCATGAAATCAATCACGTGATCCGCGAGGCGTTTTACATCGCTCGCACCGGACGGCCTGGCCCGGTGCTGATTGACATTGCCAAAGATGCTCAGCAGAGCACCATGGAATGGGAATATGATGATAGCCCAATCCGGTTGCCTGGCTACCGGCCAACCAAGCAGCCCCTGCCCAAAGACCTGGGACAGGCAATGGACATGATCAACTCGGCCAAAAGGCCGGTGATCCTGGCCGGACATGGCATCTTGTTGAGCGGTGCCATGCGCGAGGTTTACGAATTTGCTGAAAAGTCTCAGATTCCAGTAGCTATGACGCTGCTGGGCATCAGCAGCTTCCCTGCCAGTCACCCCCTCAACCTGGGGATGATGGGGATGCATGGCGAGGCCTGGGTAAACAAGGCGATCCAGGAATCGGATCTTCTACTGGCCTTTGGGATGCGCTTTGATGATCGCGTCACTGGCAATTTGAAGACCTATGCCACCCAGGCCAGGAAGATCCACATTGATATTGATCCTTCTGAGATCAACAAGAACGTGCGGGTGGATATAGGATTGGTCGGAGACCTGCGCGAGACACTGGATTTGCTCCTACCGCACATTGAGCCACGTGACCGAAGTGATTGGCTGGCCTACATCAACGAGATGAAGGGTGATAGCGCCGTGCGGGATGTCCAGACACTTCCAGATACCCACCATCTGTACGCGGCTCACGTGGTCAACGACCTGTGGCGGTTCACCGGTGGGAAGGCCCTGGTGGTGACGGATGTCGGTCAGAACCAGATGTGGACTGCCCAATACTACAAACAAGACCATCCTGGCTATTTCATCACTTCGGGAGGGTTGGGGACGATGGGATTCGGCCTGCCGGCTTCGATCGGCGCCAAGTTTGCCCGTCCCGATGCGAATGTTTGGGCAATCGTCGGGGATGGCGGTTTCCAAATGACCCAGGCCGAGCTGGCTACTACAGCCCAGGAAGGGATCAAGGTCAACGTGGCGGTGATCAACAATGGCTACCTGGGGATGGTTCGCCAGTGGCAAGAGTTCTTCTATGAACGCCGCTATGCAGCCACGCCCATGCGTAGCCCGGATTTCGTCAAAATAGCCGATGCCCATGGGCTGACCGGGTTGCGAGTGACGCAGCGTTCCCAGGTGGTGAGTGCCATCCAAAAGGCGCAGGAGACGGAAGGAACTGTGGTGATCGATTTTCGCGTGGAGCAGGAAGATAGCGTGTACCCAATGGTCCCCTCCGGCGCAGACCTGCATGACATGATCCGCCGGCCGTTGCCTTCTCCAATCGCTGAAACAGGCCAGGATAAGATCTAGCATCGGAGCAGGATTTTTCCTGCCCTGGTTAATTGAAGGAGAGAAGCATCATGTACCACACTTTAGTCGCACTTGTAGAAGATAAGCCGGGTGTGTTGAACCGTGTTGCCTCTTTATTCCGCCGACGTACTTTCAACATCGAGTCGTTGACAGTGGGCCACACTGACCAGCCTGGCGTATCGCGGATGACGATCTTGGTCAACTGTGAGGAAGATAATATCGAGCGGTTGGTTGCATACCTGTATAAATTGGTCAATGTGATCCAGGTAACAGATCTTTCCCAAGTGCCGACCGTCAGCCGCGACCTGGCGATGATTAAGGTCAATGCTACCGCGGAGAACCGCACTCACATCATGCAGATTGTAGATGTTTTCCGCGCCCGGATTGTAGATATTTCCAACAGCTCATTCATCATTGAAATAACCGGTGATGAGGAGAAGATTGAAGGTTTCATCGAAGTGCTCAAGCCACTTGGGATTATCGAGATGGCACGCACTGGCCTCGTCAGCATGGCACGCGGCGCGGCGGCCCTACCTTACCTGAACGGATATGCCAGCAATTACGGCGGCAACGGGCGGGTAACGCAGGCGCTCAATTGAGGTGCTCCTCCACGGTGATGGGAGCTTTCTTTAGGGCCAGGTTCCAGCGCCATTAAGGTTTGCCTGATGTTTAATTCTTAAGTACCAGTCGAAGAAGGAGATTTCTATGACGAAGTTGAATTTTGGTGGGACGATAGAAGATGTGGTTACCCGGGATGAATTTCCTCTGGAGAAAGCACGCCAGGTTTTAAAAAATGAAGTGGTGGCAGTGCTGGGATATGGCGTGCAAGGCCCGGCACAGGCGCTTAATATGCGCGATAACGGCATCCGGGTAATTATTGGCCAGGCTGCCGAAGATAAACGTTATTGGGATAAGGCCGTCAGGGATGGGTGGGTGCCGGGGGAGACGCTTTTCTCGTTGGAGGAAGCGGCCAAACGTGGCACGATTGTCCAGCTCCTGGTTTCGGATGCGGCGCAGAAGATCATCTGGCCGAGGATCAAGCCCTGCTTGAACAAGGGCGATGCCCTTTATTTCTCCCATGGTTTCTCAATTGTCTATAAGGACCAGACTGGTGTGATCCCGCCAGAGGATGTTGACGTGATCATGGTAGCTCCCAAGGGCTCCGGAACCAGTGTGAGGGCCAACTTCCTGGATGGCAGTGGCATCAATGCCAGCTATGCTATTGAGCAAGATTACACTGGCCGGGCTACCGAGCGCACCCTGGCAGTCGGGATTGCTATTGGCTCTGGTTATTTATTCCCCACCAGCTTCAAACACGAGGTGTATAGCGACCTGACCGGTGAGCGGGGCGTTTTAATGGGCGCCCTGGCAGGGATTATGGAAGCGCAGTACCAGGTGTTGCGAAAGCACGGTCACACTCCCTCTGAGGCATTCAACGAGACTGTCGAGGAGCTCACCCAGAGCCTGATCCGCTTGGTTGGGCAGAATGGCATGGATTGGATGTACGCTAACTGCAGCACTACTGCCCAACGGGGCGCGCTGGATTGGCTGCCACGCTTTCGGGATGTGACCTTGCCCTTGTTTGAGAAGCTTTATCAGAGCGTTCTGGCGGGAAAGGAAACCGCCATTGTCATCGCCGCCAACAGCGCTCCGGATTATAAGGACAAGTTGGATGCGGAATTGAAGATGATGCACGATTCGGAGATGTGGCAAGCGGGTGCGGCAGTGCGTTCCCTGCGGCCGGAGAATTGGAAGAAATAGGAGCTTTCCTCACCCTCTTTTCCCTTTTTCAAGAGCAAAGGGATGCAGAGCAGGAGCAGTCTATGAGCAGCAATTATGTAAGAATCTTCGATACCACCTTGCGCGATGGAGAACAATCACCCGGCGCAACCATGACCAGCGCTGAAAAAATGGAAGTGGCCCGTACTCTGGCAAAGCTGGGCGTGGATATCATCGAGGCCGGGTTTCCAGCGGCTTCACCGGACGACCTGGAAGCGGTCAGGCGGATCGCGCTGGAGGTTGGCAATCGTTCCGATGGCGGGAAAACACCGGTGATCTGCGGCCTGGCGCGTACCGTCAAAAATGATATCGATAGGGCCTGGGAGGCTGTTCAGTATGCGGCTCATCCTCGCATCCACACCTTTCTGGCTACCTCGGATATCCACATGCAATACAAGCTCAAGATGACCCGCGAGCAGGTCATCGCCCGCGTCCAGGAGATGGTTGCCTATGCGCGTAGTTTAAGCGAGGATGTGGAATTCAGCCCTGAAGACGCCGGGCGCAGCGATCCCCAGTTTCTCTATCTGGTGCTGGGCGAGGCGATCAAGGCCGGCGCCACCACGCTCAATATCCCGGATACGGTGGGCTATACCATACCGGAGGAGTTCGGCAGCCTGATAGCCGGGATTATCCAACATACGCCGGGTATCCAGAATTGCGTAGTCTCTGTGCATTGCCATAATGACCTGGGCCTGGCGACGGCCAACACCCTGGCTGGCATCCGCGCTGGGGCTCGCCAGGCTGAGGTGACGATTAATGGCATTGGCGAGCGGGCCGGCAACACCGCCCTGGAAGAGGTAGTCATGGCCCTGCAGACGCGTCACCCGATCTTTGACCTGACCACTGGTATCGATACGACCCAGATCACGCGCGCCAGCAAACTGGTCAGCAATTATACCGGCATCGTTGTTCAACCCAATAAAGCAATCGTCGGTGGCAATGCCTTCGCTCACGAAGCCGGCATTCATCAGGATGGTATGCTCAAGCACCACATGACCTATGAAATTATGCGGCCTGAGATGGTCGGTGCCACGCAGAGCAAGCTCGTCCTGGGTAAGCATTCCGGCCGGCATGCCCTGAAAACCCGTCTGAATTCGTTGGGCTATGCTCTCGAAGATCAGGATATGGATAAGATCTTCGAGCGCTTTAAGGCGCTGGCTGATAAGAAAAAGACGATCACGGATGCTGACCTGGAGGCGCTGGTCTCCGATGAGCTATACCAGCCCACCGAGCTATTCATGCTGGATGGACTACAGGTCGCCTGTGGGACGATGGGTATGCCGACTGCTTCGGTGCGCCTGCGCGACCCCCATGGTGAACTGCATGTGCAGGCCAGCATCGGTACTGGCCCGGTAGACGCAACCTATAAAGCGATCAATGCCATTGTCAAGGCGCCCAATACCTTGCAGGAATTTGTCGTTCACGCCGTCACCGAGGGTATCGATGCTCTGGGTGAGGTTACTGTGCGCATCCAGGGCGAGGACCTGAGCGGCGAGCTGCACGCTCAAACTGAAGTGGACCAACCGCGGACGTTCGGTGGTTATGGCGCTGACACAGATATTGTAGTGGCCAGCGCCAAAGCCTACCTTTCAGCTCTGAATAAGCTGTTGGTTGCTACCGGTCAGTATGGACCAGCGGAGAAATCTGCCGTACAGACCGTCATGAAGACCTTGTAAGAATTGCCAAAGTTAGGTTGGGTGGAGGATCATCCGCTCAACGATCAGGGCAGGATAGACCCCTGCCCAGGAGGAGACAGCTATGACACCCAAAAAATCGTTGATTGACCCGATGTATGTTCGCAAGCCCGAATCCTTTGAACAACCCCGCACCATCCCCAAGGGTTGGGACCTCACTGAGTTCTTTGTTTCTCAGCAGGGCGAAGATGAGCAGGATTCTGAAGAGGAGGACGAGGCATCGAAACCAGCCCTTCTATGAAAACATCGAAGACCCTCTTCCAAAAGATTTGGGAGCGTCATGTCGTCGCCCAAGAACCTGATTCGCCTGCCATTCTGTATATTGATCTACACCTGGTCCATGAAGTCACCTCACCCCAGGCCTTCACAGGCCTGCGTGGCCGCGGCCTGAAGGTGCGTCGTCCTGACCGGACGGTTGCCACGACCGATCACGGTATTCCAACGCGCAGCGGGCCAGGAGGGCGAATGGCCTTCGCCGATGAGTTGAGTGCCAGGCAAATCCACCAGCTGGAGGAGAACTGCCGTGAATTTGGCATTCCCCTCTATGGCCTCGATAGTCCCAACCAGGGGATCGTGCATATCATTGGGCCGGAGTTAGGTCTGACCCAACCTGGGATGACCATCGTGTGCGGCGATAGCCACACTGCCACTCACGGTGCCTTTGGCGCGCTGGCATTTGGGATCGGGACCAGCGAGGTAGAGCATGTCCTGGCGACGCAGTGTCTGCTCCAACGCCAACCGAAGACCTGTGCGGTGCAGATCGAGGGCACCTTGCAGCCTGGAGTGGCTGCGAAGGATATTATCCTGGCATTGATCCACCAGATGGGTGTGGATGGTGGGGTAGGATATGTGCTGGAGTATCGCGGCTCAGCGATCCGTTCGCTCAGTATGGAGGAGCGGATGACCATCTGCAATATGTCCATCGAGGCCGGGGCGCGGGCTGGGATGATCGCTCCAGATGAGACAACCTTCGAATATCTCTCCGGTCGCCCGTTCGCCCCCCAAGGCCTGGCCTGGGAAGAAGCCCTTGTGCGCTGGAAGGAATTGCCTTCGGATGAAGGGGTAATTTTCGATCAGACCGTGACACTCAACCTCGCTGCCCTACAGCCCATGATCACCTTTGGCACCAACCCTGGGATGGGTATTCCAATTACCGGATGGATTCCGCGCCCGGAGGACCTACCGGATGCGAACCAAAAAGCCAGCCTGGAGAAAGCCTTGAGTTACATGAGCTTGCAGCCGGGACAAAAACTGCTGGGTCACCCGGTGGACGTGGTCTTCATTGGCAGTTGCACCAACGGGCGCCTTTCAGATCTGCGACTGGCAGCCGGCTTGCTCAAAGGGCGCAGAGTTGCGCCCGGAATTCGGGTCCTGGCGGTTCCTGGTTCGCAGCAGGTCAAACGACAGGCTGAGGCTGAGGGATTGGACCGGATATTCAGAGAGGCCGGAGCGGAATGGCGCGAACCTGGGTGCAGCATGTGCATCGCCATGAACGGCGACCAGTTGGAACCGGGCGAGTATGCGGTCAGCACCAGCAACCGCAACTTTGAGGGCCGGCAAGGCAAGGGCGGCCGCACCTTCCTGGCCAGTCCCCTAACCGCTGCGGCTGCCGCGGTGACTGGTCGGATTACCGACCCAAGGACGATACCTTAATATGAACCAGTTTACTACTTTAACTTCCCGGGTGATCGTCCTGCCCACTAACGATATCGATACTGACCAGATCATCCCGGCCCGTTTTCTCAAGACCACCGATAAGGTCGGCCTGGGTGCCAATTTATTTGCTGATTGGCGATACCGTGAGGATGGCTCTCCGGTTCCCGAATTTATCCTCAACCTGCCGGAAAGCCAGGGTGCGCAGGTGCTGCTGACCGGGCACAACTTCGGCTGCGGTTCTTCCCGTGAACATGCCCCCTGGGCGCTCTCCGGCTGGGGGTTTCGGGCGGTAATCTCGACCACCTTTGCCGATATTTTCCGCAACAATGCACTCAAGAATGGTTTGTTGCCGGTTATTGTGGATGCTAAAACACACCAAGGAATGATTGACCTGTTCACCGAGCTGCCACGCGCTGAGTTGACCATCGACCTGGCTGCTCAGGAACTGTGCCTTCCCAATGGGCTGGTGGTAAGCTTTCCGATTGATCCATTTTCCAAGACCTGCTTGCTTCAGGGTACCGATGAGTTGGGGTATATCCTGGGCATGTCAGAAAAGATTGCGGAATATGAGCGGACAGCGGTTGGAGATCAACCTCACGCAGCCAGGAGCCAGGAATGATGATCGAAATATATGATACCACCCTGCGGGATGGCACCCAACGCACGGATATCTCTTTATCTGTAGAGGATAAGCTTAAGATTGCTCACCGGTTAGATGAAATCGGCGTGGCTTTTATCGAGGGTGGCTGGCCTGGTTCTAATCCAAAGGATGTGGAGTTCTTCAACCGGGCAGCCCGAGAGACCTGGCGTAATGCGAAAATCACCGCCTTTGGTGCGACTTGCCACCCGCAGAAAAAACCCGAGGAAGATCCCAATATCCAGGCATTGATTGAATCGAATACTGAGTACTGCACCATTTTTGGTAAAACCTCGCTGTTACACGTGACCGAGGTATTGCGCACCACCCGCGAGAATAATTTGCGCATCATCGAACAGAGCGTGGCGTATCTGTGTTCTCAGGGGCGCAAGGTGATCTACGATGCCGAGCATTTCTTTGATGGTTTCAAGGAAGATCCTGCTTATGCCCTGGAGACGCTCTGGGCGGCGGTGCGCGGCGGTGCCGAGACGATCGTCCTGTGCGATACCAATGGCGGGGGGATGCCCTGGGAAGTGGCTGAAATTGTGCGTCAGGTCGATTCTGAGCTGGGAGAGATTCCCCTTGGCATCCATGCCCACAATGATGGGGAGTGCGCGGTTTCTAACTCGCTGGCCGCGGTGCGCGAGGGCTGTATTCAGGTGCAGGGTACGATCAACGGGTATGGTGAGCGGTGCGGCAACGCTAATCTGTGTTCTATCTTGCCCAACCTGGAGCTCAAACTGGGGGTGAAATGCCTCCCGGAGGGCGGCCTGACACGCCTTTTCGACCTGTCTCACTACGTGGCCGAGGTGGCTAACCTTTCCATGGACGAGCACCAACCCTATACCGGCAAAGCAGCCTTTGCTCATAAGGGGGGTGTGCATGTGGCGGCGATGCGCCGCAACCCCCGCTCATACCAGCACATTGATCCTGCACTGGTGGGCAATAAGATGGATGTGGTGGTCTCTGAACTCTCAGGGCGAGGCAACTTGCTGAGCAAGGCAGAGCAATATGGCGTGGAGCTACAGGACGGAAACGACGTCATTAATGTGTTGAATGAAATCAAAACGTTGGAAGCCCAGGGTTTCTCCTTTGAGGCGGCTGAGGCCTCAGCGATCCTGATGCTCAAACGCCACCAGCCGGGCTATACCCCTCCTTTCCAATTGATCGACTTTTCGGTGATCGTCGAACACCGCCAGGGACGCGGAATTTTTGCCGAAGCGACTGTCAAAGTGCGGGTGAATGGGGATGTGCTTCACACAGCCGCGGAGGGCAATGGCCCGGTGGCTGCGCTGGATGCGGCCCTTCGTAAAGCGTTGATCATTCATTACCCCGAGGTGGCTCATTTTCACCTGGCGGATTACAAAGTGCGTATCCTGGATAGTGAAAGCGGCACCAGTGCTACTACCCGGGTGCTGATTGATACATACTATTCGACCAAAGGCACTCGCAGTTGGAGCACTGTCGGCGCCAGTGGCAATATCATCGAGGCCAGCTGGCGCGCTCTGGCTGATTCGGTGGAATATGGCTTGATAATGAATGAGATTGTGGATAGCGGGGAAAGGGAAAAATGAGAGCCAAAATTGTCCTTCTACCTGGCGATGGAATCGGCCCGGAAGTGGTTTATGTGACAGTGGGTGTGCTGGATGCGATTGCCAGGATTTTTGGTCACGAGTTCCAATTTTCCGAGCAATGGATCGGCGGTTGCTCCATTGATCAGCATGGTGTGGCACTCACCGATGAAGCCCTGGCGGCCTGTCAGGTGGCTGATGCGGTGTTGTTGGGTGCAGTTGGTGGCCCGAAGTGGGATAACCCATCCGCTCTGGTGCGCCCAGAGCAGGGATTGCTAGCGCTGCGCAAGGGGATGGGTGTGTTTGCCAACCTGCGCCCAGTCAAAGTGCATCCCAGGCTGGTGGAGTGTTCACCGCTCAAGCCAGAAAAGCTGGCCGGGGTGGACCTGATTGTGGTGCGTGAGTTGACCGGGGGTTTATACTTTGGGCAGCCCAAGCTGCACGAGCAGATTGGCACTCGCCGGCGTGCCGTTGATACCCTGGAATACTACGATGATGAAATCTGGCGCATCCTGGATACAGCTTTTCAGCTGGCGGTGACGCGACGCAAGAAGGTGACCTCGGTGGATAAGGCCAATGTGCTGGAATCCTCGCGCCTCTGGCGGCAAGTGGCTATGGAGGTCGGCCGTAAGTATCCATTGGTTCAGTTGGAGCATATGTTGGTCGATACGGCTGCCATGCGCCTGGTAGCGAATCCTGCCAGCTTTGATATCATCGTGACCGAGAACATGTTTGGGGATATCCTGACCGACGAAGCGGCTGTGCTGGTGGGGTCGATGGGCCTGCTGCCCTCTGCCTCGTTGGGTGCAAGTCGCAGTGCCTCTGGTCTTAGTGGTGCGGGACTTTACGAACCGATTCACGGTTCAGCACCAGATATTGCCGGAAAAGGGATCGCCAACCCAATTGGAACCATTCTGAGCGCGGCGATGATGCTGCGCTATTCCTTGAATTTGGAGGAGGAAGCTGCCCGGCTTGAGCGTGCAGTTGACCGTTCAATCGAAACAGGTTGCCTGACAGCCGACCTGGGCGGTTCTTATTCCACCCGCCAGGTTGCAGAAGCCATTATAGAAGAGCTGAAGTGATCAGCATGAAGGGAAATCCAAAGCTCTTCTTTGTACTCGCGCGTTCATAATCTATCACCTAAGGAGAAGAAAACATGGGTACCGAATCAAAATATATCTGGATGGATGGTCAGTTAGTGGAGTATGAGAAAGCCACCGTCCATTTTCTCACCTCAGCTTTCCATTTTGGATTGGGCGTTTTTGAGGGGATCCGTTGTTACGATACCGACCGCGGGCCAGCCGTTTTCCGCTTAATGGAACACATGGAACGCTTGGTGGACTCGGCCATGATTTTGGGCTTCCGAGAGCTGCCCTTTACCGCTGCCCAGATGGCCCAGGCAACCAAGGAAACTATCAAAGCCAACGACTTTAAGGAATGCTACATTCGGCCGGTGGTCTATCACGTCACACCCAATCCGAACTTGACCTTGAATAATGGCACGGCCAAGGTCGGCATTGCCACCTGGGATTGGGGCAAATACCTGGGAGTGGAAGCGCTGGAGCGAGGCATCCGCATGAACATCTCCTCCTACACCCGCCACCATCCCAATGTTTCCATGACCAAGGCCAAAATCACCGGTAATTACGTCAACAGTGCCCTCGCAAAGACTGAATCGCTCCGAATGGGGTTCGATGAGGCTATCATGCTCGACCCGCAGGGCTACGTGGCCGAATGCACCGGTGAGAACATCCTTTTGGTGCGGCGGGGCGTGATCTACACCCCGCCTTTGGCCGCTGTTTTGGAGGGGATCACCCGCGATACGGTGATCGTCCTGGCTGCTGAGTTGGGTTTCAAAGTGGTGGAGACGCCCATCAGCCGGGATATGCTCTATATTGCGGACGAGGTGTTTGTGTGTGGCACTGCGGCAGAGGTGGTTGCGGTGCGTGAGGTCGATTTCCGTACCATTGGGGAGGGGAAAATGGGACCAGTGACCCGCCAGCTTCAAAAGGTGTACTTCGACGCCGTCCAGGGGCGTTCTTCGCACTCAGCACAGTGGCTGGATTATGTCAATGGCTGACCTGAAGGTTGCGTTCCAGGGAGAACCGGGGGCCTACTCCGAAGCGGCTGTGCTGGATCATTATGGGTTTCCGGTGGAAGCAATTCCCTGTGAATCGTTCGAGCTGGTATTTGCCGCGGTGACGGAAGGGAATTGCGATGCTGGCTTCATCCCAATCGAGAATTCGCTAGCCGGCAGCATCCACCGCAACTACGACTTGTTAATTCAGCACGATGTATCTGTCATCGGTGAACATTACCTGCAGGTGCGTCACTGCCTGATTGCTTTGCCAGGTAGTGTGCTCCCTGAAATTCGGCGAGTGATTAGCCACCCGCAAGCACTGGCGCAATGCGAGGCCTACATTCGTTCCCTGCCGGGGATCAAAGCGGAACCCGTCTATGATACTGCTGGCAGCGTCAAGATGGCGCGCCAGTCGGGGGACCGGAGTGTAGCTGCAATCGCCTCAAGACGGGCCGCTGAGCTTTATGGGATGAGCATCCTGGCTGAGGATATCCAGGACAACCCAGCCAACTTCACCCGCTTTTTGATCATCGCTCCCCGTCCTGCCGCTCCTTACCAGGAGACCAACCCTGCAGGTCACTCTGCAAAGACTTCGATTGTGTTTACTCTCAAGAATGAACCTGGCTCGCTCTTCAAGGCATTGAGTGTTTTTGCGCTGCGCGATATTGACCTGACCAAGATCGAATCGCGTCCGCTGGTTGGCAAACCCTGGGAATACCTGTTTTATATAGATTTTCTTGGATCGACGGAGGAGGCACGTGTCAGCCGGGCGTTGGCCCACCTGACCGAATATGCTATTTCACTACGGGTATTGGGGTCGTATCCCAGGCACCAGCGCAATAATCACTCTATGGTTTAGAGCTTACGGCAGACCAGTTCTCCTTTACCGACCGGGATGATGACAGCATCGATCTGTGGATCATTCTGCGCCCGATCGAGCAGGGGTTGTAGGATGGCACGGTGGCTGATGGCGTTATCGGCCACCAACAACCCACCTTTCACCAGGCGTGGGGTGACCAGCTCGTAGCAATCCATGAATAGCTCGTGCTCAATATCCAGGAAGCAGAAGGCAATTTCGTCGTAATTCTTCAGGAGTTGGAGGGCATCCCCCACCACCAGTTCAACAATATCCTCGACGCCTGCCGAGCGAAAGGTTTCCCGCGCCAGTTGGGCTTTCTCCGGCAGTAATTCAATGGTAACCATCTTCCTCCCCAGTTGCCGGCAGGTGAGTGAGAGCCAGAGCGCCGAGTAACCGGCCGAGGTGCCAATCTCGATGACCTTGCCGGCCGGGGCGCCTGCCAGAATCAACGCTAAAAATTTGCCGGTTTCGGGGGGAATCTGGCGTAGGCGCTGTTCACGTGGGGTTCCATCCAGGCGATCACGGCTATCGATCTCTTCCAGATTTTGCATCCGTTCCTTGACGTGGGGAGGAATTTGATGGAACATGGCACAATCCTTGTTTGAATAAGATGATTACTCTAATAAAAGCTGGGAACTCATAACGTCTCGAAATTCTACCATAAACGTATAAGGAAGCAGGCCGCCATGTTCGCGAAAGAACAGGCGGCCTGCCCTGGCTTTATAACGGAGGACTGGCAATTGCACCAGTTATGATTAAAGGCCGCGCCCATTTCACAAACGCCGGAAAAATCTCCTCCGGCTCGGGCAGGTTAGGATGCCAGCGCTTCTCATGCTCGAACTGCAGCCACCCATCGTACCCGCTGGCTTGAAGCAGGTGGATTGATTCAACCAGGGGAAGCTGGCCCGTGCCAGGGGAAACATAGCGCCAGCCATCTTCCATCGCCAGGGGATGGGTTGGGTCATGCACGGCATCTTTAATGTGGGTATAGCCGACGCGGGGGCCGATAGCTGCGAAGGTGGCTCGGGGTGGTTCGCCGCCGACCCGCCAGGTGTGGCCCATATCCCACAGGGCGCCAAATGCCGGGTCGGGGATGGCATCCAGCAGCAGGCAGCAATCTTCCGTTTTCACCCACAGATCGTGGGTTTCAAACACCCATTTCAGCTCGCGCGCCCCATCCAATGCCAGGATATCCGCGATTCCAGCCCGGCCGATGGCTGCCAGCTCTGCCCGGCTGTGCGTAGCCAGGTCGCCACCGCCAAAGATGCGCACGATCTTATTTTGCAGCGCATGGGATACTGCGATGGTGCGCCGGGCTTCCTCCAGGTTGCTCTGGTGCTTTTCCGGAACGCAGACGGTGATGCTTGAGCTGATGGCGCTGACCTCCAAACCGGCATCCTGGAGCTGGCGATAGGTAGCGGCTGCTCCCGAGGTGAACTGGGGCAGGGTAGTGATGTCAATTGTATCCAGGTAGCCGCGGAAATCGACGCCATCAAAGCCGTATTCGCGGCCGCGTTGGCAGATGGTGTTCAAATCCCAATTGGGACAACCCAGGGTCATAAAGGTGAGTTTCATAGGTTCCTTAATGAATTCCGAACGATTTTTCGATATCTTCTTCACCAGCGATGCGCACTGTCTTCTGGAAACGGGAGGTGCGAATCAGTTCCTGGAGCTTGGCCTCGTAGGCGTCCTCATCGAAAGGTACGTTGACTGTGCGTCCCTGGAATGAGGAGAACATGATGGCGTTGCCGATTGTCAGGGAACGAATGCCTTCCACCGCCGGGGCAATCAGTGGCTCGCCTTTCAGAATGGCATTGGCAAAGTTCTCCAACATCAGGCGGTGACCGGGCTCGCCATGGTGTTCAAAAGCTACCTCTTCCTCCTGGCCTTCGACCCTATCCCACATGCTTGGGGAGGTTTTGATGAAATCAAGCATCGAGAGTTGGTTCCGGAAGAAGGTCAGGCGGCCATCTTCAAAGACCAGCCGGCCTTTTTCTCCGATGATCTCCAGGCGGTTGACGCCCGGAGATTCGGCGGTGGTGGTGATGAAGTGACCCACCATGCCATTCTCGTATTCAAAATAGCCAGTTACCTCGTCTTCCACCTCGATATGGTGGTATTTTCCGAGCGAGACAAAACCGGCAACTCGCTTGGGCAGGCCGACAAACCACTGGTAAAGATCGAGGTTGTGAGGACACTGGTTGAGCAGCACTCCACCGCCTTCGCCAGCCCAGGTGGCACGCCAACCACCGTTATCGTAATAGGTCTGGGAGCGGAACCAATCAGTGATCACCCAGGTGGTGCGGACCAACTTGCCTAGCTGGCCACCGTCGATCATTTCCTTGATCTTGCGCCAGAAGCCATAGGTGCGTTGTTGGAACATGATGGCGAAGGTCAGGCCTGGGTGCTGCTGATGGGCAGCTTCGTAAGCAGCAATCATCTTACGGGCGTCCTTAACGTGCACGGCGATGGGTTTCTCCGTCAGGACGTGCACCCCGCGGCCAAGGCATTCAATGCTGATGGGCGTGTGAAAGTAGTGCGGGGTGGCGATGATTACTGCTTCTGGCTTTGCTTTTTCAAGCATTTCGCGGTAATCGTAAAAGGCGGGCACGTTGTATTCTGCAGCGAACCGATCGGCCTTGGGCTGGTCAATATCGCAGATGGCGGCCAGTTCGGTATTTTCCAGGCTGGCAATTTCTTTAACGTGAGAGCTGCCCATGACACCCACGCCAACGACGGCCATTTTGACTTTTTCAATGCTCATAGGGTATCTCCTGAGGGGGGTAATCTTACTTACTATATCATGAAATTGGGGAAAAAGACTGTAGGAATGGGGATATATCGTCTATAATGCATCCAGTAGCACGTAGTTTCGTGGCTGAGGTTGCATGACGATCCTAAGGAGAAAATCTATGGCATCCGTTCAACGGAAGTTAACCCCTGTTCCCTTCACACAAATTCAATTTCACGATGCATTCTGGGCGCCGCGTATCGAGATCAACCGCACGGCGACACTGCCTCACATCTATCGCATGCTGGAAGAAACCGGGCGGATCAGCGCTTTCGACTTGAATTTTGAGCGGCCAGTGCCCTCACCGATCGTGCTGATCTTCGGCGATTCTGACCCCGCCAAGTGGATCGAAGCCGCCAGCTACTCACTGGCCTCCCACCCTGATCTGGAGCTGGAGGCGCTGGTAGACAGGGTTGCCAATAAGATTATCCATGCCCAGCAGCCGGATGGTTACCTTAATACGCATTTTATCGTTGCTCAACCGGAGTTGCGCTTGAGGAACCTGCGCGACTACCACGAATTGTATTGTGCTGGTCACCTGATCGAAGGTGCGGTGGCTCACTACCAGGCCACCGGCGAGCGTAAATTGCTGGATGCACTCAGCCGCTATGCAGATCTCATCGATGATACTTTTGGGCGAGCTCCCAGAAAGAAGCGCGGTTACCCCGGTCACCCGGAGCTTGAGCTGGCGCTGGTGAGGCTCTACCACGCTACCGGCAACCGACGTTACCTGGAATTATCAAAATACTTTGTGGAGGAGCGCGGTACGCAGCCCTACTACTACGATATCGAGGCGCGGGAGCGCGGCGAAGATCCGGCCAGCTACTGGGCCAAGACCTACGAGTATTGCCAAGCGCACGTGCCGATCCGCCAGCAGGAGAAGGTGGTTGGACATGCCGTGCGAGCCATGTACCTGCTCAGCGCCGTGGCTGACCTGGCCCATGAGTATGACGATCCCAGCCTGCTCGAAACCTGCCAGCGACTGTGGGATAACCTGATCTACCGGCGCATGTACCTGACCGGTGGGATCGGCCCTTCGCGCCACAATGAGGGTTTCACCCTGGATTATGACCTGCCTGATGAGACCGCCTACGCCGAGACCTGTGCCACCATTGGATTGGTGATGTGGAACCATCGCCTGCTGCAGTTTGCTGGCGAGAGCAAATATGCCGATGTCATGGAGCGCGGTTTGTATAACGGCTTTTTGAGCGGGGTCTCACTGGATGGGACGCACTTCTTCTATGAGAATCCACTTGCCAGCTCCGGGCACCATCACCGGCAAGAATGGTTCATCTGCCCGTGCTGCCCGCCCAACGTGGCGCGCATCATCGCCAGCGTAGGCAATTATTTCTACTCCACGGGTGCCAACGACCTGTGGGTTCACCTGTTTGCCGGATGCCGCGCCGAGCTGGCGGTGGGTGGTGGAATGCTCAGAATCCATCAGTTGACGAACTATCC
>Ga0315268_10001457_pt1 | contig 27198 bp, 25 predicted proteins | sample C1_top_MG_FD_204535 | JGI IMG/M metagenome (GOLD analysis project Ga0315268, IMG submission 204535) | Sediment microbial communities from Yellowstone Lake, YNP, Wyoming, USA - C1_top | ecosystem: Environmental > Aquatic > Freshwater > Lake > Sediment | place: USA: Wyoming | collected 2017-08-01
CTGAAGGCGCGGAAACAGGCGTTGATCAAGGAATTCCTTGCTGCCACGTTGCCTTTCCTGCGCTCGCGGGAGGACATCAGGCAGACCTACGGCAAGGGGCTGCGCGAGCTGGCGCTTGCGCTCGGTCACGAGGGCAGCGACGCCATCGGGTCGATCGTGCTTTCCACGGAGCGTGAGTTCGGGATCGACGTGATCGAGAAGAGCATCTGGGGCCTGCATTACAAGGACATCGTATTCCATGACGAACCGGTCAGGACCGCGGACAAACGGGGCTATAACGAGTACGGAACCACGCCGCACCTGGAGGAGGGCACGGCCCTGTTCGAGAAGCTGCTCGAGTTCATGCTGCACATCGCGGAGTACGAGAGCAAACTGAAGCGGCTCGGCGATGAGATCATGCGCACGACCAGGCGGATCAAGGTCCTGGAGGAGATGGTCCTGCCCGGCATCAAGCACCAGGTCAGGACCATTGCCCAGTACATCGGAGAACGCGAACGGGAGTCCTTTTACCGTCTCAAGCGGGTGAAGGGCATTCTGCAGAAAAAATCCCCAACAGCCGCGGTGTGATCAGCGCGTTCGAAGTGACAATCATCCTAATCCAGACGATCCGGAAACCTTTTAGCCACAGAGTTCACCGAGAACACAGAGAGAAGCGAAAATCGGTAAATTATCAAACAACTCACAAGGCCTTCTCTGTGAGCTTTGTGGCTATACTATTTTTTGCCGTTTGAGTAGAGGTGACTCGTTAGTTGCCAATAAGTAAGAGGTTTCACGTGCAAAGCATCGGGGGAAGGTCAATTCTTGTATTGCTGATCAACTTCCTCGTACACAAGGCGGGATATGTCCCGGATCGTGTCGACCAGCGGATCAAAGGATGAGCCTCTGGTCATGATGCAGAGAAGGTAGGGATGGTTCGGATAGTATACGATGCCGCAGTCGTGCAATTGCTTAAGCTCCTGATGGTTGCCAAGGACCCGCTCGCCATACTTTTGCGCAGTCACGATGTTTGGGGGGATGCCGGCGACTATGCCGACCTGAAAATCCGGCTCCGCGAGGAACTGGAGCGCTTTTTCGGACAAATCCCGCGTCAGATACGAAGCATTGAACAGAATCCGGAAGAAGGCGGCATACTCCCTGACGGTCATTTCCTGTTCGCCGTCCCTGATCTCGGGAACGGAGAGCCCGAGGTCGTTATACGCCCTGTGCAGGATGTCCGGTGAGATGTTCCTGCTCAGAATGGCATGCGCGTTGTTGTCCGACAGGGCTATGGAACGGAACAGCAGGTCCTCAACGGAATAGGACCTCCCGCGCTCCATGGTCTGGGACGGCTTGAAATTCTGCCTGGCATTGAAATCCTGCATGGTCTTGTCATAGGTAAATCTTCTTTTCAGCAGGCCCGGCTCGAATTCCTCCCATTTCAGATATGCGACCAGGTAGGGGAGTTTCAGAAGGCTCGCGGGCGAGAACTTGTCCTCTCCGTTGATGCTGAACGAGAGGCCGTTGTTCATCTCGCGGAAGTGGACTGATACGTGGCTGACCGCGTGCTGTGATTTCCTGCTATTGATAAATTGCTCGACCTTGCGCCGGAAGGGCTTCAGCTCGTTGTCGTCGATCGTGTTGTGAGCGGCATCGCAGGCGAGCAGGGGATTGATGAGCCGGTACCCGAAATTGTGTTCGCCGAGCCGTAGTTCGGGTTTGCGGGGTGTTATCTTGGCGGCTTCGTAGCGTGCGCCGAGAAGCCACCCCGCCAGGAACACCACAACCAACAGGCCGGCGATCCAGGCAGCACGCATCGTGCTCATAAGTTGTCTTAAACGTTCAAACATGGTTTATTCTCTGGTGCATTGATCAGTTCGGTCATGATTATACCCCTGTCTCTGTCGTGCAATCAAGCTTTTAACGCTGCTTATATGCTTCCCATTTTGATGAGAATGTGGTACGTTCGATTTTCGAGGCTAATTATGGACGATCTTGAAATGCGGAACATGCTCATCGAGTACATGGAAAAGGGATTCCTAGAGAACATCATATCGATGTTCAAGCAGGACCCGTCTTTGTTCAGGTTCATTGCCGATATGCTGGGTGCTGAGAACCTGCGCGTGAGGCTCGGTGCCACGGCCCTGATGGAGGAGTTTGCTGCAGAACACAGGAAGGAACTCACCACAGCGGTCCCCGGGATCATCGCACTTCTGAAGCACGAGAATCCGACCATTCGCGGCGATGCTGCGTCCGCGCTCGGGATCATCAAGGACCGGTCCGCGATCGGTGCGTTGCGTGCGTGTCTCGAGGACGATCATCCGGGAGTGCGCGAGGTTGCACGGGATGCGCTGGAGGATATGGTGCGCAATAAAAAAAATGATTCTTAAGGAAGGTTTGGCCTATATAATATTGATCTTTTGTCACAATATATGCTACCGTGATCACATGTGTAATTCCTGCATTTCATATTGTTGGATAAAGGACAGGACCGATGAATGATAATGGCAACCACACCGCAGCTTCCTCTGGCATGAAAAGATTCAAGATAAAAGCAGGCATGCCGCTCGCCCGCATCAGGCGTGATCTGCAGATATATATCTTTGGCTGCATGATCATCCCCGGCGTGATGGGCCTGGCATTTACCGTGAGTGCGGCAGGGATTGCCGAAACGCTCAACATGGCCACTGGACGAGTACTCATGTTCGGGTTGAGCGGATTGTTCTTTGCTGCTGTGCTCGCTTACCTGCTGTTCAAGCCAAGGTCGTCCGAACTCGTCCTGGACGACCACGGGTTCACGTTTGTCTACGCGGCTGGAAAGACTCCTGTTCTTTCTTATTCACGGATCGCCTTTGCCGACATTGAGGGGATAGCATATTTTTACAGCACGTTCCCTGACATGCCGCTGCATATGCTCACGTATGACGAGTTCATGCAGTCCTCTCCTGAAGAGCTGAGGTTCCGGGGGGCAATGCTGTCAACCAGGTCAGGGAAGGACATCTCCATCGGTGGCACGGATTACGCTCCGCACGAGATCAAGGAGATCATGGCCATTCTTGAGCAGCAACTGCGCGCGGGGCAGGCGACGGTATCTCCTGGTCCGGCACAGGCTTCGGCGGCGTCTGCTGGAGAGAAGAAAAGAACAGCGGAACTGTTCCTGTCATGGCTAGTTTTTCCTGTAGCGACCTTTAGCGTTATCGTTATCGGTCTTGTTGTTTCGTTGTATACATCACAACACGCCTTGATGGACGAGCTCCCCTTGATCGCGGGCAGCCTCAGTATCTTGATCATCCTGATCAGTCTCTTTGTATGGCTCACCTGGGGCTTTATCAGGACCGTGACATGGGCCAGGCTCGATTTCCGGCATATGTTCGGCCAGGCTGGCTTGACGCTCTTTATGCTCGTTCTGCCTGTCCTGCTCCTTTGCATCTTCTTTGTGGTTTGGAAAAGAGGACAAAGACAATGAAAGCGCCGGTGCGCTCGCCATCGACGCGTACCAGAACAACGCCGAAGTGAGTGAGCGTTCCCCGCGCCAGCAGAGAAAAGGAGTGATATGAAAATGACCGACTGGGTTTCAAAGAGTGCATTCATAGTAGGCGGCGGGATCGCCCTCGGCGTCGGTGGGCTCCTCGTATACGACGAGTTGTACGTTCGCATACCCGATCCCAACAACGGGGCGGGGCAGATCGTCGGCGGCGTGGTTCTGGGTATCATTGCACTCGCCGCGTTCTGGGGAGCGTGGCACTTCGGCAATGCCGAGAAACCGGCTGCACCGCCGGATGAACGTGAACAACAAGAAAAGAGCAGGCAGGCGTTCCATGAGAAGGCCGCCGGTGCCGGCAGCAGGTCCGGGACGAGCGATCGCACGCTGTTGATCTACCGGATCATCGGCTTTGGCGGAGCTGCTGCCTTTCTCGGGCTTTCGTACATCGCGCTTCGCGCTGAAGAACAGACGTTTGTGCGGGGAATATCCCTGTTCGGTGCTGCGGTCTGTTTCTTTGTTAGCCTTGGTGGTCTCTTGTTTGCATGGGTGGAGAGCAAGGCGCAGGGATCGGATCGAACATCTGGGCCTCATGCCGCATTGAGCGCTGCGCCAGCGGACGCGGTGCAGGTGGACCAGCTCGACGCACAGCTTCTGGTCCAGGCCGGGTATACGATCAAGGACCGGGCCATTCTGCGCTCGTGCGGAGCGAACATGCCGGATTCGATCGACGGTCTCGGACGGTTCGTGCTGGACGACCATCGGGATGTTGGAAAGGTGACCTTTGTGTTTACTGGAGTGAAGATAGGCGCCCTGGTCGCAATCCTGGGCGTGCTGCTGATGCTGTCCCCGATCCTGACCTTTTTCGCGCCTTATAAACCGGTTCTCGAGTTTCTTGGCAAGATCATCGCCATGTTTGGCGGCTTCTTCTTTGCGGTTCTGCTGCTGGTCCACCTGGTGTTCGTCAAAGGAAGGCTGGGCTACCGGCTGGAGATCGATAAAAACGCGGGCACGGTCAATTACCACACCTACTGGTTTTCGTTCCATTTTAAGAACAAATATTCGCTACGCACATTCGACCATATCTTCATAACGCGCATTTTGGTCACTGCGCAGGATAGCCAGGGGAACCCTGACAACTGGCTCGAGTTCCGTGTATACCTCGCCGGTACGGCGCTGCTCGGCATCATCTATTTTGACACTGTTGAGAAGGCGCATGCATTCGCCGGCAAACTGTCAAAATATCTCAACTATCCCGTGAAGGTGACCGTGGACCAGGAAACGGTGTTGTGATCCCGAACGGTCCAGCAGAAAGAAGCTCCACAAGCCGCAGCACGAGAAGAATGCCCGCAGGTAAAAACGAAAACGCATTTCATGCTATAATTAGCGCCATGCGAAAACGAAAGAACTGAAGGGAGGAGGGGCTATGAGAATTCTCTTCGAAGTATTGCTCTTATCCATTGTGATAGGGGCGGTGGTGGTGTTCTATAGAATAGCCATAAGCTATTTATTCCCGAAAAAAAAGGAGAAGAACGATGGAGAACAGCATTAGAAAGTTCGTCATGGCAGCGCTTGCGGTGGTTGCCCTCATCATATTCGTTGTCATCAATCCCCTCGTGATCGTGCATCCGGGGCAGCGCGGCGTTGTTATTCAGCTTGGCGCGGTGCAGGACACGATCCTCGGCGAAGGGATCCACTTCGTGATGCCGATCATGCAGTCGGTCAAGAAGATGGATGTGCAGATCCAGAAGGTCGAAGTATCGTCGGATGCGTCGTCAAAAGACCTGCAGATGGTCCGCGCAAAGGTCGCCCTGAACTACCACCTGGATGCCTTGAAGGTCAATAAAATATTTCAAAGTCTCGGGAACGAAGCTGATTCGCGCATCATTGCTCCTGCAATACAGGAATATCTAAAAAAATCGACCGCGATGTTCACGGCTGAGGAGCTTATCTCCAAGCGGGAGCATGTGAAGGAGGAGTTCAAGAAATCCCTGACCATCGCCCTGTCCGTCAACAATATCATCGTGGACAACGTGTTCATAACCAACTTTGAGTTTTCGAAGGAATTCAACCACGCGATCGAACAAAAGGTCACGGCAGAGCAGGAAGCCCTGATGGAAAAGAACAACCTGGCCAAGGTAAAGTTCCTGGCCGAGCAAAAGGTCGCCACGGCAACAGCGGATGCGACGGCGATCGCCATACAGGCAAAGGCTGTTACGTCGCAGGGCGGCAAGGATTACGTGCAGCTCAAAGCGATCGGTAAATGGGACGGACATCTTCCTGCGCAGATGATACCCGGTGGTGCAGTGCCGTTCATCGATCTGACGAAAAGTAAGAATTAGTTGCCGTCTCAATGTGGCGTGTCATTACTGTAAGACCGCTAATAAGTGCTGGATGTTTTTAACCTTCTTATGAACGAAAAAAAAGGCGTGCTCATCAGAGCACGCCTTTTTGCATCAAGCACATTCATTACCACCCTATATTCAGCGTCACGAGCTGCCGCTTGTCCTTGTCCTGTCCCGCATAAGCGCCTACCTCTTCGGTGTACATGGCATACGAGATCGTGAAGATGAGCAGCCGGAGATCGAAGCCCACTGTCGGTTGTTTTTCATACATGCCCGCACGGAGGGTCACCTCAACCGGCATCACATCCACGATCTGCACTTCGGCGCCCGCACGCAGCCGTTTTGGCTGGTCCTTGTCCTCTTTGTTGTTGTTCAGGATATCGACATAATCGACGCCCATGATCAGGGACCTGATCCCCGCGATGGTCGGATTGATCGAGAAACCCGCGTTGACCGTCATCGGTATGACGCCTGCCTGGCCGAAGTGGAGCCCGCCCACGTTCATTGCTGAAACGCCGATCGCCGGCTTGAGCTTCGAGGTCTTTGCGAACTTCCAGATAAGGCCGAGGTCCGCGCCGTACGCATCGCCTTTTTCGCGGAGATCGTCCTTGATGTAGGAATTGAGATCGCTTTGGTGCTCCACGAGTTCTCGCGCCGTAAAATCATGGATCAGGGACTCCCGGTGGAGCGATTTCACCCCGACCCCGGCATAGAGGCTGTCGGACACGGCGATGCTGACGCCGCCGATCGCTCCGTACAGAGCGTCCGCGCTTACTTCGAGGAAACCATCCGCGCCGAAGCCCTGGTGGGTGGTCGCATCGAGCCGTCCGCTTGCGAGTCCGCCGAGGCCGAAGGCCCACTTGTCATAGCTTTTGCCGATCGACGTGAAATCCGCAATGCGCGCATGCAGGTTCTGGCCCCGGTAATCGGCCAGGACGGTGTTCATGGCTTGCAATTTGTCATCGTCCGCTGAACCGCTATTGTTCAGATCCGTCGTATTGGTCGCGTCCTTGGTGTCTCTCAGGAACTTCTTGGTGTTCTTTCCGTACTCGGCGCTGACATTGATGAGGTTTACTTCCCAGCCCTTGTCCTGCGGAATATTGATCAGGCCCGCAGGGTTGTAGAACAGCGAATCGACCCGTCCTCCGACAGCGGTATACGCGCCGCCCATGCCCATGGCCCGGGTGGATTTATAGATATAAGAGTATTCCTTGGAATCGGCCGAGACCGTTGCAGGCATTGCCAGCAACAGGACAGCCAGTACGAGTGCGCCACTATGAAGTTTTCCCCACATGTCATCGTCCTCCTGTATCGAAATCATCCTCATATTATTAATAGGTCAGCAGGTATTTCGCAAGGTCCGCCGCCGTGCACGTTCCCGAAGGGCAGGCGTCTGTCTTGACCGTCTGCACCGAAGTCTGCACGTCGCTCGTTCCGGACAAAGAAGAATTGATTGAGCTCATCGAGTTGTTCAGACTGATATTAATGGCGCTGACCAGGTCCAGGGGAGCATTGTCCACGATGATGGGACATGGCCAGACCTGGCCGTCCGAGCCGGTGCAGGAGGGCGCGCCGGAATCAGTGGCGACAGCGGCCCAGGCGCCTGACGAGGTCCAGTACAGGAGCTTCTTATACTGGTTCGGAGAAACGCATCCGGACACGTTCGTTCCCGCGCCGTCGATCTGAAGAATGAGTCCCCGGTACGTTCCCGGTTTGGTCGAGCCGAACGAGATCGGGCTGGTGTCCGAGACGAGTGTAACAGAGGCGGTGCAGGCGCTGACCGTTTCTCCGACCGTGGCGGTGGCCCCCGAACTGATGACGAGGGAGCAGGAGGTGGCATCGATCGCATCCGGCTTGCTGTTGTCGTTCTTATCGCATGTGGTCACCAGTGTGCCGGTGCCGTTGATGTCGAGCACGATCTTGATGAGGGCAAGGCCTTTGACCGCATCCGCAAGGCCGGAATAGAATTGCGCATCCAGATACGATTCCGATGTGGAGGGGATGGTGTCGTATTGCGTTGTCGCGCTGTCCAGGTCCGACAGGGTGCTTTCGGTCACCGTGCTCACCAGCGAGGTCATGTATGTGTTCAAACTGCTCGTTCCGGAATTTGTGTTCTTTGACGAGGAAAAACTGTTGATGACATCCTTGACATCGAAGCCCGCCCGGCCGAAATAGGCACCGCCTTTTTGCATGGCTGTGGCGCAGGAAGAATCGATCACCGCTGTATAGTTGCCCCGATCGAGGTCCATGGTCACCTGGTGGATGCAAGCCTCATCCGAGTCTTTTTTGCTGCAGCTGCTGAAGAGCGCCGCAAGCGCGAGTGCGAGGATCCCGTACGATAGGTACCTGTTCATTGAACGTCCTCCTTACTGAATGGTGTTGAACCGCGGCCGGTTGTTTACGGTCAGCTATGAGCTATCCTATTAGTATGTATCGGTATTTCCCCCGGAACCTTTAGGCCGGATCACGCTATCCATCCCCATTTCCTGAGGAAATGGGCGATAAGCACGCCGGACAGGAAGATCGTTCCGGTGATGCCGATCAGGGTGAAGAAAAAATAGAGGGCTTTTTGGGTCCATGCCTGGTCGAGAGGCCGGATGGAGCGGAAATAGACCAGGAGGCTGAATCCGAGCCCGCTCAGGAAAGCAATCGCTTCGATCATGGCTGGATAGTAACCAATACCCCTGGTTCTGTCAACCTGAATCAACAGCGCAGCAGGCAGGTCTGCTGCCCGGGAACAGCGTATCAGGATTTTTTATTTGACAGTACCGGGTGTCTCAATTAATATTCAGTATACCATGAAGCGCGAGAACGACAACGATGCAGCGGATGAGGATGGATGGCAGTACGGTGACGTCTGGAAAAAAGGGTCGCCTGACGCTCCTGAAGACGACTCGGATGTGCTGTATGTGGATATCCTGCGGGGCGACACCGGCTCGGGGTACGATGATTCGTCGATGATAGAGCTGATCGGGTTCCTCAGCTCGCGCGGCATCAGGGCAACGTACGATGCAGTCCCCCTGGCAGCGGAGTTCGGCGGGGCGATCAAGACCTATGTGCTCAAGGTTGAATCAGGTAAAGAGGACGAAGCGCGGGCGGCATTGCTTGAGAAGTTCAACGAGCGCCTTTGAATCACGGAATGAACAGCGGGTCAGCAATGGGTGCGGTCAGCCCTGGCCCGTATTATAACGAACAAGGAGTTCGGCATGTCAGATGACAAGGACGTCAATGATCTGGAAGGATCGCTTGATGCGTACAAAACAAAGGTCTCGCAGGTGAACAAGGCTACCCTGACCTGGGACAAGGAGCTTATCTTCGTCGGCCGCACGAACCGCGGATACGAGGTGGAGTTCGACGCACAGCAGCAATGGGGGTGCTCTCCCACGGAAACGCTTCTGCTGAGCGTGGCAGGCTGCATGGGGATCGACATGGTATCGTTCCTCCAGAAGATGAAGGTGGAGATCACGTCCTATAAGATGGACATCATGGGCGAACGGAACCCGACGCCTCCCCAGTACTACACCTCGATGGAAATGGTCATTGCGGTAAAGGGGAAGGGCCTCACGCCGAAGAAGCTTGAGCGCGCGATCGCGCTTTCCCATGAGAAATACTGCTCGGTTTACCACACCCTTCGGAAAGATATGAAAATGAAGGTTGACTATACGTTCGAGAACGTGTGAGCAGCGTAAAAGCGTGTAAGCGTGAATGTGTGTATGCGTAAAAGAGTGAATGAGTTTAAGCGTGTATGCGCAATGGCTTAGCTCATCGACGCTTTTCCGCATCTTCGCATCCACCCATACACGCATCCACTGCATCACCTGATCCCTTATGACCTCCATTCGCCTCCTCAAGAACGGTATCGAGGCCTTCCCGGCCATGTTCGGCGCGATCGACCGCGCTGTGTCGTCCCTGGCGATCGAGATGTATATTGTCGCGGACGACAACACGGGCCGCGAATTCCGGACCTGCCTTGTCGCTGCCGCGGATCGCGGGGTGCAGGTCCAGGTGCTGGTCGATGCCGTGGGTTCCTGGAATCTGCCGGATGATTTTTGGAAAGCGCTCACGCAGGCCGGTGGCGTGGTCCGCCGGTTCCATCCCATCATGCAGGGGTTCTTTCCGTTCCGCAATCACCGGAAGCTGCTGCTGGTAGACGACCACATCGCGTATATCGGCGGCATGAACATTGCGGACCCGTATTACCGGGGCACGGCCACGGAGCTCCCCTGGCGGGACAACATGCTTGAGATAACGGGCATGGATGTGGCGCGGCTTCGCGGCTCATTCTCACGGATGTGGTCGCAGACCCATTCCCCGTTCCAGAGGTTCCTTTCCCGGTTGCGCGGGGGAATGGGCACGCTGGGTATGGGCGGAGGTGCGCTGAGGTTCCTGGAGAGCGGACCGGAAGACCCCTTGCGACCGGTTCGCAAGGCGTATCGACAGGTGATCCGGAACGCGTCAGAGTCCATCGACCTTGCAATGGGGTATTTTTATCCCCACGGCGACCTGCTGCGGGCGCTCAAGCGTGCGTCCAGGCGCGGGGTGCGCATTCGTCTTTTGTTCCCGCAGCGGGCGGATGTTCCGATCGCGCGCTGGGCAGCGCGCGGGCTCTATGGCAGGCTTTTGCGGGCGGGGATCGAGGTCTGGGAATACGTGCCCGCGATGATGCACGCAAAGCTGGTGATCGCGGACAAGACGGTCATCGCGGGTTCAGCGAACCTGGACGTCAGAAGCGGGAGGTTCAACTACGAACTGGTCGCGGTCGTTATTGATCCGATCCTTGCAGCTCGGGCACGCATGGATTTCGAGGACGACCTTAAAAGCTCGGTTCGCATCAGCATCGAGGAATGGAAAACAAGGCCGTTTGTCCAGAAAGTGAAGGAGCGGTTCAGCTACTGCTTGCTGGTACGGTTCGATATCATCGTTGCACGCTGGGAAATGGCAAGGAAGATGCGGTAGCGGTTCCTTCCGGTTTTTCTCTGCGTCCTCTGCGGTGAATGTATTTTGCTTTAAGAATGGAGGCTCCATGAAACTGACAGGAAGCAAGACCGAAAAGAACCTGCTCGCCGCGTTTGCGGGCGAGTCGCAGGCGCGGAACCGGTATACGTATTTCGCGAGCGCGGCAAAGAAGGAAGGATACGAGCAGATGGCGGCGATCTTTTTGGAGACCGCGGAGAACGAAAAGGAGCATGCGAAGCGGTTCTTCAAGTTCCTGGAGGGAGGCATGGCGGAGTTCACCGCGACCTTCCCCGCAGGCCGAATCGGCACCACAGCGGAGAACCTGAAGGCTGCTGCGGAAGGGGAGAACGAGGAATGGACAAAGCTCTATCCCGGGTTTGCCGATGTGGCCGAGCAGGAGGGCTTCAGGGACGTGGCAGCCGCATTCCGGTATATTGCCAAGGTAGAAGTGCAGCATGAGAAGCGCTACCGGAAGCTGCTCGAAAATATCGAGAAGAGCAAGGTGTTCAAGAAGGACAAAAAAGCCGAATGGAAGTGCAGGAACTGCGGCTATCATCATGAAGGAGCGGAAGCACCCGAGCAGTGTCCCGCGTGTCTGCATCCGAAAAGCTATTTCGAGGTAACTGAAGAGAACTACTAGCTTGTTCCCTGTTCAACAAGCATCCCTGCAAGGCCGGCGGATCGATCGCCGGCCTTTATTTGTTCGTACGCTGCGAAGCAGGATCGCTGCCGGCCTTTTCTTTTTCCTTGGGAAAGAAGGGCTCTATGATCGTGAAGGGCAGGGTGAGTGTGCGCTTCATGATGTTGAAGAGTCCTTCGCCTACCGCCGAGATCGGGAGGGCGGTGACCTCGGCGCTTTGATACGGGCCCTTGATCCTGACAGGCACTGTTACCAGGTTGTTGCCCAGGATCTGGCCCACCAACGGGATCCATTTCACCACCGCATCGATGTTTGTGAACGGAGCGACCAGGACCGTGATGTCCAGCGAGCGTGCCGGCAGGTCCACGCTCCCCCGGGCCGCGAAGTTGGCAAGCTTGCTGGCAAGCACGGCTTCGGAGAACTGCATGACCCCGTTCTTGATCTCGGTGCGAGCGCGGAAGGTCGTGAAGGGAATGCCCTCTTTGTCCACGGTCGCATAGCTGCCCCGCAGCAGGTCCGTGAAGTTCAGATAGGACAGGACGCGGATAAAGACCAGGTCCTGATACACGTGGCCGTCCTGCGCGGTCATGGCCAGGTCTCCGCGAAGCGATCTGAGCCAGGTGCCGGCCGAGCCGTTCATCGCGAGGCGGCCGGACAGGTCGAAAGTTCCCGCGATTCGCAGGTCCTGGCCCGCGAAGCACGCCAGGGTGGCGCCGAGGTCCTGAGCCCTGGCCGCGGGACGGAAGTCAAAAGCCGTGTCATCGCTCGTGATCACAACGGTGCCGGGAAGGGACACGCCGCACAGCGTTCCCTGTTTCAGGCCGACGCGCGTTTCTTCGCTGTTGAACACGACATCCGCCTTGAGATCCTGCGCCAGGAACCTGCTGATTTTCAGGGCGCCGACAGAGAGCCTGAGCTTTCCGGAGACCGCGGGCGGCCGGATCCGGTCCTCATCCGGTGAGTCGGCTCCGGGCGTGAAGAGCGCTTCGATAGTGTCCCACGTCAGATCAGGCGACGACAGGTCAAGGTCGAGCAGGAGCCCGTCGCCTGAGGCCGAGATGGTTCCCCCGGCTGACAGACGGTGCGCGTTCAGCGTTGCTTCCATTGTGTCCAGGGTAATTCTGCTGTTGTCGGCGCGGAGCGACAGGCGGTCGATGGTCAGGGGCAGCTTGACGAGGTAGGGTATGACCAGGCCCTCGCCTTCCAAGGACCCCCGGGCCGACGACGCGAGCGGGTGGGCATGGTCCACCGTTACGCGCAGGTCGCCCTTTACCCATCCGAAGGGAAACTGCCCATGCTCGAAGATCCTGATCAACGTCGCATTCGTGAGGTTTCCAACAAAGGAGAGCTCGAGGATTTGTTTTTTCGCATCAAGCGTCATCCGCGCATCGGACCCTTCGTCCCTGAGGCGCAGTTCGCGGACCAGGACGCGGTCCGGTGACAAGGCAATGTCGAAATTGAGCGATGCGCCCTGGAGCGATGCCGCTCCCTTTGCTTGGATGGTTCCAGACCGGCTCAACTGCAAACGTCCGGAAGTCAGGGTGAGGGGAGCATGGACGGTCAGCTCCCGGGGAAGGCCTGCCTCGGTCCGTATCCATTGGACCATGTTCTCGTTGATCTTGCCGGAAAGCGCCAGGTCGGCCCCGGGACGGCCGCCGAGATAGCCTTCGATCGTGCCCGTGGCAATGAAGGACGAGTCGAGAGCCCGGATTGTCGCCCGGGTGAATGAAAGAGATCGCGCAGAGGCCTCGAATTGCCCGACGTTCACTATGACAGCGCCCGGAAACGGTCCACCCTCGTTCAGGGCGAACGAGAGGCTGCCGCTCATAGAAGCGGGCTCCCGGAAGCTTTCCAGGACAAAGCGGGACTGAATCTCGCGCAGGGCCAGGGATCGACGACCGTCCTCCATCAGGGTCAAGCTGCCGTTGTCCACGGAGATCGTGATTCCCGGGAGCGTAGAGGCCAGGTTACCTATCACCTGCTGCATGATCTGCTCGGCGGAAAGGCTTTCTGCTGCGCGTTTCCTGTCCTTGCCTGTTTTTTGGCCGGGCATCAACAGGGTAATGTCGGGCCGGTTCAGGACCGCATTCTCGATGCGGAATACGCCGGAGAAGAGGGGCAAGAGCGCGGGCCGGATTTCGAGCGAATCGAGGGAGCCCGAGACTGTCCCGGGAATGGAGAAGACGGGCCGGACGACTACAACGCGCGGCAAGGGGATGATCGTCAGGTCGATGCGGTCGATGGACACGGCGCCGCCCAGTTCCTGGGCAATGGTCCGCTCGATGGCTGCCCGGATCGAGCCGAGGTTCACGATCCGGGGCAGAAACACGAGCAGCGCCGCAGCTGCGATCAGGACCGCGACGATGAACACCGTGGTCCAGAGAAGTATTTTGCGGGTCCTGGTCATGCGCATAGGCGTTCGGCAAAGTATATCCGCCGTTCTCTCCAGAGTGTACCGAAGCCGCTCCTGAATGGCAAGTCCAAAGAGCTCCCTTTTCCTGTTGCAAACAGGGACCCTGCGCCGTATAATGCCCTCTGCTGTCGAGGAGGTTGAAATGGCTGATATGGCGAATTGGAAAGTTACCGAGGCTCCGACCTGTCCGCACTGCAAAACGGTCATGGAGCAGATGGATTCACGCCACCTGGATTGGGATTCGCCCTTTCTCTGGGTGTGCTACAATAATGAATGTACGTTGTTCAAAAAGGGTTGGGACCATATGATGCAGACCGTGGGACAGCTTGTCTCCTACCGGTTCATGATCCATCCCCAGGACGGAACGAAGGGCGTGATCCCCGCGTTCAGCCAGGACTATCTAATGAAGAACGGCAAACCAGCGAATCCAAACTACCACGAGGACTGATCGCGAGCAAGAAGCATAAAACATCAGAAGCCGGGACCTTGAACAGGTTCCCGGCTTTTTTATTTTGAAATCATATCCGGACGCAGATCAGATCGGAAGAACTGCAAAGAGCGTGTAACCACAGATGAACACAGATGAACACGGATATATCAAAATCTTAAAGAGAGAATATGTATCACCCTCTGGGCGAGCTTTTACTAGTCTACAAGTTTATTTTTTTTGGCTTTAACCGTGTTCATCTGTGGTTCCATCATCAGGTCTGTTCTTCAGGTTCAAGCCATTGGTTCGATCGGTGCCGCTACTTCCGCCTCTTTTGCCGCAACTTCTATTCTGACCGCGCAGACCTTGAGCTCCGGGATCTTGACCACGGGATCGAGCGCGTCGTTCGTGATCACGTTCGCGGCAGCTTCCCGATAATGCATGGGAATGAATACCACGCCTTCGGAGACGCGGCGTGATAATCGTGCCTTGATGTCGATCACCCCGCGACGCGAACGCACCTTGATTATCTCGTTGTTTAGGATGCCGAGCCTTTTCCCGTCAGCAGGGTTCAATTCCACATACGCTTCACCGGCATGCTTCTCGATCTGGCGCACACGGCGGGTCATGGAACCGGAATGGTACTGGAACAGGTTCCTTCCCGTTGTCAGGATAAAGGGATACTCTTCGTTCGTGACCTCTGCCGGAGGGTTGAAGACAACGGCCACAAAGGGCACTTTGCCTTTTGTGAACCCATCCTTGTACAGATATTCGGTCCCGGGATGGTCCTTCGCAGGGCAGGGCCAGGCCAGACCGGTTGTTTCTATCCGATCGTACGTGATGCCAGCCAGGGCCGGCCAGAGTTTGCCGAACTCCTCCAGGACCTGCGCGGGAGAGTCGTACTCAAGAGGATACCGCATGGCGCGGGATATTCTGCTGATGATGGCGAGGTCGTTCCTGGCACGCGGGGGCGGATCGACCACCTTGCGTACGCGCTGGACCCTGCGCTCGGTATTGGTGAATGTCCCGTCCTTCTCAAAGGAGCAGGTCGCGGGCAGGATCACGTCCGCGAGCTGCGCGGTCTCGGTCATGAAGATGTCCTGCACCACCAGGAATTCGAGCGAATTGAGCGCCTGGATCGTGTGGTGCATGTTCGGGTCCGTAATGATCGGGTTCTCGCCCATGATGTACATGGCCTTGAGCTTCCCGTCTGCGGCGGCGTTGATCATTTCTGTGGCGGTGAGTCCGGGTTTCGGAGAGAGCTCCACTCCCCAGGCCTGTTCGAATTTCTTCTGGACGATTGGGTCGTCGACCTTCTGGTACCCGGGATATACGTTCGGAAGGCAGGCCGCGTCCGATGCGCCCTGTACATTGTTCTGGCCCCGGAGCGGGTTCACGCCCGTAAACTCCCTGCCGATGTTGCCCGTGAGCGTGGCGAGGTTCGCGATCGCCCGCACATTGTCCGTGCCGCAGGCGTGCTGGGTGATCCCCATGGTATAGAAGATGCCTGCTTTGCGGGACGTACCGTACAACCTGGCCGCCTTGATGATGTCCTGCTTCGGAAGTCCCGTGATCTGTGCGACCTGTTCGGGAGTGAACTCCTGCAACGAGCGCTTCCAGGCTTCGTAGCCTTCGGTCTTGTCCCGGATGAAATCGTCGTTCTGCAGCCCCTCGTTCACAATGACGTGCGCGATTCCGTTCAGCAGCGCTACGTCCGTGCCCGGCCGCATCTTCAGGAACACCTCGCTGAACTTCACCATGGGGATGCTGCGCGGGTCCGCGACGATGATCTTCGCGCCCTTGCGATAGGCTTTGATCATCCGGTTCGCGATAACGGGATGGGTCTCCTTGGTGTTGGAGCCGATGATGAAGATGACCTCCATGCCCTCGATCTCGCGGATCGAGTTCGTCATGGCCCCGGAACCGAATATGGCGGCCAGTCCGGCCACCGTGGGAGAGTGTCAGAGGCGCGCGCAGTGGTCGACGTTGTTGGTGCCGACACCCGCGCGCATGAACTTCTGGAACGCATAGTTTTCCTCGTTCGTGCAGCGGGCCGAGGAGAGGCCGCCGATGGCGTCGGCGCCGTGTTTTTCCCGGATGGCCTTGAACTGCCCCGCGATATACGCGAACGCTTCGTCCCACGTGACCTCTTCGAACTGGATATCGCGCCGTATCAGCGGCTTCGTGAGGCGGTCAGGACTGTTCACAAACTGGTAGCCGAACCTGCCCTTGACGCAGAGCCAGCCTTCGTTCCAGGTGTCCGGCTTCGACGTGATCCGGATGATCTCGTTGTCCTTGACATGAGCGGTGATGTTGCAGCCGGTGCCGCAGTAGGCGCAGACCGTGTCGATCTGCTTGATGTCCTGGTACCGGCCTTTCCGCTGCCATTGCTTCCCGGTCAGGGCGCCGGTAGGACAGACCGAGACGCACTGGCCGCAGAACTCGCAGTCGAGGTCCTCCTCAAAATTCGTGCAGATCTTGGACGTGAAGCCACGGTATCCGAAGTCGATGGCTTCGACGCCCTGGACCTCGTTGCATACCTTGACGCACTTTCCGCACAGGATGCATTTCTCCAGGTCCCGCTGGATGAACGGATTACCGTCCTTTTTCTGATAGATCCGGCGCTCGCCCGGATACTCGATCCCGCGCACATCATAGGCATAAGCGAGCTCCTGGAGCGCGCAGTTGCCGGTCGCTTCGCAGGTCATGCAGTCGTTGGGATGGTCCGAGATGATCAGCTCCAGCACCAGTTTGCGAAGGCCCTCGATCTCGGTCGTCGAGGTCTTTACCTGCATGCCGTCCGTGACCGGCGTGGTGCACGACGCGACCGGCCGGGGTATGCCCTGGACCTCCACAATGCACAGACGGCAGCCGCCGGACGGGCTCAGTTTGGGGTGGTTGCAGAGCGTGGGAATGTAGATTCCGTGCAGCCGCGCTGCATCCAGGATCGTGATGTTGGCCGGAACGATCAGTTCCTTGTCGTTTATCGTAATATTCGGCATGAGGACCTCTTACTGCATGAAAGGCATTACTTTTTTGCCACAGAGTTCACCGAGGACACCGAGAAAAGCTTTAGATGCCGATGATTTCGGTCTTTCTCCGTGCTCTCGGTGATCCCAGCGGCTAATGTATGTTATGCTCTCTTTTGTATGAACGTTCTGTTTCACACAGAGGCGCGAAGAAAAAAATCAATCCCGCTCCACTGACTTGAACTTGCATACCTCAAAGCATGACCCGCACTTGATGCATTTGGACTGGTCGATCTTGTGCGGTGTCTTCTTCGCACCTGTGATTGCCCCCGAGGGGCAGGCCTTTAAGCAGGCGCCGCAGGCCTTGCACGCTTCTTCATTGATGGAATAAATCAGAAGCCCCTTGCAGACCTTTGCCGGGCATTTCTTGTCCCGGATATGCGTTTCGAACTCGTCGCGGAAGTATCTGATGGTGCTGAGGATCGGGTTCGGGGCGGTCTGGCCGAGGCCGCAGAGCGAGGTCGCTTTGATACCGGCGCTCAGTTTCTCCAGCCGTTCGATGTCGGTGCTTCTGCCGTGGCCGGTCGTGATCCGCTCCAGGATCTCGAGGAGCCGCTTGGTGCCGACGCGGCAGGGCACGCATTTGCCGCAGGATTCCGCCTGGGTGAACTGAATGAAGTACTTCGCCATGTTCACCATACAGTCGTCTTCGTCCAGGACGATCATGCCGCCGGAACCCACGATGGACCCGGCTTTGGCAAGGGACTCGTAGTCAACGCTCAGGTCGAGCTTGCTTGCCGGGATGCACCCCCCGGAAGGACCGCCAGTTTGGACGGCCTTGAGCGGCTTGCCGCTCTCGATGCCGCCGCCGATCTCCTCGATGATCTCCCGCAGCGTGATGCCCATGGGAACCTCGATGAGTCCGGGGTTCTTGATCTTCCCGGTGAGCGCAAAGACCTTGGTGCCGCGCGATCGTTCGGTGCCGAACGAAGCATACCACGCGTATCCGCGTCTGATGATGTAGGGAATATTGGCCAGCGTCTCGACGTTGTTGATCACCGTGGGCAGTTGCCACAGGCCTTTGTGCACGGGAAAGGGCGGTTTGGCGCGCGGCATGCCGCGCAGGCCTTCGATGGACGCTATGAGGGCGGTCTCCTCGCCGCAGACAAAAGCGCCCGCACCCAGCTTGATCGTGATGTCGAAGTCGAACGGGGTGCCGAATATCTTGCTGCCGAGGAACCGGCGGCGGCGAGCCTTGTCGAGCGCGAGCTTCAGCCGTTCAACAGCCAGGGGATATTCCGCGCGGATGTACACGTAGCCATGGTGGGCGCCGATGGCATAGGCGCCGATGATCATTCCCTCTATGACCGCGTGGGGGTTGCCCTCGATCACGGCCCGGTCCATGAACGCGCCCGGGTCTCCTTCGTCAGCATTGCAGACGATGTACTTTTTATCGCCCCGCGTCTTCCTGCCCAGCTCCCATTTCAAGCCCGTGGGGAACCCGGCCCCGCCCCGTCCCCGGAGACCGGAGTTCTTGATCTCCTCGATCACTTCATCCGGGGTCCATTCGGTCAGAACATCGCGCGCAGCTTCGTATCCGCCGACCGCATGATACGCGTCCGTGTCTTCCGGGTCGATCCGTCCGCAGTCGGACAGAACGATCTTCTTTTGCTTCCGAAAGAAGGTCTCGTAGGCTTCGTCAACGAGCCATTCCTTGACTGGCGTGCCGTTGATCAGATGTTCATCCACGATCCTCGGAACCATGTCCGGTTTTACGTACTGATACACGATTTTTTCGCCATTTTGGTGGATCTCTACAAGAACGTCTCTCGCGCAAAGGCCCAAACACCCAACCTGGTGGGATGAGCAGTGTTCTTTGACGATAGTGTTGGTGTTTAGGTGGGATAATGCGATTGAAAAAGCATCAAGAACGGGTTTTCCTCCAGCAGCTATTCCTGCGGGTCCCATACAGACGCGTATGACGGTTTGTTTCTCCACTTACTTTTTCCTTATGGATCGGATCTCTTTAAGAATGGTTTCCGCGTTAGTTTTTCCGTAGACCTCATGGTTGACCAATACCACCGGCGCAAAACTGCAGAATCCGAGGCAAGCCACTTTTTCAACGGTAATTTCGCGGTCCTCAGTGGTGTCCTCTTCTTCGGAAAGTTTCAGCTCTCGTTTAATGCTGTTCAGGATCCTCTCGGCGCCCCGGACATGACACGCGGTCCCGCAGCACGCAGTGATCTTGTTCTTGCCCATGGGTTTCAGCCGGAACTGAGAATAGAACGTGGCCACGCCGTAGAAGCGGCTGGGCGCGATATGGAGGGTATCGGCAAAATAGTCGATCGCTTCCCTCGGGATATATCCGAAGGCCTCCTGCGTTTCCTGAAGGAGGGTGATCACGTTCCCGCCGTCTGACTGATAGTTTTGGATGATCTTATCGAGGGTATTGTTCATAAGAAAAATTAATCAAACCATAACATATTATCATGGGCGTGCGAGTTTTGCACTAAAAAAATACAGGACGCATCCTGTTTTCTTTACGGGCGGTGAGAGGGGGAGGCGGGACAAGGGCAGGGGGACCGCTCTGGAGAGCCGGTCCCCCGTGCGGAAGATTTGTTAGTAGCCGGTGATATAGTCCTTTAAATAGTGGATCTCGGAGGTGAGCTTTTTGACCTGGGTCTGGATGATATCGCGGATTGAGAGCATGCCCACGACCTTGTTGTTCTCCACGACCGGGAGATGCCGGATGTTCTTTTCCACCATCGTGGCCGAGACCTCATGGATGTCCTCGTCCGGGACGGCGACGATGAGGTCCTTGATCATGACGTCGCGGACAGGCACCTCTTTGAAGCTTTTCCCCCCTGACGAGATGTAGCTGCGCACGACATCGCGTTCGGTGAAGATGCCGACGGTCTTCCCGTTCTCCATGACCATGATGGCGCTGATCTTGCGCGCATGCATGGACCGTATCGCATCGTCCACGGAGCTGCTGACGTCGATCGAGACAGTATCTTTCCCCTTGGTTTCCAGCAATTCCCTGACTTTCATAGCGCACCCTCCTTGAGCCGTTATGCTCGGATCATTTCGATTCCAAACCCCTGAGCTCTCCAACGCGGTGGATCTTCATCATATTCGTGCTGCCGGCCACTCCGATGGGAACGCCTGCCGTGATCACGATGACGTCCTTGCGTTTTGCGAGCTTCTTTTTCAGCATGATGCTCTCCACACTGGAGATCATGTCGTCGGTCGTTCTCTTTGCCCGCAGGATCACCGGGGTCACGCCCCAGTACAGCGAGACCTTCCTGGCCACGTGTTCGAACGGCGTGGGCGCGATGATGCTCATGCGGGGACGATGTTTGGAGACCAGCAACGCCGTGGACCCGGACTGCGTAAAGGTCACGATGGCCTGGGCCTGTTGTTCCGCTCCGGCACGGCAGGCGGCATGGGCCACACTTTCATCCGGGCCTGCCACATCGTCGTCCGGCGGCCAGGGGTTCACGGAGGTTTCCGCCTGGAGCGCGATGCGCGTCATGAATTCCACCGTCTGGACCGGGTAGTTGCCGACCGCCGTCTCTCCGGACAGCATGACGCAGTCCGTGCCATCCAGTATCGCGTTTGCCACGTCCGAGGTCTCGGCGCGCGTGGGCTGCGGGTTCTCGATCATGCTTTCGAGCATTTGCGTGGCAGTGATCACCGGCGTTTCTGCCCAGTGGCATGCTTCTATGATCATTTTCTGGAGCAACGGCACCTTTTCGGGAGACATCTCGACGCCCAGGTCTCCGCGGGCGACCATGATGCCGTCGGCTTCGCAGATGATCTCGTCAAGATTGAGAATGGCCTCGGGCTTTTCGATCTTCGCGATGATCGGGATATCCGCCTTGAGGGATTGGATAAAAAGCCGGGTCTGCCGGATGTCCTTTGCCGTGCGCACGAACGAGAGCGCGATGTAATCAACACCCTGCTTGACGCCGAACCGGAGGTCGTCCCGGTCCTTGTTCGATAACGAGGGAAGGGAGAGCTTTGCGCCCGGAAGATTGACGCCCTTGTGGCTCTTGAGCACCCCCCCGCGTATGATCTTGCAGGAAAGCGCCTGGCCGGTTTTTTTCATGACCCTGAGCTCCAGCCTGCCGTCATCGAGGAGCACGGTGTCGCCGATCTTCAGGTCCCTGGTGAGCCGGGGATAGGTTATGGATACCTGTTCGCTCGTGCCGACGATCTTCCTGGTGGTGAGCAGCATGGTGCTATTGCGTTTAAGAAATGCAGCATCGTTCTTCACCTCGCCGACACGCAGTTTCGGTCCCTGCAGGTCCATGATGATGGCGATGTGTTTACTTGCTTTGGTTGCTTCGCTGCGGATGAGGTTGATGCGCTTGATGTGGTCGGCTCGCTCCCCGTGGGAGAAATTAAGCCTGGCCGCATCCATGCCGGCGCGGATGAGCTTGCCGATGATCGCGGCCGAGCTTGAGGCCGGACCGATGGTGGCGATGATCTTGGTGCGTTTGGTCATGGAAACCTTTCTTTTAACCGCTAATGTACGCTAATGAACACAAATGAAGACTTTAAAAAAAAATGAATTATGTTTCTGATTTATTCGCGAAAATTAGCGCTCATTCGCGGTTAATAATTTTTTAAGGTTCGATTTTCACCAGCTCATACTTCTTTGTTCCGAGCCCCAACTTTTCCGCTTCGTCGATCTGGACCTGCATTGGCCGGGGATTTAATTTATACAGTATATCATCTCCTGCAGCAAGTTGCATGTTTTCCGCTGCTGACTGGGGCAGGGGAGGCGATGCCTTGAGCATATCAAGGGATGCCTGTTCGATGGCAACGATATCGTCCGAGATCATGATGCCCTGGTCCTGGATCACGGGCACGTCGGCCACCGGCATGCAGTCGCACTCGGGTTGGATCTGGAACAGGAAGTTGACGTATACGACCTTGCCTTTTTTGAACGTGGACAGGACTGCGGCAGCAGCTTCCGCCAGCCCCTTCTGGAACTTGTCGTCGTCCTGGGGCAGGGTGAGCGCGCCTTCCTGGCATACCCGGGAGCATCTCCCGCAGTGCCAGCAGGAGTTCTGGTCCACGACGAACGCGCCCTCCTTGAAGTCGATGGCATGGAGCGGGCAGATGTTCTTGCATTGCTCGCAGAACGTGCACTGCTCCGGGTTCCACTGCAGCCCCATCTCGCCGTGGCAGTGCATGCCGCCGCGCCCCTTTTTCCAGCCGTGCTGACGGTGCCGCGAGCTCACGCAGCCCATGGCCAGGTTCTTGAGCGCTCCGGCATACCCGGAATTGATGTGACCTTTCGTGTGGCTGCAGACGACCATGGCAGGCACGTCGTGAATGGCCGAGGCTACCGCGATCTCGCCCAGGATCGGACCGGCCTTGACCAGGATGCTGTCCTTGCCGTACAGCCCGTCGGCCAGGACCATTGGTGCGCCGCAGGACAACTGGTTCAGGCCGTTCTGGTTCGCGACCTCGATGTAGTCCAGGCCCATGATCCTGACCGTGTCCGTGACAAAAGGTTTTGCTCCTGTCTCTTTGAGTGCTTCGACGACCTTTCTGATCATGACGGGAGGGACGATCCGGAACGCGCCATGGGAACCCCAGTGGGTCTTGATCGCGACCCATTCGTCTTCTGAGAATCGGTCGGAGAAGTTCATTTTCTGGAGCAGGGTCTCGAGCTTGCCCGGCACGCTGTGGCGGTAGTCCCAGCGCAGGGTCCGTGCGGAAGAGAAATAGACGTTGGACATAGGAGCCTCAATGAGATGAAGTTTGAACTATCTGCAGCGGGAAGGTCTGCATTCAAATGCGCTTACCATTCGTACGCTGCTATCGTTCAAAATTGCATAGATATATTATTTCGGAATGACAACATCATCGCCCTCATACACACCGCCCGCCGCGCTCTTGTGACATGCGACACAGTTGGACCGTGAGCCGATAGCTTTGCGCATGAATACGTCCTGAGCTATCTTCCGGTGTTTTACCTTAATATAGGGGATCTCGGATATCCTGACCGGCGTATCGCTTCCAATCGAGCCGAGGATCTTCCTGGATCGCTTTGAGCTGCTTTGCTCAGCGCTGTTGTGTTCAAGATAGCTCTTTATCTCAGCCATATCCTTCTTATCAAGGGACAGATTGCCACCAACGTGGCTTCCGGGCTGTTCCAGGACCTTCAGCCATGAACGTGCAGGCAACAATCCCGGTTGATACGCAAAATGACAGGAGCCGCAGTTCTTAGTATAGGTTTCGTTGTTAACTGAAGCCAGCGATTTAGTTCCCTTATGATCGCCGGCAAAAGACAGGCAAGGGATCAACGCAACGATTAGAAATACAGCAGCTAGGACGCTCTGGTTCATGGTAATCCTCCCCCCTTCATGCGGCCCTCCGATAAAACTATTCTCAACAGGGTTTACGAAGGCGATCGATCTGGCCGCAGCGGAACAGCGCTGCCCCGGAGTCCACTATAGTTTCAAGCTTTCTTTATACATTTCCTTCTTCGGCAGACCCAGCTCTTCTGCAGCAACGGCGACGGCGTCGCTCAGGCCGCGGCTCCCGGCTGATGACCGCCTGGCGGTCGCCCAACACGACAACCTTGGGGAAGTCGTTACCTTTGACCGTGACCGCTGCGCTGCGTTGCATCCGCTGTCTGCACCATCGCTTGATGGGTAAGCGGATCCGGTGTGTCGTAAATGTGATAGACAACGCCGTTCTTACCGCTATTCTTTACGGTATACATAAGAGCGTCAGCCATCTTTATCAATTCGTCAACCTTGCAGGGTTTATGGCATGAAACGACCCCTATACTAAAGGTGACCGGCCAGTTATGCTGGCTCACGGCAGCAAGGAGCATGCTTTGAACTTTGTCAATCGCTTGTTTCGCATGATCACGATCGGTTTCCGGCAGAAGAATGGCAAATTCGTCTCCGCCAAGTCTCGCGACGATATCGCTCGAACGAATGTTGTGTCTGATCGCGTCGGTGACTGAACGCAAAACAGAATCGCCGATACTGTGCCCTAGCGAGTCGTTTACCTGTTTAAAATTATCAACATCAAGATACGCCAGGGTGAGGGGGTGCATGTGCCTGTCTGCACGCATTGCTTCCGCGCGAGCAATTTCATGAAAGGCCCTCCCGTTGAGCGCTCCGGTCACAAAGTCAACGCGCGCTGACAGCCGCTCTTTTTCCAGCAATACTTTGATTTCAGATAGTGCAAAAACAATGATCAGAAAAATAGCTAACAACATAAGGGCATTCCATACGGGTATTGCGGGATGAGAAAAGGGATGTTCCGATGCCAGGTCTATCCAGAGCGATACGAGTGCGCTGACTATGGATATAACAACAGCATGTGTTGTTTTGCCAAACCAGACGACCAGCAAAATAGGCAGCAAATAAAATACAGAGAATGTAAGCTCGAAGCCCGATATATCGTCAAGATATGCAACAATAATCACCATGACGATCGCGATCGCGGGGATGAGTTTTTTCGGGAGTGTATCTACGTAATCAAGCAGCCTATTCATGGTCTTATTTCCCCTGCATTCGGTCCACGAAGGAGGTTTCGTTGAAGTCGCCTAGAGCTTCAAACTTTCCTTATACACATCCTTCTTTGGCAAGCCAAGCTCCTCTGCAGCAACCGCGACGGCGTCTTTCTTGCTCAGGCCGCGATGGAGCATCAGGTTCTTGAGATGTTCGGCAGTATCTATATCCTTCTTGAGCGGCTCATGCGAAGCGCCATGGACAATGACGGTGAATTCGCCCTTGATCGAGCCGGTCTGCAGGCGCGTGAGCGCTTCGGAGAGAGGCCCGCGGATCGCCTCTTCATGGATCTTGGTCAGTTCCCGCGTTATGACCGCCTGGCGATCGCCCAACACTGCGAGCATGTCCTCGACCGCCCGGACGATCTTATGCGGGGCCTCGTAGAAGATGAGGGTGCGGTCCTCGTTCACCAGCTCCTGCAGTCGTTTCTGTCGCGCCATTTGCTTTGCAGGCAGAAATCCCTCGAACACGAACCGGTCCGTGGGCATGCCCGAGACCGAGAGCGCGGCGATCGCGGCGGTCGCGCCGGGGATGGGGACCACCGGGATGTTCTGGTCGATGGCAAGATTGATCAGAAAATAGCCGGGATCGGAGATGCCGGGAGTCCCTGCATCGGAAACCAGCGCCACGCTCTTTCCTTCGAGCATGCGCGCAACGAGCACCGGGGCCTTTTCTTCCTTATTGTGGTCGTGGTAGCTTGTGAGTTGGGTGCTGATGTCGTATCTGTCGAGCAGATGCCGCGAGTGGCGCGTGTCTTCGGCAGCCACGAGGTCGGCTTCCTTGAGAATGCGGATCGCCCGGAGGGTGATGTCCTCCAGGTTCCCGATGGGAGTGGCGACGATGTAGAGAGTTCCGATGGGCATAGAGTTCAGGGTCATGTAGCAAGTAGCATGTAGCAAGGAACTACCTGTAAGCTGCGATCCATACGTAGCGAGGAATTCCTTGCCCCTTGCTACTGCCGTATCAATAGCTTTTATATCGGTTCGTGATCGGGAACCTGCGGTCCTTGCCCAGGCCCCGCGGCGTGATCTTGACCCCGGGCGGCGCCTGCCTGCGCTTATATTCGCTGGAATCTACGAGCCGGATCACGCGTTCCACGGTCTTCCGGTCGAAACCCATCTTGACCATCTCGGCGAACGATCGATCGTCCTCCACATAGGCTTTCAGAATGGGGTCCAGCACGTCGTACTCTGGCAGGGAATCGCTGTCCTTCTGGTCCGGCCGGAGCTCGGCTGTAGGCGCCTTGGTCATTACCCGCTTCGGGATCACGGTCCTGTTCTCCAGACGATTGATGCATTTGCACACGTCGTAGACCATGGTCTTGGGAACGTCCTTGATCACTGCGAACCCGCCCGCCATGTCCCCATAGAGCGTGGCATACCCAACGGACATCTCGCTCTTGTTTCCGGTCGTGAGCACGAGCCAGCCGAACTTGTTCGAAAGCGCCATCAGGAGGTTGCCCCTGATGCGCGCCTGGAGGTTCTCTTCCGTGACATCCTGCCTGGTCTTTGCAAATGCGCTCCGGAGGGTCCGCAAATAGGCGTCGAAGGGCTGCTGGATCGGGAACTCGAGGATCCTGATGCCGAGGTTGCGTGCAAGCTCATACGCGTCATCCGAACTTTCGCGCGAGCTGAACTGCGACGGCATGAATACGCCGAAGACATTCTCCTTGCCCACGGCCGCTGTTGCGATAGCCGCGACAAGCGCCGAATCCACTCCGCCGGACAGACCGATGACCGCAGCATTGAACCCGCTCTTGTGCATATAATCACGCGTGCCGAGCACGAGGCCGCGATAGATCTCTTCACACAAGGGCAGGGGTTTGCCCGGCCGAAGAACGGGAAGGGGCTTTTTCCGCGCCTTCGCTTTACCGGGGATCACGAGCATGTCCACGAAATCCGCGTACTCGTCCAGGTCCGATGCGGCCGGCCTGCGCTCGTCAGGGAGCTTGAGGTCGATGGTGATCAGGTCCTCCTCGAACTGCTTGCCAACGGCGATAACCTTGCCTGTCGCGTTGATGGCCATGCTGTGGCCGTCGAACACGAGCTCGTCCTGGCCTCCGACGGTGTTGGTGTATGTGACTACGACCCGGTTTTGCCTGGCCCGTTCAGCAAGCATCCGCATCCGTTCCTTGCCCTTGCCTTTGTGGAACGGCGACGCGTTGATGTTCACGATGACCTCTGCGCCGGCGAGGGCCTGGACCTTTGTAGGCCCGTCCTCGTACCAGATGTCCTCGCAGATGTTCACCCCGATCCCGACACCCTTGATCGTGATGACCGCGCAGCGCGAGTCGGGAACGAAGTAGCGGTACTCGTCGAATACCCCGTAGTTGGGCAGATAGATCTTGTGGTAGGTGTACACGTGGTCGCCGTTGCTCAACACGGCTGCCGCGTTGTACAGCGCGTCGTCCCGGTCCACGAACCCTACGATCGCGGTGATGCCCC
>Ga0315268_10001458_pt1 | contig 27182 bp, 17 predicted proteins | sample C1_top_MG_FD_204535 | JGI IMG/M metagenome (GOLD analysis project Ga0315268, IMG submission 204535) | Sediment microbial communities from Yellowstone Lake, YNP, Wyoming, USA - C1_top | ecosystem: Environmental > Aquatic > Freshwater > Lake > Sediment | place: USA: Wyoming | collected 2017-08-01
ACAACGCGCTGCCGACGACGGTCGACCTGACTGGCTGGACCGTCGACTGCTACGTCGGCGCCACCCCCACCACGGTCGCACTCAGCACCGGCATCATGGCTGCGGGTGCCTACAGCAGCGCCAATGTCACCTGCGCCTGGACGTCAGCCGGTGCCGGCGCGGCCCGGCTCAAGAACGGGTACGGGCAAGAGGTCGACTTCGTGCGCTGGAACAGCAGCACGGTGACCAGCAGCCGCAGCGACGGTTGGGGTGGATCGCTCACCTGCTCGACCGCCAACAGCTGCGGCCGCAGCAGCCTCGGGTTCGACCGCAACCTGGCCAGCGACTGGTGCTTGCAGACTGCCAGCCTCGGTTCTGCCAACGGCAGCGCGTGCAGTCTGACCAGTGCCGCCTGCGTCGAGATAAATGGCTACCGGCACCTGTGGGCCAAGATACGCGACCGCGCCGGCAACGAGACCGCGGCCGAGGACAGCCTGTACCTCGACCTCGAGCCCGCCACCGGCTGGTTCCAGATCAACTCGGGCGCGCTCTACACCAACAACGTCAACGCCACCATCACTGCCACCGGCCAGGACTTTCACAGTGGTCTCGACGACATGTTGCTGACGACGTCGGCAACCGGCGTGGCGCCCAGCATGTGGGCGCCGTTCACGCAGTTGAGCGGCTACCCACTGCCCGGGCCCGACGGCGTGCAGAAGATCTTCATGGCGGTGCGCGACGTGGCCGGATCCGAGGACCCGATCTACCTGTCGAGCCAGGCCATCACGCTCGACCGGGTCGGTCCCAACACGTGCTCGGTGGCGTGGGTTTTCCCGACGACGCCAAGCCGGCAGGCTGGCAACGGACTGACCATCAGCTCGACCGACGCGGTCATGGGCACGCCTTCGCAGATGATGCTGTCCGAGAACTCGGGTTTCAGCGGTGCGTCGTGGGAGACCTACGTCACGACCCGGCCCTGGACCTACAGCACCGGCGACGGCGCCAAGACCGTTTACGCCATGTTCAAGGACGCGGCGGGCAACGCGAGCTCCAGCTGCAATACCACGACCATCACGGTCGACACCACGGCGCCGACCGCCGGCAATCTGACTCTCAACGGCGGTGCATCGCCAATCAACTCGACCGCGGTCTCGATCGCGGTCTCGGGCGGCGACGTCAGCTACCTGGTCTCGCTGTACGGGTCGATCACGCCGGTGACCTACTGGTATGGAGCGGATCAGGACGGCGCCGGCGGCTACGCCGCGTTCCCGGCCACGATCACGCTCAACAACGCCAACGGCCTCAACGTCGTCAATGCGACCTTCATCGATCGTGCGGGCAACGCGTCCGCAGTGTTCTCGGCCGCGGTCACGGTCGACACCAATACGCCCGCCAGCGGTACGGTTGTGCTGGCAAACGGCGCGACCAGCGTCAACAGCCGCACCATCGACGTCACCATCTCGCGCACCCAGCCCGACACGATGTACTTCTGGGAGGTCGGGCCGGCCGCGGCCTGTGGCACCTACGCCTGCAACTACGCTGGCTTCGAGCCGTTCACCTCCAACACGACCTTCACGCTCTCGACCGGGCAGGGCGACAAGCGGGTGTGCTGGCGCTTCTGCGACCTGGCCGGCAATGGCAGCGGCGTTGGCCAGCAAAACATCATCCTCGGCACCTACCTCAACCGACCGACGCCGATCCTGGCATCGTTCTCGGTATCGCCGGCGCGGCCGATCGAGCCGGCCTCCTACACGGCTCTGTCGCGCGAGTCGTTCAGCCCCAAGTATCCGATCACGATCTACGGCCGCGGCTTTGCCAGCGACACGCTGGCGCTGATCGGCGATTTCAGCCTGCCTTGTGTTTCGTCGGGTTCTGGCAATTGCCAGACCGACGTCGGCGGCGGCTGCGGTGTCGGCGGCCAGTGCGAGGCAGACTGCGCCGAATCGTGCCTGGTCATTCTGCCGGACGAGATCATGCGCAACGCCGCCAGCTACGTGGTGCGGATGCAGACCGGCGAACCGGTCGAGGGCAGCGGCACCTCGAGCACGGTGGCCTACTTCACGGTGGTGGCACCGCAGCCGGTCATCACCAAGCTCTCTCCGCGCGGCGTCTTCCAGTCGGTCGACGGCAACGGCCCGGTCGCCCAGAACCTCACCGTCGAGGTGTGGGGGCGCGACTTCCTGTACAACGCGCAGTACCAGCTGGCCACCAACTACGCCACGGTGCTCGACTTCCAGGAGATCGACGCGCACAGCCGCTACGTCAGGGTGCAGGTGTCGACCGACGGGCTGTGGCCCAAGGACAAGCAGGACTACACCTTCAGCGTGATCAACCCGTCGCCGGGCGGCGGCGAGGACGTGCGGCCGTTCGGCATCAATCCCCACAGCACCGGCTGCGAGCACAGCTTCGCCTGCACCTCCAACCTGCGCTGGACCAAGACCAGCCTTCCGGCCGGAGACGGCGTGTACCAGCGCTACGGCTACCCATCGCAACCCAACAACGGCCTGCTCTGGAAGGGGGCCACGGCGCTGGCCATCCGCCGTCCGACGGGCAGCACGACCTTCGAGCTGATGATGCGGTTGCCCTGGGAGAACTCGGGCGGTGCGTCGCCGCTGCTGCCGTTCAACCCGGCCAAGTACGAGCTGGAGGATGCGCTGGGCGCCCACCTGCCGGTGGTGCTCAACCAGTCGGTCACCGGGTCGACCACGGTCTCACCGTACCGCGGAACCGGCACCTTCGGCAGCAGCTTGACCTACACGCTGGGCGCGCTGGTCGAACACGCGGTGTTCGGCGACCTCAACAACGACGGCAAGCTCGACCTGATCGGCGTCAACAGCGACGACAGCACCATCACGGTGCGGCGCAACTCGGGCAGCACCGGCCGATCCTTCACGCTGGTCGGCGACTGGGCCACCGGCACCACGCCCAAGGGCGCGGCGCTGGGCGACCTCAATGGCGACGGCAACCTCGACATCGTCACCGCCAACTACGACGCCGCCTCGGTCTCGCTGTTCCTGGGCGATGGCAACTACGGCTTCGGGCTGCGCCAGGATCTGTCGATGGTCTCGTACGCCAGCAAGGTGGTGATTGCCGACCTCAACAACGATGGCGCCTCGGACCTCGTCGTCGGGTCGTTCACATTCGGCTCCTCGCTGGTCTACCGCCTGGGCCGCGGCGACGGCACCTTCGAGAGCGCGGTCACCATGTCGACCATGCTGCGCAATGAGCCGGTGGTGCGCGATTTCAACTACGACGGCTTCCTCGACCTGGTGCAGGTCAACGGCAATTCGATGAAAGTGGCGCTCAACAACGGCGGCACCTCGTTTGTCGCGCCGACGACCATCGCCCTCAACCTGGCCAATGCCATCGCCGCGGCAGCAGCCGACGTGGACGAGGACGGCGACCTCGACATCGTGGTCGCCGACTCGACCAGCTCGGCGGCCGGCAACATCAGCGTCTACAGCGGCAATGGTTCCGGCGGCTTCGCCTGGCTGGCCAACTACGCCATGGGCGCGCAGTGCTTCTCGGTGGTGCTGGGCGACTTCAGCGGCGACGGCCACATCGATGCGGCCTGCGCCAACTACAACAGCAGCACCAACACGGTCTCGCTGCGCCTGGGCGCCGGCGATGGCACCTTTGGTGCCGAGACCACGCTCACGGCCGGCGACACGCCGCGCAAGCTGTGGCTGGGTGACATCGACGGCGATGGCGTGTTCGACTTGGCCTGCGCCAACCTGCGCGCCAACAGCGTCACGATTTTCTGGGGCGACCGCGGCGTGCTGCTCGGCCGCGACTTCCGCGACGATGCCTCGCTGGCCGGCTGGGATGTGGCGATCGGCGAGTTCAACAAGGACGGCTTTGGCGACGTCGTCGTCAGCGCCGGCGGCGCGGTGACCGCTGACGCGAAGATCGGTTTTGGCCAGGCCACGTCGCCATTCCTCAACTTCGGTTCGGTGACGCCTGCTTCGACGGTGACTCTGGCCGCCAACATCCGCCAGTTCGCGGTGGCCGATCTCAACGCCAACGGAGACGCCGACCTGATCTACCCGGACTATGGTGGCAACCAGGTGTCCGTGCGCACCGGCCTGGGCGACGGCAGCTTCAACGCCGCCACCAGCTATGCGGCGCCGGCCGCCTCCTCGCCGCGCGGCGTGGCTGTGGGCGATCTCAATGGCGACCGCTTCCCGGACATCGTGCTGGCCAACTATGCGACCAACAACATCTCGGTCTGGCGCAGCAATGGCGCGGGCGGCTTCCTGGCTCGCGTCGACGTCGCGGCCGGTACCGGCCCCAACGCGGTGGCGCTGGCAGATCTCGACCGCGACGGAGATCTCGACGTGCTGGTCGCGCACCAGGGCACCAGCGAGGTGCGCACTTTCCGCAACGCAGCGGGCACGCTGACCGCGCTGCAGACCATCGCGGTCGGCGGCATCCTCGTGCTGGACAGCGCCGACATCGACCGCGACGGCGACAATGACCTGGTGGTCGGCAGCTTCACGGGTAGTGTCTTCAGCTACTTCAACAACGGGTCTGGTACGCTCAGCGCCGGGACCAGCTACAGCGTCGGCAATGTCGGTGGCGTGCGGCTGGCCGAGATCAACGGTGACGGCTATCCCGATCTGCTCGCCGCGGCCGATACCTCGACCATCGGTCAGCCCAACGAGACCAAGGTGCTGCTCAACGATCGCAGCGGCGGGTTCGGCGCGGTGGCCGATGCCTTCGTCTACGACAACGGTGTCACCAGCCGCGGCCTGGATGCTGCCGACCTCAACAGCGACGGTGCGGTCGACTTCGTGGTCGGCGACACCGACGCTACCTCGGTCATCGCCCGCTACGGCGGCGCCGCCGGCGGCTGGAGCCAGGAGCTGAACGACATGCCAGCGGCGACGTTGGCCATCGTCCCGGCCGTGGGTTTGACGCAGACCATTCACCAGACCGGGCAGTATGCGCAAACCATCGGCGTGCGGGTGCGGCTCTCCGGTGCCGATTACAACGGGTTGACCCTGACCTTCAGCGCGCCCGGCGGCCAGTCGAGCGCTCTGTCGACGGCGAGCTGTGTGGCCGGCACGCCCTGCGTGCTGGTGCAGAAGGGCTTCGCCACCATGCAGACGCGGTGGCAGCCTACCGGCAACTGGACGCTGACTGCCGCCAAGAGCAGCGGCGCTGCAATCCAGCTGGTCGACTTTGCCGTGTTCACGCACGGCTGGCTCGGGCACCAGCCGGGCTACCGGCCCGAGCTGCCCGATGTTCTGCCCATGGCGACGGGAGCCACCGGCATGGTGGTCCGCGGCAGCAACCTGGGTTACGCCGATCTGATGGATGCCTCGGGCAATCTGCGCGCCAGTGAAGGCGCGGGCTCGGGCGACCACTGGTACGAGTTCACCATGCCAGCGGCGCGCACGGTCACCATCGCCGTGGTCGGGGCTTTCGACACGGTGCTGGCGCTCGACCCGGGTGCCTGCACTGGCTATGCGCTCAGCACGTTCAACGACAATGTCAGCGGCTCCAACATGAACTCGGTGCTGGCCAGTCAAGCGCTGACTGCGCAGACCTATTGCCTGGTCGTCGGCGGCCAGGACAGCGACGGTGTCAACGAGGGCAGGTTCGATCTGTCGATGACGTTCAGCTCTGCGCTACCGTGACGGTGACCGAACCGAGGGCAGCGGCACGGGCGCGGGCAAAGAACACGCTCCAGCCCCGTGTGCTGCCGCTCCTGACCATGGGTTAGCGCTTGTCGCAGCCGGACGCTTCCGGTAATAAAAACCCCGACATAAATCGGGGCGGAGTGCCCATGTCCAGGCCATTGCTCGAGGCGCTGCAGCGCCGGTTCCCGACCGAGATCCTGCACTGCCACGATTTTCGTGGCGATGAGACCGCGATCATCAAGCGCGACCGCATCGTCGAGATCTTCAGCTGGCTGCGCGATTGCCCGGACACCGACCTCAACATGCTGGTCGACGTGACCGCGGTCGACCACCAGGGCAATCCGGCCTACCAGCCGCCCGCGCCCGAGCCGGGCGCCCATGCGCGGTTCGAGGTGGTGTACCATCTGCTTTCGCTGGCGCGGGGCTGGCGGCTGCGCATCAAGGTGCCGCTGACCGAGGCCGATGCCGTGGTCGACTCGGTGATCGGGGTCTACCAGAGCGCCGACTGGTTCGAGCGCGAAGTCTGGGACATGTACGGCGTCCGCTTCGAAGGCCACCCCAATCTCAAGCGGATCCTGCTGTACGAGGAGTTCCAGGGTCACCCGCTGCGCAAGGACTATCCGATCAACAAGCGGCAGCCGCTGATGCAGATGAAGGATCCGACCGCCTGATCCCGTGCTGGTTGGGTGAAGGCGGTCGGGATTCACTCCCGACCGACGAGGACGACGTGAGCGACAAGAAAGATCAGGAGTGGGTGCACGAGGGCGGCGGCGACTACATCGAGCCCAACTTCGAACCCGATCTGCAGGGCGACCTGCACACGCGACATCTCGCCATCAATCTCGGCCCGTCGCACCCGGCCATGCACGGCACGGTGCAACTCAAGGTCGAGGTCGACGGCGAGACCATCGTGCGCAGCGAGTGCAACGTCGGCTACCTGCACCGCGCCTTCGAGAAGTCGTGCGAGGCGTCGACCTGGACCCAGGTGTTCCCGTACACCGACCGGCTCAACTACGTGTCGCCGCTGCTCAACAACATCGGCTACGCACTTGCCGTGGAGAAGTTGCTGGGCTTGACCGACAAGATGACCGAGCGCGGCAAGTACCTGCGTGTCATCCTGGGCGAGGTCAGCCGCATCACCGACCACCAGACCTGCACCGCCGCCATGGTGATGGAGCTGGGCGCGATGACGCCCTACTTCTACCTGATGGAAGGCCGCGAGGCGCTGTGGGACCTGATCGAGGCGATGGTCGGTGCGCGCATGACGACCTCGTGGTGCCGCATCGGCGGGCCCTCGACCGACATGCCGGCCGGTTGGGACGCCGAGCTGCGCAAGGTGCTCGACCGCTGCCTGACCATCCTGGATGACGTCGATGCGCTGGTCAAACGCAACCGCATCTTCATCGACCGCACGCGCGGCGTCGGCGTCATGCCGCAGGCCGAGGCGATCAACCGCGGCTGGACCGGACCGCTGCTACGGGCGACCGGCGTGCCGTACGACGTCCGGCGCTCGATGCCGTACCTGGTATACGAGCGGCTCGATTTCGACATCCCGGTCGGCGGCAGCGGCGACGTCTATGATCGTTACCTGGTGCGCATGGAGGAGATGCGGCAGAGCGACCGCATCATCCGGCAGGCGCTCGACCAGTTGCCGAGCGGGCCGATCATGATCGACGACCCGACCATCGCGCTGGTGCCCAAGCCGCAGACTTACGGTTCGATCGAGGGGTTGATCAACCACTTCAAGATCATCATGGAGGGCATCGCGGTGCCGCCGGGCGAGGTCTACAGCTACACCGAGGCGGCCAACGGCGAGCTCGGCTTTTACCTGGTGTCGTCGGGACAGGGCCGCCCGTGGAAGTGCCGCTGCCGGCCGCCTTGCTTCCCGATGGTGCAGTCGTTGCCGCGCATGGTGCAGGGCCGCATGATCGCCGACATCGTGCCCTGCTTCGGTTCGATCAACATGATCGGCGGGGAGTGCGACCGCTGATGCCAACCCTCACCATCGACGGCAGGCAGATCACGGTCGAGGCCGGTACCAATCTGGTCGAAGCCGCCCGGCTGGCGGGCGTCGAGATCCCGGTCTTTTGCTACCACAAGCACCTGTCGATCGCGGCCAATTGCCGCATGTGCCTGGTCAAGACGACCATGGGCGGTCGCCCGGCGCCCAAGCCGGTGCCGGCGTGCCAGACCGTCGCTGCCGACGGCATGGCGGTCGATGCCTCGAGTGACGACGTCAAGAAGCTGCGCAAGGCGATGCTCGAGTTCATCCTGCTCAACCATCCGCTCGATTGCCCGATCTGCGACAAGGCCGGCGAGTGCGATCTGCAGGACAACTACTTCAAGCACAGCAATCAGCCAGCGCGGGTCGAGGCGAGCGACAAGGAGCAAAAGGACAAGCGGGTGGCGCTCGGGCCGCGCATCGTCTACGACGGCGAGCGCTGTATCCTGTGCACGCGCTGCGTGCGCTTCATGTCCGAGGTGGCCAAGGATAGCCAACTGGGCACCATCAAGCGCGGCGATCGGTCGTACATCTCGACCGCCCCGGCCCGGCCGCTGGACCACGCATACAGCGTCAACGTGGTCGACATCTGCCCGGTCGGCGCGCTCACCGACGTCGAGTTCCGGTTCAAGCAGCGCAGCTGGTTCTTGCGCGCGACGCCGTCGATCTGCACCGGCTGCGCGCGCGGCTGCAACATCTACGTCGACGTCAGCGCGCTGGACAACAACGTCTACCGGATCCGGCCGCGGCTCAACGACACGGTCAATGGCCCCTGGATGTGCGACGATGGCCGGTTGACATTGCGCGAGACCGAGCAGGGCCGGCTGGCAGGGCCGCGCGTCAAGAAGGGCGGGGCGATCGAACTGGCGGCCGCGATCAATGCTGCAGCCGAACGGCTCAAGCCATTTCACGGTGCCGAGGAACTGGCCCTGGCGATCGGCGCCGGCACCACCTGCGAGGAGGCGTACGCGATCGGCCTGCTCGCACAGAAGTTGCTCGACCCGGGCAAGGTGGTGCTGATCGGCCGGCCGGATTGGCAGGGCGACGCGTTCCTCAAACTGGCCGACCGCAATGCCAACCGGATCGGCGTCACCGAGGTGCTCAAGGCGCTGCAGATCGAGCTGGTGCCGGCCGGCGCCGTGCTCGAGGCGATGGAGCGCGGCGAGATCAAGGCGCTGCTGGCCGTCGGCAATGCCTGGCCGGTTGCCGACCAGGATCGGGTGGCGGCTGCCATCGGCAAGCTCGAGGCGTCGGTCGCGCTGCTCTCCCACGACGACGCGATTGCGGCTGCGGTCGATGTGGCGCTGCCCTGCGCTGGGTTTGCCGAGACCGAAGGCAGCTATCTCAATGCGACCTACCGCTTGCAGCGCATCCGACCTGCGCGCAGCTGGCCGACCTCGCTGCGGAACGTGCGCGAGGGCGCCGGCGATGCGCGCGCGGTCGCGGCTGTACCGCCGGCCTGGTCGGTGCTGCGCGCGCTGGCCGGGGCCAGCGGTGCGCCGCTGGGCTTCAACACGCTGGCCGAGCTGTTTGGCCAGATGGCAGCGCAGGTGGAGAAGTTCAAGGGGTTGAGCCTGGACCTGCTGCCACCCGAGGGAGTGCCGCTGGCCGGCGAGACGCGCGCACCGAAGTGTGTGGGCGACTGGGCACAACAGTTCCGCTAGAAGAGGACACCACCCATGCCAAGCTGGTTCTGGCTGCTGGTCGAGGTGCTGGTCAAGATCCTGATGGTGCTGGTGCCGCTGCTGATGGCAGCAGCGGTGCTCACCTGGGACGAGCGCAAGCAGTCGGCGTTGATGCAAGACCGCATCGGTCCCAACCGCGCCAACATCGGGCCGTTCACGCTGTGGGGGCTGATCCATCCGATCGCCGACACGCTCAAGATGTTCTTCAAGGAGGACATCGTCCCGGATCGGGCCGACAAGCTACTGCACGCGCTGGCGCCGGTCCTGGCGCTGGCGCCGTCGATGATCATCTTCTGCGTCATCCCGTTTGGTCCGGCGGTGACGATCCCGGGTCTGGCACAACCGATCTCGCTGCAGGTCGCTGACATCGACGCCGGCCTGCTGTTCATCTTTGCCATCTCGTCGCTGTCAGTGTTCGGGGTGGCGCTCGCCGGCTGGTCCAGCAATAACAAGTTCTCGCTGCTGGGTGCGCTGCGCGCCTCGGCCCAGATGTTCAGCTACGAGATCGTCCTCGGCCTCGCCGTCATCGGCGTGATCATGATCTTCGGCAGCGTGCGCATGAGCGAGCTGGTGGCGCGCCAGGCCGAACCGCTGTGGGGCATGCTGCCGCGCTGGGGCGTGTTCGTGCAGCCGGTGGGGTTTGTCCTGTTCATGATCGCGGCGCTGGCCGAACTCAAGCGCGCACCGTTCGACATCCCCGAGGGCGAGAGCGAGATCGTGGCCGGGTTTTGGACCGAGTACTCGGGCATGCGCTGGGGCATGTTCTACGTCGGCGAGTTCGTCGAGGTGTCGGTGCTGTCCGGCGTGCTGGTGGCGCTGTTCTTCGGCGGTTACCACATCCCGGGCGTGGATCCGGCCTGGGCGCTGACCGGCCACACCATGGCCATCCCGTTCACCTCCAGCAGCCTGGCGGTCGCCGGCTGGGGCTGGGGGCTGGCGATGATGATCGCGTTCGGCGTCAAGATCGTGATCGGGGACATCGTGCTGCAGCAGATCCGCTGGACCTTTCCGCGCTTTCGCTACGATCAGGTGATGACGGTCGGCTGGAAGATGCTGCTGCCGATCGCGCTGCTCAACATCTTTGTCACCGGCCTCGTCGTCATTCTCTAGAAGCGTTCACTGCTTGAGGTCTAACGGATCGCTCGGGTGGGCTTTTCGACCTCGATGAACAGGCTCGGGTCGTTTGCCTTCTTGGCTGCCTCGGCGCTGTTGATCAGGCCCTTGTTGACCAGGTCGCGCAAGTGGGCGTCGAGCGTCAACATGCCCTGCGCTTGACTGGTCTGCAGCACCGACGGGATCTGGAACGTCTTGCCCTCGCGGATCAGGTTCCTGATCGCGACCGTCGCCAGCAGGATCTCGAACGCCGCGACCCGGCCGCTGCCGTCGCGGCGCGGCACCAGCGTCTGCGCGATGACCGCCAGGATCGATTCGGACAGCAGCATGCGCACCTGCTCGCGCGCGTCGGTGGGGAAGATGTCGATGATGCGGTCAACCGTCTTGGAGACGCTGTTGGTGTGCAGGGTCGCCAGCACCAGGTGCCCGGTCTCGGCCGCGGTGATGGTGAGCGACGTGGTTTCGAGGTCGCGCATCTCGCCGACCATGATGACGTCCGGGTCCTCGCGCAGCGAGCTCCTCAGCGCCGCCGCGATCGAGCGGGTGTGCTCGCCCAGCTCGCGCTGGTGGACCAGGCACTTCTTGGGCGGGTGCACGAACTCGATCGGGTCCTCGATGGTGATGATGTGTGCGCTCTTGCGCTCGTTGATGTGGTCGAGCATTGCCGCCATCGTGGTCGACTTGCCGCTGCCAGTGGGGCCAGTGACCAGGATCAGTCCTTTTTCTCTGAGCGCTAGATCGCCGAAGACTGGCGGCAGGCCCAGCTTGGCCAGCGTCGGGATCTCGGTCGGGACCAGACGAAACGCCGCGGCTGGCCCGTTGGCCTCGCAAAAGACGTTGACCCGGAACCGGGCGACCCCCTCGACCGTGTAAGAGAAATCGAGCTCGAGCTGCTCGTCGTACCGTTTGCGCTGCTCCGCAGTCAGGATACTGTCGATGGTCTGGCGCAGCGTGTCGCGATCCAGCGGCGGTCCCTGCACCTTGCGCAGCGTACCAATGCGCCGGAGGATCGGCGGGCTCCCGACGCTGAGGTGGAGGTCCGACGCCCCTTGCTGCTTGGTATAGGCCAATAGCTCGTTGATGTTCACATCAGGCTCCGGGCTACGACTTCTCCTCGACGTAAAAAATGTGATGCTTGTTGACGAGGCAGATCTCGTTGTCGCGGTGCAACTCGACGAATGGCTCGGGCAGATTGAGGTAGTCCTTCACCCTGGCGCGGTGCGACGGCAGCATGAAGAACAGGGTCCCGTCGACCCGCAGGTCGTTGGGCAGGTGCACGGTCACCGCGTGCGGCTGACCGCCGCTGACCGCGGGGTCGGCGGGCAACTGTTCGGCCGCGACCGTGACCATCACCAGGCAGTCCCGGTTGACCAGCTTGGTCGGCCGGTCCGTGAAGACGATGGAGAGGTATCTCTCCGACCCCAGCAGCAGGTCGCGCACCGACTCGGACCCCTCGTGGCGGGCAGCGTGCAGGCCGAGGTAAACCAACCCCTCGTCGACGCTGCCATCGAGGACGTGGAACTTGATCGGAATCCGATTTTTCTCGATGTAGTTGGCGTTGCTCATCGGCCTCCCGCGACCAAGCTGATGACGCCCGAATAGAACACAACGCCGGTGGTGGTTCAACCAGCCAACCGCGATTCAGCGAAGGGCTTGCGCCATGCTTGTGGCCAGGCCAAGATTCCGAGCATGACAGGGGCCCGACCAGCGAGCACTGCGGCGACTGCCCTCGACTTCACCATTACCGACACGAATGATCCGGTCGGCCAGCTCAAGGAACGCCAGCTCGCGCTGCTTGACACGCTGGTGTTCCTGCACGGCCTCGGCGTCGAACCAGCGACGTTGCAACCGGCCGCGCTGGCCTATTCCGGTTGCGCACGCGAGTTCGACGTGCTCGGCCATGCCCTGGTGGCGCCGCCGCCGGACGTGCTCAAGCGGCTGGAGCAAACCCTCGAGAAAACCGAGGTGGCGTTTCTCGCGGTCGAGCAGAACGTGCCGATGGAGCTGTTCAAGAAGCACTTCGACGAATTCAAGATCGGCAAGAACGCCGTGGCCCGCTACGCCCGGCTGCTCTCCAGCAGGCCGTTTGCCACCGACGAACGGCGCGACCGCTTCGAATTTTTGGCGACGCGTGCGCTGCGCGTTCTCGGCAGCGACGGGCGATATCGTTTTTTGGCCGACGAGCAGATGGCACAGGCCCTTGGCTACATCAGCCGCAGCAGCATGGCATCCGGCGAGCATACCGCCAGCAACAGCGCGGTCGACTACCTGGTCGATGCGACCATGCGCGTCGACCAGTTCACCAGCGTCGACGAGATCTTCAAGAGTGGCTGGTACATCAACCTGTACGGCTACAAGACGACGCTGGCCAACAAGATCTGCGAGCCCGACATCCTGCGCGCCGTGGTGGCACTGAACATCGCGCTCAGCAATCGCATCCAGGAACTCAGCGCGTCGGCGGCCGCGGTCCGCGAGACGTCGGCGCGCCTGGCGGCGACCGAGATCGAGGCAAAGAAAGTACTCACCGAAGCGCTTGCCGGCGATGAGGAGGCGGTGGTCAGCCAGCGCTTCCACCAGGAGCGGCGACGGGTCAGGCGCGACGTCGGAGTCCGGCTCGAGGAGATCTTCGGCTCGGTGCGGCAGGCGCAGGTGGCGTGGCGGCTGACCGGTGGCGCGCTGGCGCTGATCCTGGTTGGCGGTGCACTATACGGTTACCTGCGGTCGCCGGCCAACCAGGCACCGCTCTCCGATGCCGAGCTGAGCCGGTTGTCGCCGCTGCTGGAGAGCGGCAGTTACGTCTACGATGAGGAAAAGCGACCTCAGTTGCTGGGTCGGCTGCGGCAGCGGTCGTGGCAGGGCGCCAGCCAGACCCAGCGAATCAAGGGCTTCGAGAGCTTGCGCGAGGAGCTCGCCTCGCGCAAGGTCACCAGCGCCGTGCTCGAGGTCAACGGCCGCCCGGTGGCGCGCATCGTCAACAACGGTGAGATCATACTGGCCGAATGATAGATCGAACGAACAGATACACGCCTGGTCGCGCGACGCCACGTCGGGTCAGCGGTTTCGGGCTGATCGAGCTGATGGTCGTGCTCGCCATCGTCGGGCTGCTGGCGACGATCGCGATCCCCAGCTTCACTCGGTACAAGTGCAAGGCCCGCGCCGCCGAAGCCGTGGCGACGCTGCGCGGCGTCTACAGCGCGAACATCGCCTACTATGGCGACTACGGCACCTTCACCAACGACTTCACTCGGCTCAGGACCAACCTGGCTGTCACCTCGGCGCTGTCGGCCAGAGGCACCTATTTCACCTATACGTTTGCCAACGCACCGACGACCGCGGCCTTCACCTGCGTCGCGCAGAACATCAACCCACCGGTCATGCAGTTCCAGGTCCGGTTCGTGGCGCCGCGCGATTCTGCCAACGGTCGCGTCGACAAAATTCTCGGCGGGTGCCTCTGATGCGCGGGCTGGGCGCGAGACGACGGCGCGGTTTCACCCTCGTCGAGATGATGGTCGTGGTCGCGATCGTCGCGATCCTGGCGACGATAGCCACGGCAACCTATCCGACGCTGCAGGTCAACATCCGCATCGCGCGTGCGGCACGGGTCTTTGCCGGACTGGTGCGCGAGGCACGCGGGCGGGCGCTGGCCAACCGCACCTACGTGCGCGTGCGCGTCGATGCGACCGGCAACTTCAATCTGTCAGAGGGACGCTGCAATTTTGGCGCGACCAGCAGCACCTGCGCCTGCGCCGCCGGCGGCGACTGCACGACCGTGCAGCGCACCTATGCGATGGGCCGCGGCGACTTCAGGTCAGTAACGATGGTGCCGGTCAACGCCAGCATCACCTTCGATCCGTGGGGGGTCTACCAGGAAGCCACGTCGCGGCTGTTTGTCTTCTCAGGAACTGCGCCCGGCGCCAACGCCCGGAGCATCACGCTCTACGCGACCGGCACGCTGGAGACGCTATGACCTCGGCGCGGCAACCGCAGCAGGCGCGCTGGCCAGGGCTTGCGGCCGGGACCGCTGGCGGGTTCAGTCTGGTCGAGTTGATGGTGGCCAGCGCGGTCCTGGCCATCACCGGTGCGGCCGCGTTGACGCTGATGACGCAGATGTTCTTCATCAACACCGACTCGCGCCTGCGCTCGCAGGCCACCGCAGCAGCGCAGGAGGCCATCGACACGCTCTTCGGCGTGACCGTGGTGGCGTCGACGGCAGCGCAGTTCGACCGGGCGCTCAACAGCGCGCCCAGCCCGCTGGCCACCTGCGGCGGCTGCGGCAGCGGCGGTTGCAGCTGCACCACGCCGCTGGGCGAGGTGTCGCGCACGGTCACGATCGGCGCGGTCCAGGCGGCGGGCGCCTACAAGGGCATGCAGAACGTCACGGTGACGATGGCGTGGGGCAACCGCGGTGTCACCAGGACCGCAGTTTTCGGCACGGCGCTGGTGCGGCCATGACGCCCGCGAACCGGACGCGCGGCGGCTTCACGCTGATCGAGCTGATGATCACGATCGCGGTGGCACTGGTGCTCAGCGCGGCCGCGCTGCAGTTCTTTGCGACCCAGACCGGCTACGCCCGGATGGCCGCGCTGCAGACCGACATGGCCGATCGCTCACGGGTGGTGCGCGAGATCATCAGCAACGACCTGCTGCGCACCGGCTTCCACTGGTCGCACGAGGGCAGCTATGGTTCGCCCGAGGTCAAGACCGGGACCTTTGGCAGCGCTGGCCTCGGCTCGGCGCTGGTCAACTGGTCGCAGCGGCCGCTCGATGGCGTCGACAACACCACCGCGGCGGATGTGCTGTACGTGATCGTCCCCAGCGGTAGCACCGAGGGCGGCAATGCGCTGCCGCACGGCGCCGCCTACAAGTGCGACGAGAGCGCCAGCATGGGCCTGGCCTCGGTCAGCGTCCCGGTGCCCGCATATTCCGGCTGGAGCGTGGGCCGGGTCATGCTGGTCGCGGGCAGCGGCGTCACGTTTGTGACCACGCTGGTCTCGCTGGCCAACCCCAACTTCACCCTCGGTGCGCTCGCTGGCGGCGGCTGCGTGCTGGCGGGGACGGTCAACGGCACGGCGTTGCCCGAGCGCATCTCGGCGGTGCCGGTGCAGGGTATCGCATACACGGTCGACGACAGCGGCAGCACACCCGAGCTGCGGCGCTGCGTGACCACGGATCCGGCCAGGGGCCCCAAGGTCGTCGTCAGCGGGGCGACCGCGACGGCCACCAACTATTGCTCGACGGTGATGCTCGGCGTCGAGGACATCCAGGTCCGGTACGTATTTGTCGAGATGGCGCAGGACGCCAGCGCCTCGGCGGTCTACCTGGTCGACAGCCCGAGCAGCGTCACCACCGACAACGCGGTGGTCGGTGGCGGCCACAGCAAGCGCCGGATCGCCGACGCCGCCAATCCCTATCTGCGCCTGATCGCCGTCGACGTCGCGGTGGTGGTGCGGGCGCTCAAGCGCGACAACGTCACCTTCCATAACAAGGGGCTGCGGCCGGCCAGCTTCAATCGCACGGCTGCGGCGAGCACGGCCGTCGATAGTTTTCGCCGCATCCGCACCCAGTGGCGGGTGGTGTTGCCCAGTGCCACCAACTACTGAGCGCAGCAGGCAACGGGCGGAGGTGCGCCGATGAACAGGTCCGGACGATCGAGACGCAGGCAAGGCGGGTTTGTCCTGGTCGTCGTCTTGCTGTTGACCGCCGCCATCATCTCGTCGGCGGTCTCGATCTACCACGTCACCGAGATCGAGGCGCGTGCCTCGACGCGCAACGTACGTGCCACCCAGGCGTTTTCGATCGCATACGCCGGACTGCGCCGCGCCATCGCTGCTGCCAAGAACGACAACGGCAGCCTGGTGCCGGGGCTCAACACGATACTGACGGCAGCGCCGACGGTCACCACCGTGACCATGGACGGCGTCAGGTTTCAGACCTATCAGGCCGCCGGCGATTGCTTGACCGCCAATCAGTACCCGCTCGGCGGCGGTTACTTCTGCCTTTACATGCTCGACGATCCCGAGGAGCGCGACGGCGTCTCGACCGCCGAGTCGAACTCCACGGTGCTGATCCGGTCCTACGCCAAGGTCAGCAATGCCGAGGCCATGGTCGGTCGCGTCGTACTCAAGAACATCCCGCAGGGCGCGGCCATCGAGGCTGGCGGGACTTTCACCATGGTCAACAATACGCATGTCTGCGGGACGGGCGGCATCAGCGCCAACACCATTGCACTGGCCATGGGCGATTGCGCGTGCGGTTCAATCGCCGCTGCAACGTGCGCCAGTTGCGCGACGCTCGGCAACTGCGCCTGCAGCCCCTGCGATGCGCAGAGCCAATCCGTCGGCACTCCGCCGACGCCGCCGGCGATCACGATACCCGGCATCACCAGCTGGCTGGACAACGAGGGCATCGGCGCGCCCGGATCCACGGGCAACGTGCTGGGCACGACTGGCCGCTGTCTCTTCTATTTCAAGGAGAACGGCACGGTCTGGCACTGGGACCGGCGCAACACCGCGAGCAACTGCCATACCAAGACCAGCGATCCGATGCCGATCCCCGGTGGCGACGTCTGCTGGAAACAGATTGCGACCGTGGCCGCAGCGGCCTCGTTTGGCTTCAGTAACAAGATCGCGCCGGCACCCACGCAGTTCGACAACCTCACCAACACGACGACCGAGAACTGGACCGTGCGCTGTGGCGCCTGGGCCGGCGGCTCGCCCGGGCCCAACATCGCGACCTACAAGCCCGGCGGTGCGGCCAGCTGGAGCCTCAACGTCGCCGCCCAGACGTCGATCCCGGGCGCCCCCGTTTTCTTGTTCAACGCCGACGGCGCCAGTGTCACCACGCTCACCATCGCCGGTGCGACCAACGCCGCCGCGCCGCTCAAGCTGACCCTCCTGACCAACGCCACGGTCACCAACAGCGGCACGCTGAAGACCTGCGGCTCGGCCTGCAACTGTCCGGTCGGCAACCCGGCCAGCTGCACCGACGGCGCGGCCAACGTGCCGGTCAAGGGCGATCGCCAGTGCTTTGCGGTCAGAGTGGCTGGAGCGTGCACGCTTGGCACCTTCACGGCGATCGGCGAGACGCGGTGCAAGCGCATCCTCGACGACCCCTCGAACATCTGTCCGATCGGCAAACTCACTGCGTATGACCTGACCGGAGCCGGCGCGTGCAGCTTGCCTGGTGGCCCCGCCTGCAACGCCAATGCGATGTGCCTCAACAACGGCGCGACCGTCGTCGGGGATCTCTACGTTGCGGGCTCGGTGTGCATGAAGAACAACGCGGTCACCACCGGTGACCTGGTGGTCCTGGGCGACGTCGCCATCAAGAACAACTTCACCCAGACCGGCCAGATCAGGGCCAGCGGCAACGTCGAGTTCAAGAACAACGCCGATATCTACTTCAACACGGTGACCGTGAACAACATGATGCAGAACGTCTACTTCGAGCTGCTGCGCTAGCGCACCAGGAGCCCGCTGCGGGCGTCGACCACCACCTGCTGCCCGCTATCGGTTTGCAGCGCGAAGGCGGGCACCAGCGTATCCGAACCCGGCACCACGCCCCAGGCCGCGCTGGCGCCGATGATACGCACGGGCCCCTTGGCCGCGAGCGCCAGCTCCGGTGCCGCTAGCTGGAGCGCGCTTGCCACGTCGAGCCCAGGCTCCGGCTGCGGTTCGACCGTTCGTTGCGGCCAGTCAACGGTCCAGGCCACGACGCCGCGTCCAGCGACCAGCACACCCAGGTGGTCGGCCACGCCATTGCCGCGCAGCGGCAGCCCGCCGAGCACACGCCTGAAGAGAACAAGCTGGCCCGCGACTCGAACGGGTCCGCCATCGCGGCTCGACACCACGGGCACCACGCGATCCAGCTCGGCGCCGGTGGGCCAGGACCCGAGTTGCTGCACGAGCAAGGCATGGGCCCGATCGCGCGCCCGCTTGGCGTCGCAGCTGCCATCGGCGAGCAGGCTCCAGCGACCGGCCGCGAGCTCTCGCGAGTGCGGCACGCTGGCAGCGTCGTTGCTGATCGGTCGCGGATTGGCCGGGAACCGTCGGTGGTCCGCGAGCAGCGTCGGCACGGCGCGCACCACCCCCAGCGGATCGAGCGCGACCGTGGGTTGCCCGAGCGCCAGGGTATTGGCCGGCGCCATCCCGACGCGTGCCGAATACTCGACGATCGACGAGCCCTCGCGCACGTAGGCTGCCCAGCGGTCGCTCAGCGTGGACTGGCTGGCGTTGGCCAGGTACCAGGCCTGCAAGAAGCCCTTGCCGTCGCCCAGCGCCGTCATCATGTCGGCGGCCACCGCGTCGTCGGTGTAGTCGAAGGAGACCTCGGTGTAGCCGAACAGCGACTGTGCCGACGCCCCCATGGCCGTCTGCCAGGCGTACGACTGCAGGGTCAGGCAGGTGGCAAACACCGTGTGCCGGACATTGATGGTGCCGTCGCCGGCGTCGTAGGCGCCGTCATAGGTGTAGACCAGACCGACGTCGCCATGGCCCGTGTGGTAGTGAAAGGTCGAACTGCGGCCGAGCGCTGCAGCCAGGTCAGCGCTGGTTACATTGTCGTCTCTGAGCGCCTGCGTGAAGCCCAGGCCTGGCATGCCGCTGGCTACCGGGCCCAGGTCGCCGGGGTCCAGGTTGTCGCTGACCGCGCTCAGCGAAAAAGTCTCGTCGCCGGCGGGCGAGGGATCCCAGCCACCGCAGTCCGCGCTGTCGTTGTAGGCGCCCGCGCCGAGCACCGCTGCGCACGCGCTCTGGTCACAGGTTCCGTTGCGGGCACGAGCGCAGGGATCGCTGGCGGCACAGGTACAGGCGTCGTAGGCGCCGTTGCCGCAGGTGCCGTCGCAGGCGTTGGCCGGCGGCGGCGGCGGGCCACCGCAATCGGCACTGTCGTCGAAGGCTCCCGTCGGCAACACCTGCGCACAGTTGGCGTCGCAGGTGCCGTCGCCAGCCCAGTGGCAAGGATCCGACGCGCCGCAGGTGCAGGTGGTGTACTGGGCCTGCTGGCAGGCACCGTTGCAGGGGTTGCTCGTGCCACAGTCGGCGCTGTCGTCGAAAGGATTGCTGGTCACGGCCTGGCAATACTGGGTGTCGCAGTAGCCGTCGTTGATCCAACTGCAAGGATCGCTGACATGGCAAGTGCACGCTGTCGCCCGGGGCGCGCTGCAGTCGCCAGAGCAGCCAGGCGTGACCACGGTGCCGCTGTCTGCCCTGGCCCGATCGGTGCCGCCGCTGTCCAGGGGCTGGTCGCTGTCGGCGGATCCGGCGTCGCGTCTGGCGCCAGCGTCGGCCAGCGGCGTGGGGCCTTTGACCTCGGGTTTGCAGGCCAGTGTAGCCACACCGGCGACAACCAAGATGGACCAGGCCCCGGTTCGGAGTCGCCACGGGATTCGCGGCATCCAGGCTCCAGTCCCCACCCGCGCACGTTCGCGATCGTTTGCGCCCTGTTCAAAAAAGGCGCTTACCCACGCTAGCTGTTCTGGAACTCGGTCGTCAATGTCACGCCAGCCCGATGTCGACCAGAAAATCGCGGTAGCGCTTGGCCACCGCTGTGGCAGGCACCAACTTGACCACGCGCTCGAGCAGCGCGATGTCGTCCTCGGTGCAATCGGCGCTGAGCCAGATGCCCTCGACCAGCAGTTCGAGCGCGGCCTGCTCGCGGCGGTCGGCCATGGCCGTGTCGCCCGCGTCGCGCGCGACGTCGGCTTCGCAGAGCGCCAGCTCGACCACCACCCGCACCTTGGCCACGTCTCCGATCACCTTGGCGGCGCTGGCCGCGTCCATGGCGTCGAGCATGCCCGGGTCGATGGCGAGCAGGTCGCGGTAGCCGCGGCCGATGGCATCGAGGGCCTGGCGATGCTTTTTTTCCTGCTTGAGCCCGAGCGCCACCTTGAGCAGCTTGGCCAGCTCCTGGATGATCCGCATCATGTAGTCGCGCGTCAGCATCGACCGCCACGCTACAACTCTTGCCAGCATTAGGGAAAAGCGAAATGAATGGACGTCGCCCTCGGGGGAGCAGGAGCCGTTGATGGATCCAGTGGTGGTCAGTGGCACCGGCCTGACGATCGAACAGGTGGTGCAGGTCGCGCGCGACAACGCCAAGGTGGAGCTGGCCGGCGCTGCGCTCGAGCGCATCAAGAAGTGCCGCGCCATGCTCGAGAAGAAGCTCGAGGCGCGCGAGGTGATGTACGGCACCAACACCGGCATCGGCGAACTGGCCAGCGTCGTGCTCGACGACGCGCAAGTCCAGCAGTTTCAAAAATTTCTCATCTACAACCACGCGGCGGGCATCGGCCAGCCAGCGCCCATCGAACACGTGCGCGCGGCCATGCTCAGCCGCATCAACGTGCACGCGAAGGGCTACTCGGCGTGCCGGCCCGAGATCACGCAAACCTACGTGGCCATGCTCAACGCCGCCGTCACGCCGGTGGTATGCGAGAAGGGTTCGGTTGGCGCCTGCGGCGACCTGGCGCCGATGTCGCAGATTGCACTCTGCCTGATGGGTGAGGGCGAGGCTTTCTACCAGGGCAAGCGGATGCCGACGGCCGAGGCCATGCGGCAGGCGGGGATTGCGGTGCCGGGGCTGCAGGCGCGCGACGGGCTGGCCTCGATCAACGGCAGCAACCTGATCACCGGCATCGCGTGTCTGCTGCTGCACGACGTCGAGCGCTGGATCAAGCAGGCCGAGATCGCGACGGCGCTGGCGCTCGAGGCATTGCTGGCCAACATGAAGCCCTACAGTCGCCAGCTGCACGAGCTGCGTGGCTTTCGCGGCGCGATCACCTGCGCCGACAATCTGCGTCAGATCATGGACGGCAGCGACCTGACAACCGGCAAGCTCAAGGTCAAGGTGCAGGACGCTTATTCGATGCGCTCGACGCCGCAGGTGATCGGCGCGCTGCGCGATGCCATGGCCTACGCGCGGACGCAGGTCGAGATCGAGCTCAACGGCGCGGCCGACAATCCGCTGTTCATCTGCGAGCAGAACCTGGTGCTGACCGGCGCCAACTTTCAGGGCACGCCGGTGAGCCTGCCGATCGACATGATCGCGGCCGCAGTGACCATGGTCTGCGTGCTGTCCGAGCGCCGGCTCAACCGGCTGCTCAACCCCTCGCTCAGCGTCGGCCTGCCGTCGTTCTTGACCAAGGGCGCCGGCATGTTCTCCGGGCTGATGCTCAGCCAGTACACCGCCGACACGCTGGTGGTCGAGCAGCGCATCCTGAGCACGCCGTCGTGCATCCAGTCGATCCCGGCCGCCGCCGACCAGGAGGACTTTGTCTCGATGGGCATGAATGGCGCGCTCAAGGCACGCCAGATCCTAACCAACGCCTGGGGCATCCTCGGCATCGAGATGATCGCCGCTGCGCAGGCGCTCGATTTTCGCGAGTTCAGCGTTGGCCAGGGCACCCGCGCTGCCCACACAGCGATCCGCCAGGTGGTCAAGCACCTGGACGAGGACCGGCCGCTGTTTGCGGATCACAACGCGATGATGGAGGCAGTGCGGCAGTGCAGCGTGCTCGAGGCGGTCGAGGGTGCGGTCGGCGCGCTCAGGACCTCGTGGTAGCCCGGTCGTCGCTCAATTCGAGGTGAGCTTCTTGTAGCGGATCCGCTTTGGCGTCTCGGCGTCGGCGCCCGCCTGCTTCTTGTGCCACGCTTCGTAGTCCTGGTAGTTGCCCTCGAACCAGATGGCCTTGCTGTCGCCCTCGAACACCAGCATGTGGGTGGCGATGCGGTCGAGAAACCAGCGGTCGTGGCTGATGACGACCACGCAGCCGGCCGACTCGAGCAGCGCCTCCTCCAGCGCGCGCAAGGTGTCGACGTCGAGGTCGTTGGTCGGCTCGTCCAGCAGCAGCAGGTTGCCGCCGCTCTTGAGCAGCTTGGCCAGGTGCACCCGGTTGCGCTCGCCGCCCGACAGGTCCTTGACCAGCTTCTGCTGGTCGCCGCCCTTGAAGTTGAAGGTGGCGGCGTAGGCGCGCGCCGGCACCTCGCGCTTGCCCAGCTCGACCGTGTCCCGGCCGTCGCTGATCTCCTGCCACACCTGGCGCTCGCCGTTGAGCGTGTCGCGCGACTGGTCGACGTACGAGAACTTGACCGTCTCGCCAACCCGCAGCGTGCCGCGGTCCGGTTTTTCCTGGCCGACGATCATGCGAAAGAGTGTGGTCTTGCCGACGCCGTTGGCGCCGATGACGCCGACGATGCCGCCGCGCGGTAGCTTGAACTCGAGATCCTCGATCAGCAGCCGGTCGCCGTAGCCTTTGTACAGGTGGTCGGCCTCGACCACGATGTCGCCCAGCCGCGGGCCGGGCGGGATGTTGATCTCGACCACGCGATCGCGCTGGGTCTGCTGCGACTGCTCGTCGAGCAGCTGCTCGTAGGCGTTGAGGCGTGCCTTGCCCTTGGCCTGGCGCGCGCGCGGGCTCATCTTGATCCACTCCAGCTCGCGCTCGAGGGTGCGGGCGCGCGCCGAGACCGTCTTTTCCTCCAGCTCGAGCCGTTTGCGCTTCTGGTCGAGCCACGACGAATAGTTGCCCTTCCACGGGATGCCGTGGCCGTGATCCAGCTCGAGGATCCAGCCCGCCACGTTGTCCAGGAAGTAGCGGTCGTGGGTGACCGCGATGACCGTGCCCGGGAACTCCTGCAGGTGGCGCTCGAGCCAGGCCACGCTCTCGGCGTCCAGGTGGTTGGTCGGCTCGTCGAGCAGCAACAGGTCCGGCTTCTCGAGCAGCACCCGGCACAGCGCGACCCGGCGCCGCTCGCCACCCGACAGCGTGTCAACCTTGGCATCGCCCGGCGGGCAGCGCAGCGCGTCCATCGCCTGTTCGAGCATGCGGTCCAGCTCCCAGCCATTGACCGCATCGATCTGGTCCTGCAGCTTGGCCTGTTCCTCGCCCAGCTTGTCGTAGTCGGCGTCGGGCTCAGCGAACTTGGCGCTGACCTCCTCGAACCGGCGCAGCAGCTCCTTGATCGCCTTGACGCCGAGTTCGACGTTGCCGCGCACGTCCAGCTCGGGATCGAGCTGTGGCTCCTGCTGCAGAAAACCGATGCGGATGTTGGGCGGATGCCAGGTCTCGCCCTGGTACGAGGTGTCGACGCCGGCCATGATGCGCAGCAGCGTGCTCTTGCCCGCGCCATTGAGACCGAGCACGCCGATCTTGGCGCCGGGAAAGAATGACAGCGAGAGATCCTTGATGATCTCCTTGTTGTTGGGCGGCACGACCTTGCGTAGGTTTTGCACGGTGAAGATAAACTGGTGGCTCATTCAAAAGCTCCGCTGCCGTGACGGCGGCCGGCATAGTATCATCGAGCCCGGACAAGAGGCGAGATGTCACAAACAACACGCAGCGTCACCGTCGACGGCGCGAGCAGCGGCCGCGTCGACCTCATCGTTCAGCACCTGGTGGGCGGCGCCCGCAGCGCCGTGCGCGCGCTGTTCGACCACGGCTGCGTAACCGTCAACGGCACGGCCTGCGATCAGGCGGGCCAGCTGGTCGGCGCCGGCGACAAGGTGGTGGTGCGGTACGACCCAGGCCGCCGCTACCGCGAGCAGGCGCGCGCGCGCAGCCACGCTTTTCGCGTCGTCTTCGAGGACGAGCACCTGATCGTGATCGACAAGGCGGCCGGTGTGTTGACCACGCCTCTCGGCCGCAAGCAGATGCCATCGGTGGTGCGCGACCTGGCGCGCTACCTCAGCCGCGGCGCGCGGATCACGGCCGGCATCGCCATCGTGCACCGGCTCGATCGCGACACCTCCGGGCTGCTGGTCTTTGCCAAGAGCGGCCGCATCGCCGGCGCGCTCAGGGAGCAGTTCGCGCGCCGCAAACCGCTGCGTGAGTACGTCGCGATCGTGGTCGGGGACCTGGCACAGGCGCGCGGTACGTTTCGCAGCGAGCTGGCGACCGACGACGATCTCAACCAGTACTCGGTCGACCCGGACGAGACGGGCAAGCTGGCCGTCACTCACTATCAGGTCGAACGGCGGCTGCGCGGTGCGACCTGCGTGCGCGTGCGGTTGGAGACCGGGCGCCGCAACCAGATCCGGGTCCATTTTGCCGAGGCCGGTCACCCGGTGCTCGGCGACCCACGCTACGAATCAGAGCTGGCGCGAGATCCGCGCTGGCGGGCCCAGCGGCTGGCGCTACACGCGGCGGTGCTCGGCTTCACCCACCCGGTCACCGGGCGCGCGCTGCGGTTCGACGCGCCGCTGCCGGTCGAGATGGCTGAACTGATGGCCCGAGCGGCGCCAGCACGGCGGCCGGCAGCGCGCTCGCGCTAGGTACACGCACACCGCTGTTGCAGCTCCTAACGCCGTGTACAATGGGCGCGCATGGCGCAACCGCAATTCGAGCGGTTCGGCAACTACCTGCTGCTGCACAAGATCGCGGTCGGCGGGATGGCGGAGATCTATCTCGCGGTCGACCAGCGCAGCCGGGACCGCGAACTGGTCGTGATCAAGCGCATCCGGCGCGACCTCGGCGGCAACAAGGAATTCGTCGAGATGTTTCTCGACGAGGCCGAGGTGATCCGCCGGCTCGACCACCCCAACATCATTCGCCTGCTCGACTGCGGCCACGTCGACGGCCGCTATTACATCGCGCTCGAGCACGTGTGGGGCGAGTCGCTCGGTCAGCTCAGCCGGATGTGCTTGCAGCAGAACAGCCGATTTCCGCTGGCGCCCGCGCTCTGGGTCGGCATCGAGGTGGCGCGCGGCCTGCATCACGCTCACGCCCACCGCGAAGCCGACGGCACGCCGTCGCCGGTGATCCACCGCGACGTCACTACCGAGAACGTCGCCATCTCATACGCGGGCGACGTCAAGGTGCTCGACTTCGGCATCGCCAAGGCCAAGGACCGGCTGGCCCGCACGCGCATCGGGCAGATCAAGGGGACGCTGTCGTATCTGGCGCCCGAGCAGTTGCTGGGCGAGGAAGCCAGTCCGCAGACCGACGTCTACCAGCTGGGCGCGATGCTCTACCAGACGCTGCTCGGGCGGTTACCGGTCGATGGCAAGAATTCGCTCGAGCTGATGAAGGCGATCGTCGGCAACCAGATCGTCAAGCCCACGACGGTGGTGCCCGGATTCCCCGAACGCATCGAGCGGATGCTGCTCAAGGCGATGGCGCGCGAACCCGATCAGCGGCTGGCCGGAGCGCACGAGGTCGAAAACGCGCTGCGCCAGCTGCTTGGCAACGCGTACGCCGACGGGCGGACGCGCCTGGTGCAGCTGATCGCCAAGGTGAGCGGTGACCGCCAGAAGCAACAGCAGGTGTTCATCGAGAACGTGATGCAGGGACTTCAGGTCAGCCGCCGGGTGGGCGATCTGTTCGACTGGGCGGCCGGCGACGAGGCCAAGACGCTGACCGATGCGACCGCCGGTGCCGACGTGCAGGCGGCGATCGAGCGCGACGAGATCGAAGCCACCGACCCTGCCATCTCGTCGCCCTATGCCATGGGTGACGAGCGGACCGATCGCAGCGAATCGTCGGCGCTGGCCGCCGCGCGGCGGTCCCCGTTCCCGGAGCTGGAGACGGTCTCTTTGCGGTCGTCGCCCGAGGCCGGCGGCGAGCGCGACGACGACACCCTTACGGAGTCCGCCGCGCCACCACCCGCGCTGGCCGACGTCGAGCCGTACGCTGTGCCGGGCGAGGAGCGGTCGGACAACTTCGAGGTCTTTCGCTGGGGCGAGCTGGCTCCGGTCGACCGAACGATCCCGGCGCCGGTCACCATGCCCAACATCGACGTGCCGCGGCTGGTGCGCGACGAGGTCGCGGCGCGCGACGAACTGGCCGCTGCCGAGGGCCGCGGTGCGACCGGCGAGCGTCTGCTCAACGAGTTGCTGCGCGAAACCGGCGCCAGCGTTGTGGTCGAGACCCCGCCGCAGTCGGTGCCCGAGCTGACGCCGGTCGAGACGGTCATTGCGACGCCGCGCGAGGTGTCACCGCCGCGACCATCGCCGTCGCGACCGCCCGCGCCGTTCCCCGAGGTGCCGATCGAGGACCGGCCGACCATGTTGCACGTCCTGGATCCCGGGTTGCTCGCGCCGACCAAGATTGCCGTGCCGGCGCCGGAGCCGGCAGACGTCATCAATCTCGATCGACCGAAGCCGCCCGTGGTGGCAGCACCGATCGTCGAGCTGCGCGTGCGCAAGGAAGTCACGACTGGCAGCGCGCTGGATATATTCGCCGAGCCGGCGCCGCTGCCGTTCGAGCTGCCGCCGGCCGCACCGGCCGACTACGACCTGGCGGCCGTCGCCACCGCCCTCGAGGAGGAGGTGGTGGAGCTGAGCGAGTTCTCGCGGTTCGCGCGCACCCAGCGCGCCGGCTGGTGGAGTGCAATCGCGACCTTTGGCGGCGTGCTCGCGGTCGCGGTCGGTCTGCTGGTCCTGTGGCCGGTGTTCGCCCGCCGCGGCGAAGGCGCAATGGAATCCCGCCACGGTTCAGCCCGCGATGCGGCCGCTGTGGTCGCTGCGGATACGGCTCTGGCCGGTGCGCTGCACTGGGACGCCGCCCGCGATGCGAGTTCGCGCGCCGAGTCGAGCGGCGCCGGCGCCAGCGATGCCAGCGTCCCCGATCGCCGGCGCAGCGCCAGCCACATCGATGGCGGTGCGGCGCCCGGCCGAGGTCGCGGCAAGCTGCTGGTCGATGGCGGCTCGGAGAGCGCGGTCACGTTCGAGGGCCGCGGTATCAACGGCCGCAGCACGCTGTCGCTGCAGCAACCGCGCGGCCGCATCTACCTGACCCGCGTTGCCAACGACCTCGAGGTGCGA
>Ga0315268_10001459_pt1 | contig 27182 bp, 21 predicted proteins | sample C1_top_MG_FD_204535 | JGI IMG/M metagenome (GOLD analysis project Ga0315268, IMG submission 204535) | Sediment microbial communities from Yellowstone Lake, YNP, Wyoming, USA - C1_top | ecosystem: Environmental > Aquatic > Freshwater > Lake > Sediment | place: USA: Wyoming | collected 2017-08-01
GCTCGATCTCCTGGTCAAGGTGCGCCAATTCTTTTTCTAATTCGGGTGAACTCACGGCAGCTCCATCAGATTTTCTTTCCGGCTTTCTGAACGACCGCGAGGGAGATCTTCCCGTATCCCGCGGCCGTACAGGTCGACATGATCTTTTTCAGCACCTTGAACTGGATCGTCTTATCGGCAAGAAGGGTGAGCTCCCTGTTTTCCGCCGTGGTCTGGGGAAGATGGGGTTCCAGCTGCCTGAGCCGCGCCGCCACTTCATCAACGATCCCCTTGCCGTCATTCAGCAGCTGGGGAGTGCTGACCACGGGTTCGTCCTGGACCAGGACGAATTCCGGAGTGACCACGATGTGCACCGTTTCCCGCGGTTTGGTCTCGACAATGGAATCGGGGAGCAGGATCTTCGCGGCCGGCATATCGCCGTTGAACGAGTGAAAGAGCAGAAAAAAGACCAGAACGACCAGAACATCCATCATGGGGATCAGGTTCAGACCGAGACCCGTGATCTGGACTTTCCGGTTGTTCCGCTCCATGCGCTTCATCCGTCGGGTATCTTTCATGGCGCGTCACCTATGGAAATATTCGGAAAGAGGACGAGCTTCGAAGCCTCCCGGCCTCCGCCTCCCGGCACGTAGGCAACGCGGACCGCATCCATGACCTGGATCAGATGGTCATATTCGATCGACGGCTCCGTCAGGACCGTGGCGTCCTGCTTCCCGGGGTACTGTTCCTTGAGGCGAACGAGCACGGCGGACAGCTGATCGATGTCGTATTTCCCCTCTTTGATCGGGATCGCGGCCCGCACAATCGGCCCGTCGTTGATCTGCAGTCCTGATCTGCGGATGATCACTTCTATGCTGACCGTCGGCCCGCCTGCTGCGGCGCTCGCGTTGGTCGGGATGTTCAGCTCCATGATCGTGATGCTCATGAAGACGGCGGTGACGAGCAGAAAGACGACCAGCACCGTAAGAATATCCATCATGGGCGTCAGGTTCAGAACGTGCATGATGTCGGTGTCGAACGATTCCTGCTTGCGCCGCTTATAGTGATGGCGGAGGGACATGATCAGCTCCTGTCAACGTGGTGCTTGCTGAAGTTGGAAATCGCATTGAGCGCCTTGGCCGATGCCATTTCCAGGCCGTTCACGATCTTGCCGGTGGTCGTTGTCAGCCGGGCATGGAGAAGGAGCAGCGGGATCGCGGACATCAGGCCGAAGGCGGTGCAGTTCATGGCCTCCGAAATGCTGGCCGCGAGCAGGGCGGCCTTCTCAGCCGGGCTCGCCGTGGCAACCGCGGCAAAGGCCGCGATCAGGCCCATGATGGTGCCGAGCAGTCCGAACAGGGTGGCGATATTCGAGAACAACGCGAGGTAGGGCGTGCGCTTCTCTAGTTCGGGGATGATCTCCATCAGGCTCTCTTCCATGGCGATCTCGATGTCTTCCCGCCGCTTGACCGCCCCCTGGCGCGACAGGCCCATCATCAGCATCTGCGCCATGGTGGATTCGTCCTTGCCGGCCAGGTCGCGGGCTTTATCGAACTCTCCCTTGACCAGCACCGGATACAGATCGTCCCAGCTTTTCTTATTTGCGCTCTGGGCGCGATTCAGGTGGACCCAGCGTTCGAACGCGATTGCCAGACCGGCGGCAAGCACGAGCAGGATCGGGAACATGAAGAACCCTCCCATTTGGAAAAACCTGACTATTGCGTAAAAAAATCCCATCGTATGTTCCTCCCTTTTCGCAGCGAAAAGACCTTCCTCAGGTCATTCCCGAAGCGCTAGTGTTATTTCCCGCTCCTGATCTCATAAAATTCCAGCTGCCGGACAAACTCCTCCCGGTCCACCGGCCCCGCGCGATCGGTCAGCATCATGTGCAGCGTCGGCTCCGCGCCGATCTCGGACAGTTTCCACGGCACAATATACAGGGATTTAGGGGCTTCGTCGTTGCCCACGATGGACATGCCCGAAAGCTGTTTTGTGGCCGGCGCCTTGCCCGCAGGGCCTTTGTCCTTGTCCTGGGCCATTGCCGCGCCGGGCGCTGCCAGAAGCAGACACAGCCAGAGCGCCACGGTTCGTTCCATACGGCCTCCTTCTACAAAATCTTTTTTCACCACAGATGAACACGGTTAAAGCCAAAGAACAAAAACTTGTAGACGAATGGAATTCGCCCAAAGGGTAACGCGTTTTTTTACACGATCAAGATTTTAATATATCCGTGTTTATCTGTGTTCATCCGTGTGCGCGGTCCTGAGCGCCTGTGGTTAATTCTTCCCGCGCCGATTGCGCAACTCGGCGATCCAGATCTTGACCTGCGCGTCGTCGGGCATCCCTTCGCTGTAGATCTCGAATTGCTTGAGGCCGCATGCCGGGTCACTCAGATACAGATCGCAGAGGATCCCGAGATTCCTGCGGACGGGCAGGTAGTCCGGAAAATTGTCGATCGCCTTCTCGTAGACCTCCCGCGCCTCTTTGAACCGGCCGCTCCTGCGAAGCAGCAACCCGTATTCATTGCTGGCCACCGGGTGGCCGGGAACCAGCCCCAGGGCGATTTTGAGATTCTGCTCTGCCAGCTCCGGCTTTCCGATCCGCAGGTAGACCGCGGCGATGTCGATATACGGCGCCGTGACGCCCGGCGACCGGCTGATCACCCCGGTCAGCAGTGCGATAGCCGCCTCGGTGTTCCCTTCTTTCATCATGGCGAGAGCGCGCTTGAATTCGTCGCGGCCGCGGGCATCCATGTTCGGTTTTTCCCGTAGCACGAACCCTTGCCCGCCGCCTTCGAGCCGTGCCACGGACGGCCCTTTCTGCGAAGCACCGCACCCGGAAAAGAGCGCAAGCACGGACCCAAGACACAAAACAATACCAGTTTTCGCGCAAAAACGCAAAGCCGCAAAGAAATTAAACGCCTTTTGTCGCATGCTTACCGGACCCGTGACAAACCGCTTTTCTCTGCGTTCTGTGCAACGATGCGTAAGACCGTCTTTGTTAACGTTTTGAACCGGCATCTTCATTGAGGTCCTTTGCTTTCCATTGTGCGGCGCTTCGGCATGCCTTGCTGAACCGCATTTCTCCGCCGCAAGAGGAGCTCCCTTGGCGCTGTTACCGTCCGACCCTGTACTCGTAACTGTCCAACGAAGTAATGAGGGGGCTCCCCTCTTCCGTCTTGTCGTAGCGGGCGGGAATAAGCTTGACCAGCCGCTGCAGACTCTTCTCGATCCACTCGTTGTAGACGCCCCGGGAGATGAGTTCGAGATTGCTCTGATACGTTGCAATGGCCTTCTCTTCGAAGGGATACGCCTGCTCCTCGATGGCCAGATCGTACTCTTCCCGCTCCAAGGCGTTCAAGCGCGCGGGGCGCTGCGACTCCTTCAGGTCCTTGCTGAAGCCGGCATAGATCTCCGCAAGATAAAAGGCCGCCGCTGCGGTGACGTCGCCGACCTCATAATCGATGAGGGCGTTGAACTGCTGGGTCGCAACCTTCATCAACTCCTTTTTCTTGCCCAGGTTGGCCTCGAAAGGCTCGGTCAGTTTGACCTCAGCGAACCGGCCGAAGGCCGGTTCCGCAAGGACCAATGCGGCCTGGGCGGCGATCACGCGGGTCCGCGGCGTTCGTTCGCTGCCCGCGCCCGCGTCCAAAACCACGATCTGCCTGAGTTCGGCGAGATAGCCCTCCTGGTCGTTGTTCTTCTTCAGGAGGTCCGCGATCTTATTGTGCGTTTCCACGTTCGGCTCCACGGGATGCGGAAACTGTTCTGCGTAGCGCCGGTACACCGCCAGCCTGAGCGACGTGTTCCAGTCTTTCTCGCGCATTTCCGCGGCGATCAGCAGCGCCTCCCTCCGGATGTCGTACTCCGTAGACTCTCGTTCCATGCGCTCATATTCATCCGCTGCCAGGGCGAACTGCCCATCCTCGCGATAGGCATAGGCGAGCTTTCTGGTCACGTCGATCTGCAGCGCGTGTCCGGGAAACAGCGTCCGGAAGCGTACGAGCAGAACCGCCGCCATCTTCCATCTCTTCAGCTGCATCATGGCGGCGGTCGCATCGTACTCGGCGTTCGCCCTGATCTTGGAGGTCGGGGCCAGATGGCCTACCCGGAGAAAATGCTCCGCAGCTGCATTATAGTCCTTGCGGGCATTTGCTTCTTCACCCTGTTTGTAAATCGCCGCTGCAAGGTTTTCGATACGCGCATCGCGGCTTTTGTCCTTGGCAGGAAGTAGTTCCAGCAGCTTCACGTACGCCGTTTCCGACTCGCCATAGCGGCGCAGCTCGTAGCACGCATGGCCGGCCACCAGCCATGCCTGGCGCAGGAGGTCCGCATCCGCCAGGGGGAATGCGCCGGTCAGTTTGTGCGCGACGGCCGCCGCGCGTTCATAGTCCTTCCTGGCATACAGGTCATCGGCAGCCGACCCCAGAACGATCGCCGCCTTCTCATGTTCCGGGTAGGCGTCGGCAAACCTGATCGAGCTGCGCACGATCTCGTTCATCACCCGTGGTTCTGCATCGGCAGCAACGCCGGCGTGGTGCTGGCGCCAGGCGTATATTGCCGCGTAGCCGGCCTGCGAGGACTTTTTGTGGAGGGGATAGTCATAGGCGGTCTTCTCGTACTCAGATGCCGCACGATCAAAGGAGCGGTTTTCGAGATACAGGTCCGCCAGCAGATAATTGACCGGCGGCGTGTCAAGGTCCTTCGGGAACGATGCGATGAATTCCCGGTACCAGCGCAGCGCTTCTTCGAAGTTTGTTGTTTTCTCCTTGATCTGCTTCGGGCTCTGATACAGTGCGTGATAATGCCCGGCCAGATCCTTGAGGTTCGTTTTGAGCCAGGCCAGTACTTCCGGACGGCTGCTTTGTGCGAAATGCTGCCAGTAGTCGGCCTTGACTCCGTACTTTTCAGCAAATCGCTTTTTCGCCTCGATGACCAGGCTGGGGAACCCTCCCGTGAAATGGATCTCGATGATCCGCATCTGGAATTTCGGCGATACGGTGTGGAACGGATCGCGGTCGATAAAGGCGGTATAGGTCGCAGCAGCGTCGCTGTAGCGGTGTTTCTCGAAGTAAAATTCCGCGAGGTTGCTGTAGACGATGTCCTCGTAACCGCGCTTGCCGTGCCGGGTGAAGTACTCGGTCGCGGAACCTGCGCCGCCGAGGTTGGAAAAGCTCAGGCTGATGACCCGGAAGGTGTCATCCATGCGCTTTTGCTCCGCCTTGTCGCCGGCCCGGGCGAAGTCGTACCCCGTCGACACCTTGTAGTCCAAGAGGGCAATAAACCGGCCCAGGGCCTGGTCATAGAGCTCCTGCTTGTACGAGGACCAGCCCAGCTTGTACAGGGCCAGTTGATAATAGGAAGAGGAGGCTCCCACGGCCACGACGCTGCCGTAAGCCTCCCCCGCATCCTGGTAACGGCGGCGGGTGAAGAAATATTCACCGCGCCGGAACTGCACTTCATCGATATAGCGGGAGTGCGGATGCTCCTTCGCCAGCCGGCCCATGACCTGCACGGCCTCGTCGATCCGCCCCAGCTCCTCGTAGGCGCGGGACATCTGATACAGCACCTGATCGCGGCTCTCGTAGGTCGGATAATCCTTCAGCAGTTTTTTGTAGAGTTCTATGGCTTCAAGAGCGCCGACCCGCTCAAGATCATCGGCTCCTTCGACAAGCCCCTTCTCTGCGCGGGCGTAGGCGGGCGCGTGTGTCTGCGCAGCTCGTTTCTCAAAATCCGTCTGCGATTCGCCGGCCCGGTCCGGGGCGGGCACGGGAACAGCGGGGCGCGTCGGCGCGGCATCGGGACGCGCCGCCCGTTCCGGTGCAGGCAGCACAACGGCCGGGGTCCGCAGCTCCGGGGCCCGATCGCCGGGAAGAAGTCCATATTCCCGTTCGACCTTCAGGTCCGCCAGGCGCCGAATGGCCTCCGGCTTCAGGGCTGAATCCGGCGTCTGATCCACAAAACGCCGGTAATTCTCGATAGCTTTCTCGGACCCGTTCTCGATCTTCGTTTCCTTGATCTCGATCTGCTTGTTGCGCAGTTGGGCGATCGTATCATTGCCGGTCGTCTGGCAGGCGCCGAGGAGCAGCACCAGCGCGGGAACACTCCATCGAAGACGTTGCATTCGCTCGACCGCTCCCGAGGCGTTCGTCCTCATTGCGCGTCCTTCTTCCGGACAGGGCCCTTGCTGGCGCGGTCGTAGCTGTCCGCCAGGGCAAAGCGCGCCTTGACCCGGAACGCCTCGAGCCGTTCTTGCCGCGTGGTGAGTTCCTTCACTGCCATACTCTCGAGCGCCTGCCCCTGGCGTGCGATCAGCGTACGCACGTTTCCCCGGGCTGCGGCGATCCGCTGCCGCTGGCTGGCGATCACCTCGGCATGCCCCTGATAACTCTCGAGGGCGGTCTGCCGGGTACGGATAAAGGTCCGGTATTGCCGGTTGATAATGTCCATCTTCTGATCCAGGTTCTGCAACTGCGCGAGGGTATCGGCATACCGCTGCTCATATTCCATATACAGGTTCCAGTGCAGCACGCCCCGCAGCCGCTTGATCCGGTTGTACAAGCGAGGCGCCCCTTTTTCCGTGCCCGGTGTCATGAACTTTTCCAGACGCGTCACCTGTTCGCCCATGAGATGTTCATACGAGGGGACCAGCAGCTCGGGGCGCGGCGCCGTCAGCATGGCCTCCAGCTGTTGCGCGATCCGGTCCCGCTGCTCCGATCGCAGCCGCATCTCGGATTCGAGCCGCTTGAATTCCTTGTCGATCGCGGGCAGCAGCGGCGCGATATGCTCCCGCCGCCGTCGGATGATATCTTCAAAGGCGGTCAGGTCCCCTGACCAGGACTCCAATTTTTTCCGCAGCTCCTCGAGGTCGAGGTAATTGCTCAGTGATTCCTGAAAATCCTGAGAGGCCATCAGATCGAGCAGGTAGAAGGTCTCGGGCTTTTCCGTCAGCTTGCGCAGCGCGCCGGCCCGGTCCGCATCCGGTTTCAGCTCCTCCCGCACCAGTCGTTTGAGCAATTCGCCCTGGCGGATACCGGCGAGCGAGGCGCCGAGCCTGTTGATCTCTCCCTCGAACGCCTTCAATGCCGTTTCGTACTTCAGTGCGGCCGTACTATACACGCCGAGTTTAGCATAGGCAAAGGGGACGGCGAGCAAGGCTTCCTGAACCGCCGGGTCCGCGACCTCGCGCTCGGCCAGGATGCTCCACGGCACGAGGGCTTGTTCGAACCGTTCCCGCGAGGCGTCGGTCCAACCCGAGCTGAGCAGCGCCCGGTTGGAAAAGGGACCGCTGAGGCGCACCCGGTCGAGCACCTCCTTGGCGGCGTCGAACTGATTTTCACTCAACAGCTTTTCGCCGAGCACCAGGTTGGCCTTGTCCTTGATCGCCAGGACGGCGCGATCCTTGCTCTTGATCCGGCCTGCGCGATCCAGATACTCCCGGTACTCCTGCTCGTTGCCGCTTCTCAGCAGCGCGATCCCCAGGTTGTACGAATTGAATCCTTCCAGACTTTTCTCGCCTTGCAGGCGTTTCAGAATGGCGACGGCCTCTGCATCGCGGTTGCTTGCCATGAGGATATTCGCGCGCAAAAAAGCCAGGTCCGTGAGGATCGCTTCGGGAACAACGCCGCGGATCCGCTTGACGGCTTGCAATGCATTTTCCGGCTGGTCTTTCTGGAAATACAGCCGGGCCAGGCGGAACAGGGCCTCGTTGCGCTGATCGTCCCGGGCAGTGCCCTCGATCACCGCCTCTATGGCGCTGCGCGCACGTCGGTCCATCCGGTAACTGAGTTCGAAGCCGCCCACGGGCCGGGAAAACGCCCCGACCGCAAGATCGGCGAACCCGCTGGATTGCGCCTGCTGGGCGTCGAGCCGGACCAGGGCCTCGAAGTAGTCGTCCTGATAGGCGCACAACAGGGCATCGCCGCGATCATAGAGATACTTCATCGCTTCCGGAGTGGCCCTGTCAGCCGCGGGCGCAGATGCTGCGAACAGCAGGGACATCAGCACTACAGCAAATCTGGACATGAATTACCAATCCCTGAACGTGATACGATGAGCATCGGAATCGACGAGGTGGATTTCCAGGACCCGGGGTCCCTCATCCTTGCTGAACTTGAAGCTTTCCGTCTCCCGGACATCGGAGCCGTCCTTGGCTTTGCCGCGTATGAGCACCTTGAGACCATGATCGCCCACGGTGCTGTTGCCGGTATAGATACGCTGCACGCCGCCCTTCTTCAGCGCTTCGAGCTCCCGCACCGTATACACGTTCTGCGCGACGAGGTCCCCGTCAAGCTGGATCTCGATGGAATCGAAACGATATTTTACCGCGCTGTCCAGCGACACATAGAGAGCAACCTGGGTGCTGGTCGGATACAGCAGCTTCTCTTCGAGCAAACGCATTTGCGTCCCGATACTGAGCGTCTCGGTCTTGATGTCCTGGATCTGTTCGTCCAGACTCTTGCTCTGTTCCTTGGAAGCCTCCTCCGCGGCTGCGGTGAAACTCAGCATCCCTATCGCTAGGGAGAGAATGAATCCTCGTAAAAGAATGAACATGACTGCCTCCTGGTATGAGCCTGTACCTGCTTGACTTGAAAACGCATCGGGACGCGGGTCCCGGCGCGGCTCGTATTAAAAAAGCCGCCAAAGAACACCATATTCTTTGGCGGCTCGACTGGCATATAAAACAACAGAACCATTGCACCGGCTCCTGTTTTAGTTAGCTTCGTAGCTCTGCGCCCCCCGGTTTCCCGGGGTTTGCTCTGAGCAAAGGAATAAAGACCCATTATTCAAGTATCGAAATGTAGCATTTGGAAAAGCAGTTGTCAAGAGAGTTATGCAACATGCCGCAACCGACGGGGAACGCGGAGGTAGGTCCTCCCTGGGAAGCCTCCCGGTCGAGCGTACGAGCCCACCCGCGGCATGACCGCACTCAACAAAAAGGACGGGAACTGTATCAGTTCTCGTCCTTCATTCTTTGTCGCTTATGGATCGCCGCCCGCTCTACGTCTGGCCCCCCAGGATCTGGTTCACGATGGTCAGGAGGTCCGCTGTCTGGATCGGCTTCGGGATATATGCGTTCGCGCCGAGCGCCAGACCGCGCTTGCGGTCCTCTTCCGCGCCCTCGGTGGTGATAATGATGATGGGGATGGTCTTGTGCGCAGGATCGTTCCGGACCATGGAAACGAGCTTCAGGCCGTCCATGATCGGCATATTGATGTCCGTCAGGATGATGTCGAATTTCTGGGTCGAAAGCTTCTTCAGCGCGTCGATGCCGTCGTTCGCTTCAACGATCTTGCTCCCGGGAATTCGCTTCAAGGCAAAGGAGATCAATTGCCGCATCGTCGGAGAATCTTCAACCACCAGAAAATTATGCTCGGGCATGTTCTAAACCTCCGTTTATTTTTCCTTGAGCAGATCGAGGAAGCTCTGGATCGTCGTGAGCTTGCGCTCGGACTGCGAATAGAGCTTCGATGAGAAGAGCGCCGTGGCCGCATGGCCCGCGAGCATGGTGAACAGCTCGTAGTCGACGCTCGAGAATGTCTGCTTCTGCACCAGGAGCTTGTAGATCACGATGACCCCGATCACATGCTCCTTGATCTTCAGCGGAATGGCGGTCAACGGATGCAGATAGTCCACGGCCTTCAGGTCCGTGGGGTCGCCTTCCCGGAAGTACGCCTGGCCTGATTTTGCCGCGACGCCGATGGTCCCCTCGCCCAGTTTGACCGTGGCCCGCGCCTCGGGCCCCATGCCTTCCTGCGCAACGATCGTAAGCTCGTTCGTCTTTTCGTCGAGCATCATGATCGAGAACTCTTCGGCGCCGATCAGGTTCATCACGATCTCGAGGATGATCTTGAGGGATTCGGAGAAATCCAGGGTGGAATGGAGCTGGTAGCTTGCAACGTAGAGGTTCGCGAGGTTGTTGTTCTCTGCTTCGACCTCGACATACCGGTTCGCGAAGTCCTTGTTCTCTTCCTCGACCACGCGATAGCGGTCAAGCAGCTGCTTGTTCTCGTCCTCCAGGAACTTGACCCGCTCCTCCAGGGAGTGCGCCTTGAAATTGCCTTCCCGGTCGGCGAATTTCGTCACTTCTTCGACCTGGGCAAGCCGGTACCGCAGCTTTTCGTTCTCTTTGAGCAGCTCCTGGGTGAACTCCTCGCCTTTTTTAAAGACCTGGAGAAAATCCTCAACCTTCTTCGAGATCGATGCGGGTTCTTTTTCCATCCTAATCCTCCTGTTGCTGCTCCGACACCAGGCACCCTAAGGCGAACACATGTGTGCTCTCAAACGTGTTGTTCGTATTATAGTGAAGTCTGGTTAAATTATCAAGCGTGAATTCGCCCGTTCCAGCGCTTTTCGCCCCGCAGATCGAGGCCTCCGCCTGCTCAGGTTTCATTGCGATGAGGACTGCACCGCAGCACAAGCTCCCCGGCCATCCTGCTGAGCGGCAGCACCTTGTCCACGGCGCCGGTGCGAATGGCTTCCTGCGGCATGCCGAAGATAACTGCGCTCTCTTCGCTCTCTGCAATGCAGCGGCCGCTCTTGTTCCTGATGGCAAGCGCCCCGTCGGCGCCGTCCCTGCCCATCCCCGTGAGCACCACGCCGAGCGCGCCCGCGCCGCAGGCCTCTGCCACCGACACCATCAGGCGGTCGGCCGAGGGCACGTAATGGTCGGAAGGACTTCGGGGAATGAGCTCGGTCCTGAGGCCGCCGTGTTCCTTCTTGACGATCAGGTGATAGCCGCCGGGAGCAATAAGCACCGTGCCCGGCACAACGCGGTCGCCTGCCGCTGCCTCGCTGATCATGAGTGCGGACAATTTGTTGAGCCGTTCGGCAAAGCTCCGCGTGAACCCCGCGGGCATGTGCTGCGCGATGACGATGCCTGCGCTGAAATCCGCGGGAAGCGCGGTAAGGATCGCCTGGATCGCGGGCGGCCCGCCGGTGGACGACGCGATCGCCACGACCTCGACCGGACCCTGTGCGCTCCGGACGTCGTCTTCCTTCCGCGCAACGGGAGGCGCCTGTTCACGGGCAAGCAGGTCGATCGTCGACCGGACCTTGGCCATCTCAAGGTGCAATATCCCGTGGACCTTGGCGATCAATTCGGTCCGTATGCCTTCGATGCTTTTCGAGATGCGGGCCTCGGGCTTGGCCAGAAAGTCGACTGCCCCGAGTTCGAGCGCGCGGAACACGCTGCGGCTGTCCGAGCGCGAGGAGAGCACCAGCACGGGGGTCGGCTGCTCTTTCATGAGCCACCGCAGGAACGTGAACCCGTCCATGTTCGGCATCTCGAGGTCCAGCGTGATCACGTCGGGCTGGATCCGCAGCGTTTTCGCAATGGCGTCCACGCCGTCGACGGCGCTGCCCGCGACCTCGATCCCCGCGTCCTGCTCCAGCATCTCCGTGATGACCATGCGGTTGAACGCCGAATCGTCGACGACCAGCGCCTTGATCTTCGCCATGCCGGCCACCGTTACGCGCCGACCCGCGCCCGCGCCGGCCGCTGATAGACCATGTCGTTCTTCAGCGTGCGCAGCACGAAGGCGTTCGAAATGTTGATCAGGGATTCGGAATGACCGAGCAGGAGGTAGCCTCCCTCGCGAAGCTTGTTGTAGAAGCTTTCGATCACTTTTTTCTTTGCCTCTTTATCGAAATAGATAATGACGTTCCTGCAGAAGATGATGTCCATATTGCTGATGAGGCTGGTCTTATGAGGGTCGAGCAGGTTCAGGTAGCTGAACGATACCAGTTCTTTTACGCGGTCGACGATGCGGTAATCGTCCTTCTCTTCCACGAAATATTTTGCGATCATCTCCGGGGTCGTGGCGCGGTGTGCGCTTTTTTTGTACACGCCTTTGCGCGCTGTGTGCAGCACCCGCTGGTTGATGTCGCTGCCGAGGATCTCCACCTGCCAGTCGCGCCACCAGTCGCCGGACTCGAGCAGCAGCATGGCGATCGTATACGGCTCTTCGCCCGTGGAACAGCCGGCGCTCCAGATCCGGAGCACCTTCCGGTCCGTGAGCGTCTGGCGGAGCTCCGGAAGGATCTCCTCGGAGAACGCCCGCAGCTGAGGGCTCTCGCGGAAGAAATAGGTCTCATTCGTGGTGAGGTTGTCCACGAGGATCGTGAGCTCTTCCTCGCGTTTGCGATCGTAGCGGAGAAAGTGGTAGTACTCTTCGAAGGTTTTGAGCCGGTGCTGTTCGAGACGCCGCGAGAGACGGCGTTCAAGCAGGAACTTAGAACCGTCGTCAAAATAGATCCCGCAGTAGTCGTGGACAAAATCGCGAATGAGCCTGAACACGTCGTCCGGCAGCGGCATGGTCTGTTCGTCGAACATTTATCTCCCCAATGCCTCTTTTGCCGCCTGTCGCACCGCGCCGTCAGGATCGCTGTCGGCTATGCGCTCCAGGACCATGTCCGCTTCCGTTGCCCGTTTCAGGGTAAGGACCTCGATGGCCGCCTTGCGCACGCTCCAATGCGGATCAGAGAGCCGCGCCACAACAGCTCGCTGCACATCCTCGCCTTCGTACCGGGAAAGGGCCGCGAGCACGGTCTTCCGGACCTCGGGATCGGCATGATAGGAAAGCTTGAGCAGCTGGCCGAGCGCCTGTCCGGCCTTCAGTTTGCCGATGACCTCGACCAGCGCAAGCAGGAAGATGTCGGTTGCAGCGCCCAGGTGCGCGGTCAAGATTGCGGCGGTCCGTTCATTGCCGTGCCTTCCCAGCCCCCGCGCTGCTGCAGCCCTGACCCACAGGTCGGTGTCCTCCAGCAGGGGAATGAGCGCGTCGCCCGCGTCGCGTGCATCCATCTTGCCGAGCGCCTCGGCAGCGAGCATCCTGACCTCGGGATCGTCGTCGGTGATCGCCAGCAGCAGCGACTTGAGCGCCTTTCCTCCGGCTGCGTCCCCCAGGGCCTGGACCACGGCCTTCCGCACATCGGGCTCCTCGTCCTTGAGCGCGAAAGCAAGCGCGTCGATCGCCTTTTCCGTGGTGAACTTTCCGAGCAGCAGCGCGATGTTCCTTCTCATGAACGCATCGCGGGAAGAAAAATCCCTGATCAATCCGTCGATCACGGACTCATCGTTGATGGCGGCCAAGGCGTGGATGGCGGTCTCCTGCACGCTCTCGTACTCGTCGCTCAGCATCTCGAGCAGCGGGGCGATCGCCCGGTTCGACTTTAACAGGCCGAGCGCTGCGGCCGCAGTGCTGCGCACGTGGCCGTTCTCGTCCGCAAGAAGCTTGAGCAGGGGCTCTTCAGCACCGCGGCAGCCGATGTCGCCCAGCACGCGCGCCACGGTCCGGCGGACCAGCGCGTTGTGGTTCGAGAGATACGGCAGCAGGAAACCGGCGCGTTCTCTGTCAATATGCCTGAGGGCCTGGGCCATCGGCTCTTCGAGCTCTTCCTCTTTCAGGAGTCCGAGCAATTTAACGATCGAACGCTCCTTACCGGTCCATCCGAGCAGCGCGATCGCCGCCTTTTGGAGCTCGCCCGCGCTCGTCATGAGGACCTCTTCCATAAAGTCCACGGCCCGTTCGCTTATCTCGGCGCGCACGGCATCGATGACACACTGACGCTCTGCTGCAGCGCTCTTCCGGTAGATCGTGGCGAGCGCAATGATGGAAACCTCGCGGATAATGCGGAGCGGGTCGGCAAGGCTCGCGATCAGCGGCCCCAGCGTTGTTGCGTTGCCGATCTTGCCGAGCGCTTCCAGCACCGGCTCCCGGAGACTGCTCCTGCCGAGCGCCGCGATGAGCGGCCCGAGCGCCCGCTGGTCGCCGATCTCGCCCAATGCCTCTGCAGCCGCGTAATCAAGCCAGCCCTGATCGTACCGGTTCAGGCAGGCGAGCAGCGTGTCCACGGCCCGCGGGTCGCGGACCTTTCCCAGGGCCTCGGCGGATGCGACGCGGACGTTCTCGTCAGGGTCGTTGATGCCGTTGATCAGCGCGGGGACCGCTGCCGGCTCCCTGATGTCGCCGAGGATGTCCACGATGAACTTGCGTACGTCCGGGTCAGGCGTGTCCAGCGCGGAGATAAGAGGATCGATGGCCGAAACCCCGATCTGCACCAGGGCCTCGATGGCGGAGTTCCGCGCTCCGGCGTTCTCATTGGCGTGCAGGGTCCGGATGAGGCCGTCGACGACCTCATCGTCCGCGAGTGCGACAAGCGCCTCGACCGCGGTCTTGCGCACGCGCCAGTCCCGGTCCGCAAGCGCGACAAAGAGCAGAGGAACGGCGGTCCGGCCCGAGCGGCCGAGGTCGATCGCCGCTTCACGGCGGTCTTCGGCGTCTTCGCTCCGGAGCTTTCTGCCGAGCAGTTCGATGTCAGGCATGGTCCGCCTCCGCGAGCGCCGAGCGCTCCTTCTGGCTCAGGACCCTGGTGATGTCGATCAGGATGATCAGCCGGTCTCCGACCTTGCCCATGCCGCTCATAAAGTCCGCCTGTTCTCCGGTGGCCGCTTCCGGCGCCGGCTCAATGTCCTTCAGGGGAACATGGATCACTTCGTTGACGCCGTCCACCACGAGCCCGAGCAGCTTGTCCGTCCCCCGCGCTCCGGGGACCGCTCCTCTCGTTATCATCATGCGCATGGTGCGCCGGTTGTCAGTGCTCGCGGCGAGCGCAAAGCGTTTGCGCAGATCGACGATCGGGATAATGACGCCGCGCAGATTGATCACGCCTTCGATAAAATTCGGCATCCGGGGGAGCGGCGTGATCTTGAGGGGACGAACGACCTCCGTGATGGCCGTAATATCCAGGCCATACTCTTCGTTGCCCACGCGGAAGGACACGAGCTGCATCGTTTCCTCTGCAACAACCGTTTTTTTCTTCTGTCGTTCGTTCATGCCGCTTTCATGTCCTGAACTTCTCGATCTCTTTTTTCAGCGTCTCGGTCTGGGTGACCATGACATCCATGGCGATGTTCAGCCCGGCTGCCTGGTCTGCGTTCGACTTGGCGATCTCCTTGATGCGGTCGATCGCCTTCACGATCAGATCGCTCCCGGCCTGCACCTCTCCCGCGGCCCGGTTCACCATGCCGATCTTGGTGGCCATGTCCTCCACCGAGGCGGTGATGTCCTTGCCCCCTTTGACCTGTTCGTCCGTGGACGCTTTGATAAAGCGGGTGAGCTCCCGCATCTTGTCCGACACCCGCATGATCTGCTCGCTGCCGGTCTTCTGCTCGTTGGTGGACCGTGCGATCTGGTGGGCCATCTCATTGATCTTGTCAACAGCCTCGCTCACCTGCCTGATGCCGCGGGCCTGTTCCGCCGCCGCCTTGGTGATGCTCCTGCTCATGTCCTTGGACAGGTCTGCGCGTTCGAGGATCTTTCTGAGCGCCTCGCGCGCGTCGCGGGCCAGCTGCACGCCTTCCGCCACCATGGCGACCTCTTCCCGCATGACCTCGACGGCCTCGCGGGACTCTTCCTGGACCGCGGTGATGAGCGTGCTGATCTCCTGCGTCGATGCGGCGGTCCTGTTCGCAAGCTCCCGGATCTCGGTTGCGACGACCGCAAAACCTTTGCCGTGCTCGCCCGCCTGCGCAGCAAGAATGGCCGCGTTCAGGGCAAGCAGGCCCGTCTGATCGGTGATGTCCTCGATGACCGTCAGGATGCTGCCGACGTTGTCCGCGCGCTCGCCGAGGCGGTTCACGACCTCGGAGGTCCGCCGCGCGGTTGCCTCGATCCGGCCCATTCCTTCCAGGGTCTTCTCGATGGACCGCATGCCGAGCTGCTGGGCATCGGTCGCGACCGCGCCGGCAAGTTCCGCGGATTCCTTTGCATTGCCTTCCACTTCCCGCACCGAAGCGCTGATCTCGGTGGCCGCGGCCGCGGTCTCTTCCGCTGCGGTGGACAGGACCTCGACGTTCTCGGCAATCTGGCGGACAGCTGCGGACATGAGGGTGATGGCGGCCGACGTCTCCTCAATGGAAGAGGAAAGCTCGGTCATGGTCCGGGCGACCTCGCTGATCGACGCGGCCATCTCGATCACGGACGACGACGTTCGCTCGGAGGTCCGGTGGAGGTCATCGACATTGCCGCCGATCTCCTTGAGCGAAAAATGCATCTCGTTCACCGAAGATGCCGCCTCTTCGACCGACTCCGCCTGCACCTTGCTCCCGCTGGCAATCTCCGACGAAATGCCTTTGACCTCGCGCCAGACCGCATCCGTCTTGCGGGCCGCATCCCGCACGTTCACGATCATGCCCTTGAGCCCGATGATCATGCGGTTCAGCCCTCTTCCGAGCACGCCGATCTCGTCCATCGACCGCACTCGCACGCTCTGGGAAAGGTCGCCCGCTGCCACGTTCGACGCAACAGCGACCGCGTCGGTTGTCGGCACCACGATCATTTTCCGCGCCATGCCGTAGATCATGGCCGCAAGCACGCCGATGATCATCACCGAGGTCCCGGCAAGCAGCCAGACCACGTCGCGCGCCTCTTTTTTCACTCCTGCACGCGAGAAGCCCATGACGACCGCGCCGAGCCTGGTGCTGCCCATCTTGATCTCAACCGTTACCTCGACGGGCTCCATGGCGCTCTTTACTTTTGCCGCAAGGATGCCGACGTCGTTGGATTGTTCGTTCGCCAGCAGGTCCTGGAGCTCGGGGCCGGTCCGGTTGAAGCTGACATAGGAATTGGTCAGGACCGCATGAGACGCATCGGTCACATAGGTATACAGCATATCCTGGGACTTCACAGCCTCGGCAACCAGGCCGTCGATCGCGATCAGGTCACGCCGGAGCATCGGATCAATGGCGGCCTTGCCCAGGAACTGTCCCATCTCCCTGCCCCGGACCTCAAGCGCGCGGTACTGTCCGTCCAGCATCATGCGCGAGACGAACAACGTGCCCAGGATCATGAGCAGGGTAATAACGGCGGTCAGCGCCGCCATGAGCTTGAGGCCCATGCTGGACAGGACACGGTCGAGCATGTTCCGCAGCATGCCTTCCTGAAAGTATAGTTTTAATGTGCTGATCATAGCCCTCTCGCGTGCTGTGCTCTGATGGTGGAATTGGACCGCTAGGCTGCGGTCTCCGAAGCCTGCGTTTCTTCTACGACCTTCCGAATCCCGTCGTAATCGCTGTCAACTGCCGCTGCGAACCCCGTGTAATCGGGATCGAGCGCAGCTAGAAGGCGGGCATGGTGCGCATCATTCCGGTCAAGGGCAATGAGCGCTTTCTGTATCCGTGCTGCCATATTCGCATCCAGGTTCCGGGAACTGCAAAAATTGAACTCGGGAATGTCGATCGAGGTCTGGACAATGACCAGACCGCGGCCTCCATACTGCCGTGCCGTTGTTTCGCGGATGCCTCCGGCGTCATATTCCCCGGCAATGATCGCCCGGGCAACGTCGTCATGGTGGCCCAGGAATGCGGACTCCTTCAGGTCAGCCATACCGATCCCGGCCTGGGCGAGCATGGCGCGCGGTATCAGGTAGCTCGAAGTGGACTTCCGATCGCCGAACGCGAACCGCTTGCCCCGGATGTCCTCGATCTGCGAGATCCCTCCGCCCGCGCGGGCAACAATGACCGCGTGCGTGTACGGAACGCCGTGGCGCAGGGCCTTTACCAGGAGCGTTGCTCCGCCTGTCTTCTGCGCTTCGATGTATGTTGTGGGAGTAAGGAACGCAAGGTCGGTATTCCCGTTCGCCAGGTCGCTCAGCGTTGTAGTAAAATCCACGGCGAGCGCAAGGTCGACCTGCCTGCCGATGGCATGGGACAGGTACTCCGCAAGCGGAGAGAACCGCTGGAACATCTCGGCCGGCGCGTCAAGCGGGATCACCCCCATTTTCAGGGTGTGCGACCTGTCCCGGCGATTGCCGCGCGTGACCGTCATGGTAACGAGCTCCTGGTCGAGCAGTGCCGCCTGCTCGCCCAGCGTCTTGATGGCAGAGGCCATGTCCTCTACGCGTCTCATATTCTGGCGGGGCACGTCCTGGATCCGTTCAACGGACTTGAGGATCGTGCGAATGGCCTCCCGCTGCTCCCCGGTCCCCGTCGCAATGCTGCCGGCGCGCTGGGTCACATTTTCCGCCGCGATCGCTATCTGTTTGCCGCCGCGGCCCTGCTCGGTCATGGCGATCTTTACCTGCCGCGCGATATCACGCATTCCCTCGGCTGCGCGCAGGATCATTTCCGTGCCCTTGGTCTGTTCCTGGGTAGCACCGGTGATCTGTGCGGTCATCTGTTTGACGTTCGTAATGGCCTGGCTTACCTGGCGGATCCCCCGGGCCTGCTCGGTCATGGCGCGTTCGATCATGGTGGCCATCTCAGCGGAACGGGTCGAGCTGGCAAGGATCTTGTCGAGCGCCGCACCCGCTTCGCGGGCCCGGCTTACACCCGCCTCTACCGCCTCCAGGCTGCCGGACATCGCGGACACGGCCTCCTTGGTCTCTTTCTGCACCGCGGTGATCAGCTTCCCGATGTCATGCGCCGAACCGGACGTGCGGTCGGCAAGCGCCTTGATCTCCTCAGCCACCACGGCGAAGCCCTTGCCGTGCTCGCCCGCCTGCGCCGCGAGAATTGAGGCGTTCAGCGCCAGGAGGTTCGTGCGCTCCGTGACCTCGACGATGATCCCGAGGATCTTGCCGATCTCTTCCGATCGTTTTCCCAGCCGAGTGACCAGGTCCGTGTAGTGCTCCACTGCCGTCTTGATCGTGTCAATGGCGGCCATCGTCTCGTGGATGGACTGGACGCCGATCTCCTTCGCTTCCCGGGAGACCTGCAGGGAGAGCTTGGCCGATTCCTTGGCCGCGCGCTCGACCTCCCGCACGGTCGCCTCGATCTGGATGGCTGACGCGGAGGTCTCCTCGGATGCGGACGACAGGGTCTCGACATGGCCCGCGACCTCGCGAATGGATGCGATCATCTCCGTGACCGAGGTGGTCACCTCCTCGACCGCCGAGGTGAGCTCGTTCGTATGGCGGGCGACCTCCTGGTTCGAGGCGTTCATTTCAAGGATGGCGGACGAGGTCTCTTCGGCCGAGGACGACAGGCTTTCCGCGCTCTCCGCAATGGACTGGATGGACGATGACATCTCGGCCACTGACGAGGAAACATTTGTGATCGCCTCGGCCTCCATCTCCGAGTTTTTCCTGACCTCGCGCGCGTCCGCTGCGATCGTCGGGCTCAGCTCGTTGATCCGCGCGGAAATGCCGCCCATTTCGCCGATGAACTGCTCAAGACGTTCTATCAGGTAGTTCACACCGGTCGCCAGGGAGCCGATCTCATCGTCCCTGTTCGCTTCAACGCGACGGGTGAAATCCTTTTTATCGATCATGTCTTTAAGCGCTGCCCCCAGCTCCTTCACCGGCGAGGTGATGGTCCTGGTCATGGAAATGGAGAGCAGGGCCGCGAGCAGGAGGAAGATGACGACATGCTCGATGATCGCACTGACCGCGTACACCCTGAGCCTGGCATCCAGGTCCTGAGGATACACCGCCAGGCGGACCTCGCCCAGCTTGGTCGTGTCCGACCTGACCGTCAGCGGGCCCACCATGATCCGGTCCGGGGCCAATGCCGGCCTGGCAACATGCACCAGCTGCCGGCCGGTATGGTCGGTGATGGTCACTTCCTGGCCGTCGGCGGCATTGGTGAAATTCTGTGCCAGAAAATGCAGCCCGCTGTAATCAGCAGTGATCAGGTAGGGTACGGCCAGGTCGGCAATGAGCTTGCAGGACTGTTCGCCCTGGAGCCGGGTCGTATTGATCATATCCCGCTTCTCCATGACGTAGCGATAGGCCACGGTCAGGCCCATGGTCACGAAGAGGCCTGCGAAGATCAGCGAGATCAGTCTCTGTCGTATGCCTATGCGCACTTCGCCTCCTGAGCAAGAAAAGAGATTTGGATTGAAATGCCGGAACGGGCGGCGGGATGCGGGGCCGAAGACCGCGGCATCTTCCTGCTGTCCCGGCACAGTGTCTACCGCTCGTCTGAGCGGCCTGAACGATCGCTCGTTGATCGTTCGATCGCTGTTATTAGAACTTGAACCCCTCGAGCTCCGTCTGGAGCGCTTCTGCCTTCTGTTTCAGGGTCTGCGAAGCCATATCCATTTCAATGGACACATCCACGGTGTCCGTCGTGATCTTCTGGATCCGGTTGATGGCATCGCTGATCTGCTGTGCACCGAGGCTCTGCTCGGAGGTGGAGCGGGCGACCTGCGATGCCTGACGGGTCACGGATTCCACCGCGTTCGCGATCTGTCTGCTCCCCGTGGTCTGCTCCTGGGTCGCCGACCGAACCTGCCGGGTGATCTCACGCATGCGCTCCGACGCCTGTGCGATCCGTTCGCTTCCCCGGCGCTGTTCCTGAAGCGCGCGTGCGATCTGCTCGATCTGCTCCGCAACGTTCATGGAGGTCTCGGTGATCTGCGCGACGCCCTTGGCCTGCTCCGCCGTGGTCTTTTCAATGGCCCGGGCCATGTCCGCGGACTGGCGGGAGCTGTCAGCCACCTGTTCGAGCACATCGCTGGTAACGTTCACCAGAGCGACCCCGGCATCCACCGCCTTGAGCCCTCTGCCCATGGCCTGCACGCTCTCGGCGGTCTCCTCGCGGACCGATGCGATAAGCCCGGCGATCTCCTGGGTGGACGCCGCAGTCCGTTCCGCCAGGTCCTTGATCTCTTCTGCGACGACAGCGAACCCTCTTCCGTGCTCACCGGCCTGCGCAGCGAGAATTGCTGCATTCAACGCCAGCAAACTGGTCTGGTCCGTCACCTCGTCGATGACCTTCAATATTTGGCCGATCTCCTGCGACCGTTTGCCGAGACGGTTCACAACTGCAGCCGTGGCCTCGACGGTCTCCTTGATGTTGTTCATGCCCTTGATCGCTTCCGTCGCAGCGGACATGCCCCGCTCGGATGCGTCCAGGGAGACCTTTTCCGCCAGCCGCGCGGATTCCACTGCCCGTTGCTCCACCTCTTTCACCGAGGAGCTCATCTCGGTAATGGACGATGAGGTCTGCTCGGCCGATGCGAAGAGCGCGTCGGTATTCTCCGACACCTGTTTGATGGAAGCGATCATTTGCGCGATGGAGGACGAGGTGTCCTCTGCAGCGGCGGCAAGCGCTCCCGTGTTCCGGGAAACCTCCTCGATCGACGACGCCATCTCCGATGCGGAGGACGATGCGTCCGTGGACGCATGGGACATCTCGCCGGCGTTCTCTGCCACTCCCTTGATCGAGGCGACCATCTCGTTCACCGTCATCGCGGTCTGTTCCGTAGCCTCCTGCTGGACCCGGGCCCCTTCGCTCATCTTGAGCGTAGACCGGCCCATGAGGTTGATCGCGTCGTTCAATCCGACGCCCGTGGCGCGCATCTTGCGCAGCATCTCCCGCAGGTTCGACGACATCGTGTTGATCGCACCGCCCAGATCGGCGATCTCGGTCTCTCCCTTGATCGCGACCTCCTGCGTCAGGTCTCCGGCGGCCATCATGCTGGCCGCCCGCGACATGTCCGCAATGGGCCGTGCAATGCCGCGGTCCATGAAGAGATACACCAGGGCCGTGGCCATCAGAAAGCTGACGAGACCGACCAGGAGCGACCACAGCAGCAGGCTCGAAACCTGCCTGGTGAGCGCTTCTTCCTTGAGCGCGATCCGGAATACGCCCGCTTTTTTCCCGTCAGTGCCCATCAGGGGGATGACCTGTTCGTAATGCCCGCCGGACTTGTCGCTGTAGAACTGGACCAGCTGCCCGCGCGCGCCAAGCGCTTTTGTACTGGCCTCGTCCGTAAGCACGGTATTCTCCATGGCACGGTCGCTGCAATAGAGGACCTTGCCTCCCGCCTCCATGACCATGATATCGGAGAGGTCCTTGTCCACATCCAGCAGCGTGCGCAGCTTGTCACCCATGCCTTCGAGCGAGTTCAGCGGAATGCCGAACCCCAGGGCCTTGTTGATGTCCTTGACCGTGCCGTCCGCGAGTGCGGTCGCCCGCGCCATGAGCGCTTCCCGGTACCTGCTGGTTGCCACATAGATGTTCACCAGGGTATTGAACACGAGGACCAGGAGCAGGATGCCGGCTGTCACCAGCACGGCCCGGGTCTTCAGGTTCATGTCCGGAAGCATCTTCATTTGATCACCTTCGTTGCATCACTGATGAGGTCGATGGGGATCTTGATGCCGATCGCCGTGGCTTCCTTGAGGTTCAGAACCAGTTCGACCAGCTTGGGAACTTCCGCCGGAATAGTGGAGGGGTTCTCGCCATTCAGCACCCTCGCCGTAAGACGGCCGGCGACCTCGCCCTGCTCGGTCGCGCTCGGAGCGAGGCTCAGGATAACCCCTTTTTCCGCGCTTCCTCCGATCTGGCTGATCGTTGGGATCTTGGAGGTGTGCGCCGTTTTTACGATCGCGTCGATCGCCTCGTTCGCAACGGCGCTGTTGGAAATGAGCACCGCCTCCGCCTTGCCGGCAAACACCAGCTTCCGGGCCTCGTCGGTCTTCTTCACCGCTATCTTCACCGTCTGGAATCCGTATTGACCCTCCAGCTGCGTGAGCTCTTCTGCTTGTCGCACCGAGTCGGGCTCGAGCTCGTTATAGACGATCGCGAGTTTGGTGAACGGCATGATCTTCTTCAGGTACTTCAACAGGCTCGTCATCGGCACCTTGGAGCTGATGCCGGTCATGTTCCTGGCCGAAACGCCGATCGCGTTCGGATCGTACACGCCGGCGAACACGATCGGGATGCTCTTAGTCTCTCTGATCGCTGCCAGGGACGCTGGCGCGCCGTAGGTCACGAGCACGTTCACCTCGGCGATCGCCAACTTGCGGCACGAGTTCGTCCAGGAGAGCGGATCAGGGGACGGCATCTGGAGCAGCGTATCGACCTTGCGATGGTCGTATCCCGCTTTCACCAGGGCGCCGACGAAAGCCTTGTGCACATCCTGATAATATCCGATGTTCCCGGACATGACGACCCCCACGGTCTTATCCGCTGCCGCGGCAGGGCCGGCGCACCATATCAGGGTGATCAGTAGTATCCATCTTAGTCGTCTCATCATCCCTCCCCTACCACTTCACATACAACGTGGCGAGCACCGTGTTCACTCTGCTGTCCTGCGTATTGTCGATCTTGTCATCGAAGTTCTGCTGCTGCACCCGGAACTTCGTGCTGACAAGCTTGCTGAGCTCGATCTCCAGGCCGGCGGCATACGTGGTATCGAGCACCCTCAGGTCGGAGAGCTCCCCGAGGTCGCCCGTATTGGCCACGGATCCGCTGGTCCTGAACTGGCCGCGGGAATAGCACTTACTCGCTTCTCCTGTCAGGAACACCCGGTCCCGAAGCGCCTGGGAAGCCGACACGGCAATGACCTCGGACTTGTCCGCGTACGGGACGCCGTATTCAAGCGAGTACAGGCCTGCAGCGTCGCGGTACGTGAGCGTCTGCGCGGTCTTGTTCTTGAAGTACATGTAGCTCGTGGTGATCGAGGTTCGCTTGCCGACCACCCAGGTCACGCTGCCGAGCGCCTGATCGCGGTCGGACTTCCGGCTGCCGCCCGCGAGCGGCGCTGAAAGTTCATCGCGCTTCTCACGAACGCCGCCATAGCTCAGGAGCGTCGTGACCCGCTTGAACGGGTTCCAGGTAAGCGAGGCCTTGGCCGTGCTGACCCGGTCGGGATCGCTGGCATACGCCGGGTTCGACACCTGCATGAGACTGTAATCCGCCCGCAGGGACAGCATGTTCGTGATCCGGTACAGGGCGCCGAGCTTGCCCGTGCCTTTCGTGGTCTTGCTCGCCACGTCCCAGTCGTTCGTCCCGGTCCCCGATTCCGTGGGGAGCACCTGCAACGGGCTCAGCGTGCCGCCGTTCATGGCTGTCCGGGTGGTGGAGTCGAACACGTACTCGCCTTTCAGGGTCAGGCGGGGAGTCACCCGGTACCGGACAATCCCGTTCATCAGGTCCCGTTTCGACGACAGGGCATCACGGACATTATAGGTATGGTCGAGGCCTGACAACGTCACCGTGTCCGGCGTGCTCGAAGTCAGATCGTAGTGCCGGTACTTGACGGCAAAGATCAGGTTGGCGACCGGCGTGTAGGTCACGTCGCCGCCCATGTTCTTGAAATCGTTCTTAGCGCCGCTGTCCTCGTTCTTCTTCTTGCCGCCCGAGTACGTCGCTGCTGCCACGAACCTGCCGGAATAGGTCGTATGGACCTTCACCGTGTCCGTCGAGGACTTCAGGTCAGGCACCTGGTTGTGCGGAACTTCCATGGACGGGGTCGCATAGGTGTCGTACAGTATATTTTCTGCCGTGGCCTTAAAGGTCTTCTCGGAGTGGCTGTAATCCGCTTCGAAATAGCCCAGGTGGCTGTTCATGCCCACCTTGACGTCCCGGGTGTTCCAGGTGATGTTTCGGGACTGCGACACCACGTCCCGCGTGCCGGTGTATCCCCGCAGGAAGCGCTGCTGGACCAGACCGTCGCGCTTGACTGTATCGATCTCCGCGTACAAATGCAGGGGAAAGTCGGGCGTTTTGAACCGGAGGAACATCTTGCTCAGCTGGTTCTCGATCGCATACTCGTCCAGGGGATTTTTGTCGGTAAAGCTCAGCCCGGTGGTGGACAGGTCATCCGCGCCGAACGTGTAGCGCTGCAGATTATGATACATGTCGCGCGAATACATGTTGAACAGGACAATGTCCTTGTACGCGTAATCAACGGACCCGAAGTAGTCCTTCTTGTTCAGCACGTTCGCGTCGATCACCAGGCGCTGCGGCAGCGGGTCCCATTCGAGGTTCAACTCTCCGCCGTTCGATGACCGGAGGTACTCGTATTCCCCCGCGCGGGCGCTGCCGCGCCGGTCGACGCTCCAATTGCTCAAACCGAGTTTGGCGTCAAACTCCTCGAGCCCTTCTTCTGCCTGCTGCGCCACGGCCGGGGAGGCCCAGAGCGTGAGCACCAGCAGTATGATAAGTTTCGTTTTCATGTTCGAGCCTCCTTATTGAGTGAATCTGCCCTTGCCGCTCGGCGAAGGCAGGTCCGTACCGTGTACTTGTGAATGACAGTCCGAGCACCGCGTATAGTAGGCACGCTTGGTCTCCGCGGTCGTCGTATCGGAGATGCGGTGCGTCGGGTGGCACTGCAAACAGAGAAACGGCTCGCGCAGTGTCAGAAGGTTGTTGTTCACCGAGCCATGCGGAGTGTGGCAGGCGCGGCAGTCCTCGGTCAGGTCGGCGTGCTCGTATACGAACGGCCCTTCCTTCTCGGAATGGCACTGGGTGCAGGTCGCCTTCACCGTGTCCTTCCTCAGCATCTTCTCCGTGTTGCCGCCGTGGGGATCGTGGCAGTCGGTGCAGAACACCTTTTTCTCCGGCACCGGATGGTGGTTCGGCAGCGCAAAGGCCGCCTTGATGTCCTGATGGCATTTCTCGCACATCTCCGCGGTGTCCCTGAGCTTGACCTTCAGGTTGTGGCCGCCGTGGATGGCATGACAGCTGGAACAGGACACCTCGGACAGGTTGTGCGTGCTGGCGTTCCAGTTATGTAGGTTGAAGGTGGCGTTCGCCGTATGGCACTTGAGGCAGATAAGCGATTGCGCCTGAGCAGGAAGGTTCTTCATATCGATGAACGTTTTGAAGTCGCAGGCGCTCCTTTTGCCCGCCCTTGCGTCCGCCTCCACCTTCTGCGGGGTCAAACCCTCGATCGCAAGGCTTCCCGGACCGTGGCAGCTCTCGCAGTTCACGAGCGGCATGCCGGATTCACGGGAAAGCTGCGCGCCCATGGTCGAGAGGTCAAAATCGCGACGCCGCTGATCGTGGAAGTGGCATGCCTTGAGGCAGGCGTCCGTGCCTACATAGTCCGCGTCCAGCCGGCCGGCGATCACCTTTTCGTACTCCTTGATCGGGATGATCGGCCGTGACTCCTTGAGCGCTGCGCACCCCGCGACGAGAAAAACGCCGAGGATACTGAGTGCGAGCCATTTTCTCCACTGTGATTCTTTGTCCATAACTACCTCCCATCAGAAATCGGATAGTGTTATACCATTGTCAGATGCTGCTGAAACGCCTGCGCATTCGAGTGTCCGTCGAATGCACGGTACCCGGTGCGGCCAGACTACGGCCGCTCGAGGTAGGAGTTCGTGTACACACCGTAAGGCAACAGATACGACTTCGCCCCAATGCACCAGGTCGGTGCTGAACCTCCGGTGCAGACGGTGGACAGGGTCGCGCCCACAGAGTAGTTCAGCACGCCGTCGTCGAGCCAGTCCATGGAATCGTACATCAACCGCTTCACATAATAGCGGTTGTGCGCAAACGCCCCCGGCTCCTGCGAGGGATCCAGCATGAAGCGGTTGAGACCTGCGCCCATATTATTCTTGCCCGTGACCGCCCCGGTGGCGTCCGCATCTCCCCGGGTGAGCCAGTTCCTGTTAGCGACGCTCCGGATGATCGTGAAACCCGCTGTCCTCGTTGCGCCTGCATACGCGCTCGAAAGGACCAGCTGTGTCGCGGTGGCTTTGCTCGCAATGGCGTTCCATGAATAGGTGCCATCACTCACAATGCGGATCGTGTCGCTCTTCGCCACGTCAAGGATATCCAGGTTGGCTCCCGTCACACTCACGGTCAGACTGCCGTTCGTGACCAGCGCTGTTGCCGAGTTCAGAAGCGAGAAGACCGCGGTCGTTGACGCACCGGTATAAGGGGCTGCAAGGGTAAGCTGCGTGTCATTGTCCACGGTTGCGATTGTATACCAGACGCCATCGCTGTCAATGCGGAACCGATCGCCGGGATTGATCATCGGAACCGTGCTTGTCGAGAATGTCCAGTTCGTCCGGATGCCGCTTACGGTGGGGCTGCCGTTCGCAACGCTCGCGAGCTCAACTTTCCGGATCGAGTAGTTCGTTCCGGCGGTGTTGGTCGTACCGCTGTAGGGAACAGACAACGTGATCTGGGACGCAAGGTCCACGCTCAAGATGTCATACCAGGTGCCGTCGCTGTCAACACGGAACTGGTCGCCCGCCTCCACCATTGTCTTTAACCAGCTCGTCGTTTTACCTATCACGACCGCGCTGTTCTTTACCACGGATGCCGTGCCTGCGCTGACCACGGACAGGTCCCGCGCCTTATACAGTGCGGCGGACCCCGACCCTGTCTTTACATAGAAGCCTGACAGTTCAAGCATGGCAGTGAAAGCTCCAATAGAATCCTTGACCAGGTCTTTTTGCCGTTCAAGCATGGCCGGAGACATGGAAAGCGCCTCGCCTCCGGACCAGGTATGG
>Ga0315268_10001460_pt1 | contig 27176 bp, 25 predicted proteins | sample C1_top_MG_FD_204535 | JGI IMG/M metagenome (GOLD analysis project Ga0315268, IMG submission 204535) | Sediment microbial communities from Yellowstone Lake, YNP, Wyoming, USA - C1_top | ecosystem: Environmental > Aquatic > Freshwater > Lake > Sediment | place: USA: Wyoming | collected 2017-08-01
CAAAGCATCGGATGTGGATATTTCCTCGATCCGTTTGGAAGGAACGGTACCGGTCGAGACTCATCCGCATGCGATCAAGGGCCACCACCACGATCACGGGTGCGAACATGACCATTCAGAACATGAGCACTCCGAATTGACGGTTAAGTTCAGGAGAAGCGCTGTGATTGCCATACTTCCTGCGGGCGACCATGTGCCGGTCCATGTGACGGGTCTCGTGGGAACCGTGAGCTTCGAGGGTGTGGATGTTATTAAGGTATTGAAGTAGACGCCATTTGACCACACATTGCCCCTGGGAGACCAGGGGCTTTTTCTATTTAAAGAATGGATGCAGAACAACGTTAGAATTGTGTCAGGAGTAGTTCGTACTTGTCGATGAAGGTGATACGAGCAGCGTTGCTCTCAGATCGTCATTCCCGCATCTCTTCCGAGCGGGAATCCAGTCATCGTATTGTGTAGCCCTGGATCCCCGATTAGTGCACTCGGGGATGACGCAATGTTAATTGAACAGGAATAAAGCCTCTTAAAATCTATCCGCCGCAGCTTCCAGTACCACTCTCGGTATCAGGAACATTGCATCGTGCATCCGTCCCTCCACCTTGATCGGATAGCAACCGCCGATCCCTTTTTCGAGCTTGAATATCGAGAAGTTCATATTGCAATACCGGCAGGTGACGGAACCGTCCGCGTAACGGTAGCCTTGTTTGTGCGGATTGCAGGTGATGCATGCGTCGAGAAAGGCGCTGACCTTGTCATTGATCTTCAGCACAAAGAAGTTGATCTTTTTGCCCTGGTACGGATAGGTATAGAACGTCGGCACTTCAGGTTGTAATAGCTTAATATCAACGACCACATCAGGACCGAGCACTGGCGGAGGGGGGCACTCATGCCGGCGCGTGCAGGACGGAGCCACAAGGACCAGGATAGCGATCAGGACTGACAGCATCAGGCCGTTGATACGATAACGCTTCAACGTCAGCAAAAACAGGCAGAAGGACCGATTGTCGTACGGGTCATGCGTTGACATAGTGCATAATAATTGCGCTGCCGCGACCTGTCAAGATAAATACCGGACTCACGGCAGTTTTCCCAATACGGTCTGCAATGTCGTGCCGTTCTTAAGGTCCTCGTTCATTTTCACGATGCCGTTCTTATCAATGACCACGGTGGTGCCCATGGTCCCGTCATACGCGGTCAGCACCGTCTGGGCCGTATCAGCCAGGACCGTAAAGCCGGAGCCCACGTAACCGTTGGATACTTCAGCGCTGCGCGCATCGGCGACGCTGCCGGACACGTAATCAACAGCGTAAAAAACAACCTTTGGATACGAAGGCATCACATAGTCGCGAATGTACGACATGTGGGTGTCGCAGGTCGGACACCACATGGTGAAGTAGAGCACGACCCCACCTGCCGAGGGCGCGATCGTGGAAAGCGTCACGGAATTGCCGAGGCTGTCTGATAGCGTGAAGTCAGGCGCTTTCTGGCCCACGGCAGATCCGATCGTCTCGGTTGTCGAGGTCGAGGCGCTCGTCAGTTCGTCGGCCGGCCGCTTGTCCTTCCCTGACGGGGCGAGATCGTCTGTCCAGGAACCACAGCCGCTGATCGCGAGCAGCAGAAGCACAACGGCAAGCTTATTTGAACACATAGCTCACCCCCAGCGAGTAAATATCCGAAGCCACGGTATTGCTGCCCCATCCTGTTTTCTTGATCGCGTGGTTCCAGGTCGTTTTGATCGTCCAGATCCGGCTGAGCGTGGACCAGGCGAGCGTGCCCGCGATAGTACTTTTTCTGAGACCGCTCATTGGGTCGCGGTCCCCGTCGATCGTTCCTTCACCTTCCCACACTTCTCCCAACGCAGCTGAATAGGTCAGGATGCTTCTGTTCTCACGAACCTCGATATAATCAACATAGCTCAAGACGAACGAACCCACGGCCCGGTCTCCCAGCTTCTTGTGATACGGCTGCACATATTCTCCGTATTCGCGGTTCACCGGACGCTCGAAATGCTTTCCGTAGCTCATGAAAAGCGATGCGCTCCACGGAAAGAGGGTCTTGTCCAGGAGCACGTTCCCGTCAAGCCGGTAAAAGCCCCTGCCTGTAATGTCAAAGCTGCTGTTCTCGGTATCGTAGGGTGAAATGCCGGTGGGCACGGTCAGCGACACGCCGAAGGTGGCTGCTGGCACCAGGTCCGCGAGTTCGAACGAGCCCCATCTGCACATGTCTGAATCGAATGCTTCGTACCAGAGGCTGAACATCGCATCCCCGATGCCTTCGGAACGGGAAGAGACTCCCGAATATTTCGTAGTGTTCCAGATATACGGGATGGACGCGCTCGTCTGCCACCGGGGCGCAAGACGGAGCGCATACCCGAGGTTCATCCGGTATTGGCGCAGATCGGTCCCGGGTTGATCGCGCAGATAGTCGCCGTCCTTGGTCCAGTACCCGTCGTATTTCTCCAGGTCCAGGGACGTGTCGATCATTGCTTCAGATCCCTTGGGGAGCACGAGGGTCGTTGCAGCTCCACCGCCGCAGCAGGAACCGGCCCCTGCCGCGGACGGGAAAAAACACGCGGCCCCCGCGAGGAGGGCCGCACACATGAGCGCAGTGGGATTTTTCATAGACCTTTCACTGACTACATTTTCTTGATCGTAAATGCGGCATATGTGCTGCTAGACGTGGACTTGAGATCGCCGTTCACTTTCAGTGTCACGAAGACCGTATTTGTGCCCATGGAGATCACGCCTGAGGGGATGGAAAATGACCAGTATCCAGCGCCGTCATCTGATCCGGTGAACTCTGTCCAGTCGGATGAATAAGCTTTCATCTCGACAGTATCAATGGGTATCAATGCATTGTTCTGGTCATGCAGGGTGACTGTTCCGCCGGACACGATCGAGGGAAAGCTCATCATGGTGTCCTTTGCCGCCAGGAACATGCTGATGGTGGGCGACATGCCGCTGCTTAACTCGTCAAAGAACACATACCAGGGTCGTTTGGCCGGCATGCCCATCATGCCGCTAATTAGGTCCGTGCCGGTAGCTGCGGTGTTCAATTTCATGAACGGGGTCCCGAACATGGACATCATGCCGACGGATGGATAAAAGGTAGCGGTCTCTCCGCCCATGCCGCCGATCGTCACTTTCAGCTCCCAGTATCCCGCGTTCATACCTGAACCCATGACGTAGTAAAGCGTGCAGTCATATATTCCGGTCGATCCGTCCTCCATGGCCATCGTGTCACCCGGCGTGGAGTGCATATCCGTGAAGCTCATGTGCATCTTCGGCATGACGGCAACGGATGTTCCGGTAACAGCTGTTCCGAGGTTCTGGTCCGTGATCTTAAGCCTGAATGAGGTTTTTCCTACTGCAGCCGCGCCGCCGTTTTCAATATACTCGATTCGGTACGAGGGGGTCAATGCTACCCTTCCAAAGGGAAGAGAGCCTATCTGGTTTGGTCCAAGTCCGGTAAGGTTACGGGTTGAGTCGGAAAGGTACGTTGCCAGGGAGTGTTCGAAAAGGTTCTGGATGTCCTCGCCCAGGGTCGTGCTGCCGACCGTGATCAGTTCCGTGGTCGAGGCTGCAGAGCGTATGCCGTCCAGTTTCCCGTCGCTGAGGTCTTTTGCAAGTGAGGCCATCAGGCTGAACTGCTGTGCTGCGCTCAAGACGAGGTCCTGGGTCAGGCGGCTGAACACGCCGGCGCGGAGACCGGCCAGACGCTTGGAAGCAGTTGAGACGGCATCATTGCGGGGCTCGATCGAGGTGTCGGGCGTATAACCGAATGCCGCGGCAAAGGTAGACTTGGCGCTGCTCAATGATTTGCCATAGGTCTGGACAAGGTCATGGACAATTGTTGAGGAGGGGTCGAGATGTACTGATGATCCGTCGCTCAGCGTTCCTCCGGAAATATAGGCAGCCAATTTACCCGCGGTTGTGGTGGATCCGGTGGCTTCGTCGGTATAGGTCCCTGATGAGGATTCTATAATAAGGTCCGATGCAAGGTCTGCAGACGCGATTGTGATGGTGTAGGTGCCGTCCGCAGCAGTCGTGACCGGGCCGGCAAGGGTCGTACCGCTCGCAGTCTTCGCTAGCACCGAGGCGCCGGAGACCGGAGCCGCGAACACGGACCCACTGATGGAAGCAGTCGTGGTCGAGGTTGATGTTGTGGTGGTCGTGCTCGCAGGCGCGTCCGAATCATTGCTCTTGCCGCAGCCTGTTGACAAGGTCAGGATGCAAAGCAGTGTCAGAACAAATGCGTACGATCTTAGTGACAGCATAGTGGAACCTCCGAATATGGTTTGGTATGATGCTGCCGGGCGGAACGCTTGTTCCGCCCGGCTGTAGATGCGATGTGGATCAGGTCGTTATTTCTTTGCTACGGGCGCTGACGGGACATTCGTTCCGTGGCACTCGGTGCAATTCTGCTGCGCGGGGATGCCAACGTCCCTGCCCGGGGACCAGGCTGATGTTGGCGCATATTTTCCGTCCTTCCAGGCATTCAGGTCCATCACGAGCTTGCGCGCAACGCTCGCAGCAACCCGGGCGCAGCGGTCCTTTCTCTCAGGGCTTGACAATGCGAAGCCGGAGGCTTTCATCCACTTGCCGACGGATACGTGACAGAGGGGAGAGTCGCTCTTTGTCTGGATGATCGCAGTCTTCTGCTTCGGCTCCTTGGGAGTGAACGTGGGAAGATTGGTTTCGCCATACCATTGCAGTATTCCCGAACCGATGGTATGACCGTGTTCGCAGTCCGGGCCGGCGATCCGGGGCCCGATGATCACGTTGCTCACGACATTTGCGCCGGCATTGGAACCGCATACAGTTCCCCATCCTGCCATGCCGCCTTCAAGGAAAATGAACGAATCAATGGGGAAGGACTTATATGGTTCGCCCACTTTTTCCCGAAGCTGGCTGAACACGGAACTGATGACCGCTCCGCCGCAGAACACGCGGTACCATTCCTTGTACGCGATCTCCGCGGTCGTGTCCGGATCGAGCTTGACGTACGGCCAGGGCCACTTTTCCGCGGACCCGCCGAGTGCATGGGCCGGCGACACGAACCCCGGCATTGATGATGCAATGGCGGCGACACCAGCGACGCCGAGGGCGCACTTTCCTGCATTGAGAAGAAGATTCCTTCTGGACATCTCAGTTTCGAGCATGGCTGATTTATTCATGCACTATGATCCTCCTATGGTTAGAGTTGTCTGATGTTGGAATGCGTATTATCGTTAACCCGGTGATAAAAATGACCCCGCTTCAGAAATATCGTGACACGACCTAATAAAAATGACGGATATTGCCGAAGCGGAGTCGATCTCGCTGACATCTGCACGCGTGCAGGTGCCTATTCCGGGGAGGAATACTCGCAACTTCGGTCTTGAGATTACGGAACGGATTAGTGCTTCGGGGGAAGTTCGTCTTGAAAAGCTACGGAGAAGTACGGCAAGAGGGAGGGCACCTCTTCAGTGAACATGACCTGTAACAGAGGAACGGGAGAGGACACAACCTGGTTCAGGCCGGGCATATCACCGTTCGAAGAAAGGGCCGGGGCTGCTGCGTGGCAGACATCGAGTGTTCCGATTGCTGCCGATACGCCCTGGTCGGACAGGAACGGGAACGATGGCGGAATTGATACGCTCACCACGATAGCCAGAAGGACGATTATCGATTTCCATCTCATTAATCGAAATATAGAGAAAATTATATAACTTGTCAATGTAAAATTATAGTTTTGCATGAGATGGCTTTCGGTTTTTTCACCACTAAGGTCAATTCGTCACATTTTTCAAAGTGAAGGTCAAGGAATCCTTTTTCCCCTTCTTATTGATATTGACCATGAGATCCCAGGTTCCAGGCATGGTGAAATACACGTTATGCACGGTATAGAGACCGCCTCCCGTTTCCCTAACGGCCGCTTTTTTCGAGGAACCATGGCCATGCATTGTCATCCAGGGTATGACCTCGATAGCGGCTTTTTCTACGCCGGCCCCGGAGCGGGCATCGCGTATTGTCAAGGTGAAGGGATTATCGCCGACGGCCGGATGTTGTGCGGTCATCTTGAGTGTGACCGTAAAGAGCCCCTCATCGGAAGGCTTCTCCATGGATGCTCCCCATGCGCGTCCGCTAGCAAGGACCAAGATGATCGCAATCCCCGCATAGAGCATGCGTACAAAGAATCTCATTTTTAGGTTCCTCCTGCTCCATGCATCCTAATGCGGAGGCATGGGAATGAATATGGGGATCTCTTTATCGGTAAAGGTGTACTTCTTCGACAGAGTTTTATTATCGAAGTAATACGGTTTCAGGTATATGTAAAAATCCTCGTTCTTCTCGACGATATCATCCTTGGACAGAGCATTCGAAGCGATGTAGCTCATCGCGTTTATCCTTACATGCATATATCCGGGAAGGACCTCTTCAAAGTTCTTAAAAGGCACTTCGATCAATTTCTCGATGATTATTACGCCATCAAGTTTTATAACTTCGGATTCCCCGATCCTGGATTTGACATTATGAAAGGGCACTTCCTTCCAGATCCATCCCACCTGAACAAAGCATCGCATCTGCGGGATCATGATAAACATTTCCTCTTCAGGGAAGGCATTCTCAAACTTGATTGCCACCCGATATTTATCTCCCGCGTAGGTAACGTCCTTGATTTCTCCCCGAAGTGAGTACCACGCAAGCTGTTCCAGTTTCTTTTTCAGAGCGGCCTTGTCAGTAAGGTATTTATTCTGCCGATATCCGACATAATAATCCAGGATAAAGAGGGACGTTATCGTTGCCACAAACGCAATGATGATAATTAGTTTTTTTCGCATATCGCCGCTGCCCTTTTGCCTGAAGTTGACGCTTACCGCAGGAGCGTTTTGACACGACCCGGCATCTTTGCGGTGCTGAGATAGAGAAACACATCCTCGTATTTTTCTATGATGTCCTCCTTGGCTACCGCCTCGGCGGAAATATAGGACAGGCTGCCGATCTTCATATGGAAATACCCCGGCATGAGCTCTTGAAAGTTCTTTGAATTCAGTTCAAAGACCACGGTCATCGTGATGGGGTCCTTCAGACGCTCCACATTATAGTCGCCGCGCTTCATCCGATTGTCGTTCACGGAGAGTTCTCTCCAGAGCGTCCCCACCTGGATGAATGCCTTGATGGTATGGATCATGATCCACATCTCCTCATCAGGGCGCACGTTCTCATAGCGCAGCCTCATCTGGTAAAAATTACCCTTGCCAGTATAGGTAATCTCTTCAACCGCGGTACGCTCCAGATAATAGGCCAAAAGTTCGTTTCTTTTTTTCTGGGCAGCCTTCTCTTCAAGCTTCTTTGTTTGAACATGGCCGACATACAGGTCAAGCGTTAATAACCCGGTGAGAATACATAGTATGATGATGGGCAGCTTGTATTTCGAGATCTGCATGCTACATTCCCTCCCGATGAATCCATTGCGATGTCCTGGGCGATACCCAGTAAAGAGCGTCTCCCGATTTCCGTGATTCCTTGCCCGAAAGACGTTCGGAATACTCAAGATGGTATGTTGCCATCAGGGAAATATCGCCCTCGTATGTTTTGAAAATATAGGGTATGGTCAAGGGCATCTTAAAACGCATAACGCAATCAGACCTAACGCCGGCAGCCAGCGTAAACGGCAGAAGCAGCCGCATGCAGTCAGGTGTGTCGTTAATTATGGTATCCCATCCACGTTCTTTTTGCAGCTCAAACCTGAAATCGATCTTCTTTATAAGGAGTTCCTTGGAAGAATCATTTGATGCTGATATGGTGATCAGATACTCATCATGATCTGCATAGCGAATGTCCCTAACCGAGAATGTGAGGGGACATTGTTCGAAAGATAGGGAAACAGTCGGTAAAAGTGCATGTAGCGACATATTCATGATAATGAACAGAAAAACTATCTGTGCCCGCGAAAGGACTAGTAACATGACTGCCCGGCCGGCAACACGCATACTTAAACCTCACAGATGGTAAACTTGTGGTTTATAACGTCTTCTACGATCTCGCCATCCTTGAGCCTGATCACACGCCGGGCATGGCTCGCCTTTTGAGGATCATGGGTGACCATGACGATGGTCAATCCTTCGCTGTTCAGTTGCTGAAAAAGCCCCATGATCTCTTCCCCGGTCCGGGAATCAAGGTTGCCGGTGGGCTCATCGGCCAGAACGAGTAGGGGATCATTCATGAGCGCGCGCGCGATGCTGACCCGCTGCGCTTCACCTCCGCTCAGCTGGTGGGGTTGATGGGCCGACCGTTTCCCCAGTCCGACTTTCTCGAGCATGGCCTGGGCGCGGTCCCTGGGTTTGGAACCTGCTTTTTGAGAGGAATAAAAGGCAAGGGGCAGCATGACATTCTCGATGGCTGTCAACGATGATAGAAGGCGAGCCTCCTGGAAGATGTAGGACACCGTTTTCCGTCGTGCAGAGAGCAGAGCTTTTTCAGGAAGATTGTCGATCTTGACCCCGCCAAGATAGACCTCGCCATGCGAAGGCTGGTCCACGCCACCAAGGATGTTCAGGAGCGTTGATTTACCCGAACCGCTCGGTCCCATAATGGCAATATATTCAGAGTTCTTTATCGACATGGTAACTTTGCTTAGTGCCGATACGGGAAGCTCCCCCATGGGATATATTTTTGATACTTCCTTGAGATCGACAATCGTTCCATTCATCATGCGAACCTCCGCTAAAGCGATTTAAATGCTTCCGTGATCCGGATCTTCGAGGCATAGAGAGCCGGATAGATGCTCGCCACAATGGAAGCGAGTGTGCCGAGAAGCACGGCGATCACCAAAAACCGCGGTGTGACCTGGATCACGATGTCTTTGAACAGGATCGGTCCGACGATATGCGACAAGGCGCTCCCCAGGGCGAAACCGATAATCCCGCCGGTAATACCGATAAGGATTGCTTCGTACATGAAAAACCTGATGAGCTGGTTCTTTGAAGCACCGAGCGCCTTCAACAGTCCGATCTCGCGCATTCTGCCGTGGATGGCGCCCATGATGATGTTGAACACGCCGATGCAACTGATGATGAGCGAAGCGACGACGAAGCTGACGATCAAGGCGGTAGTCTTTTGAAAGATCTGCGACTGCGCTGTCGCGATCTCCATCTGGGATGTGGCCCTGACGCCGAGGACTTTTTTGTTGATCTCCACGGCTGCTTCTCCCACCGGACACTTGGGGCACATGGCGCGGACATTGATCATGGATATTTTGCCCTGCTTGTTAAAGAGCGTCTGGCAGGTTTTGAGCGATGTGAAGACCATGTAGTCGTCAGGGGAGTCGGTTTCCCGGAGTATGCCGGTTACGGTCATTTTCGTACTGCCCACGTCGAGGAGATCGCCGACCTTTGTCTGGGTCATCGTGGCAAACAGCCTGCCGATGATGACCTCGTCGTCCTTTTCCATGAACTTTCCTTCGGCGATATCCCACCAGAAACGGGCGATCAGTTCTTTTTCCAGTACAACGCCGCCGACAATGACATCCTTGCCTTTGATCGTAGTTTCCTCATACAGGCGGGGAGCAAATGTGGGAGGAGGGAAGGCCGCTCCTCCGATCGTTCCTTCCTGGAATATCAGGGCGCCCATTTTTTCCCACCCGGCAACGATCGCCGTCTGATAGACCTCCAGGATGGCGGGCAGCGCGGTCTCGGGTATATAGGAACCGGTACCAATGCCGAAATTCTTGAGACTTTGTCCCGATTTTGTATCCACCGGCTGGATGGTAAGACTATGGCCGTACCGGGCGATGACGTTGAAGACCTCCTTCTGTCCCGAGGACGCCGTAATCATGACGGAGATGAGCATGGAGACGGCGACCGCGATGCCGAAGGACGTATAGATCGTCCGCATCTTTCTCTTGCCGATCTCCTTTAAGGCGACCTGGTATATCTTCATCAGGGGCTTCCTCCATTATTCGAATGAAGCAGCATGCCGTCCTTCATATTATGGACCTTATCCGTCATCCTGGCCAGTGCCAGATTATGAGTCACCAGGAGAAAGGTCGTCTGGTACTGTTCATTGATCTTTGAGAAGAATTCCATGACATCGGATTCGCTCTGGCTGTCCAGGTCCCCGGTCGGTTCGTCTGCCACGATGATCGCCGGTTTGTTGATGAAGGCGCGGGCGATGGCAACCCGGCGCTGCTGCCCGCCTGAAAGCTCCGACGGGAAAGCCTTTAGTTTATGCTTCAGGCCCAGTGTGGAGAGAAGCTCTTCAGCGTACTCATAGACCGCTTTCCAGCTGTGTCTATGCTCCCGGGAACGGTAGATCACCGGAAGCGCGACGTTGTCAACGGCACACAGGGTCGGTATGAGGCTCGAGAACTGGAAGATGAACCCGATTTTCTGGTTCCGGAGGGATGAGAGATCCTTGTCGTTCATGCTCCAGATATCGGCGCCGTCAATGCTGACGCTTCCCCGGGTCGGTTTTGTCAGGCCGCCGAGGATGCTCAGCAGCGTGGTTTTGCCCGAGCCGGAATGGCCTACGATGGAGATGAAACTGCCGCGTTCGATCTTGAAAGATATTTCCCGCAGGGCTTCGATCTTTTCTTCGCCAACATCGTAGATCTTCCATATGTCATGAATATCGATCATGTTCGCCGCCTATTCGCCTGCCCGGATCGCGTCGTAGGGCTGGAGCGTGCTTCCCTTGAGCGCGGGATAAAATGCGCCGCCGATACCCACGATGACTGCCGCGCCCACGGCGATGCAGGCCAGCATCACGATGGACGAAACCGGCGGCCAGAGGTAGGGCATATTGAGTTCCTTGAGGTTGAAAATGATCGTTCGCTGGTAGATGCGCATGATGACGATGCCCAGAAAAACGCCGAGCAGGCCGCCCATGCTGGTCAGCATCGCAGCTTCATACACGATCAGCTTGAAGATGGAGGTCTTCCGAGCGCCGAGGGCGCGCAGAATACCCAGCTCCCGTTTGCGTTCATTCACAATCGTGGAAAAAATGGCGCTGATCATGAGGGTGTTCGCCAGGATCAGGATGAGGCTCATGACCAGGGTGCTGCCGAACAGGGTAACGAGGTTCTGTCTGACCGAGGTAATGATGTTGCCGGCGGTGATGACCTTTATATCCGGGTCCTTGCTGATGGTGAACGAGATGAACGGCAATTTCGCGCCCACCTCGGTCTGGACCAGGACCGCGGAGACACTGCCTCGGACCAGTTTCAGTGGCGAAACACCCGGGAGCTTGTGTGACTCCTCCGCCATGGAATAAGCCTTGTCGATATTGAGGAAGATGGCATTGTCGTACAGCCCGATGCCGGTCCTGCCGAGCTTGCCGTAGACAGTCAGGTCCTGCCCGTAGAAAAACAATTTGTCGCCCACTGCGTATGAATTTGTAGCACCGATGATGACATCGTCCATCTGGAACGGACGGTCCAACTTGTCCTCAAGCCACGGCATGACCGTAAAGTCTGTTTTCGGGTTGAAGCCGATAATGAATGCGTTGCCCATGACGCAGCAATTGCCTTCGACGCTGGTGAGAAATAACTGCGGAGATACGCTCTTAACGCCCTTGAGAGACGCGATCTTCTGCATGATCCCGCCGTCCATGTAAAAAAGGGATGGTTCGCCTGTCAGCAGGGCTGATTTCATGCTGATCATTGAGCCCTTCGGCACGACCAGAAGGTCCGCCCCGAACTTTGACAGGCCTTTGCTCAGGCTGCTGTTCACGCCCCACATCAGCGTACTCGTCGAAAAGATGGCGCCGCTGACGATGGCGATGGCAAGGAGCAGAGCGTAGGTCCGGAACGTCCTGCGTGTCAGGTTCTGAAGAGCAAGAGAAGTAAGAGATATATTCATGGTGACTGCCTTCCCATTCTTGATTAAGAGACCCGCCCCCCAGGGGAGGAGGGGGGTGGGTATTGTGGATGCTCCTACGTTGTAGGAGACCTGCTGATCATGAGTTCCTGCTTGTTTCGCGGAATGATCACACAGTCATGGTGACCCTGGCCGCTGGGCAGGAAGCCCGTGAGCGTGTCGGTCTCGACATCGATCACGTATATGGCCGACGTGGTCTTCTGATAGCCGCTGATGACGCCGAACACATGCTTGCCGTCACCGGTCACGCCGAGGGTATGGGCATCAGGTCCGACCTCGATCTCCTTGATGACCTTCCAGTTGACCGCGTCAATCACGGCAACGCCGTTCGGTGTGGGTGACGGCCACCAGAGCGTTACGTACACCTTCTTGGCATCGGGGGTGAATCCCATGTGGAAGGTGTTGGGATAGGCGCCTCTCCAATGGGGTTGGGTAACCAAAGCTTTTTTCGTCCATTTCATCGGGTCGGGATTGGTGGAATCGAAGACAACGATATTGTTTTCCCTGACGCCATTCATCAACAGGAAGTTCTTTCCGTCAGGAGAGAAACCAGCCTGGTGGGCAGGTGAATGGACTTTCGGGATGTCGATCTCCCAGGTGTCTTTGTTCACCTGCTTGAGAGGATAGGTACCCGCGACCTTCTCCGGTGAGAGAATCATGCCAACAGGGTTCCATGTGTTTGTATCAATGATCACTCCACCGCCGATCGTTCTGAGCGAAGCCACGCCAAATTTACCATTGGGATGCCATACCAATGCATCAAGTGCGCATACGTTCTGCTGACGGGGGCCGCTGACCTTGCCGTCCTCGATATAGAGCTCACCACCCGGGACGAGTTCCCAGTCAATTTTGAGGCCCTTGGTGCCCTGATAATCGAATTTGCCGTCATGGCCGGCATAAATCTTCTTGATGATAAGCTTGCCGCCGCCGGTCCAGGCCTCTTTGTTCGTCTTGATATTGGGGATCCAGTCAAAGTATATGGCCTGGATCACCTTTGAGGGGTCTCTCTGGTACACGCCGAGAATGTCCTTCTGTCCATCTCCGACAGCGAACATTTTCGCATCCGGAGAAGATGTGACATGCACTCCGAGTCCGAGGCCTGTTGTTTCGGCAACGTCTTCGATCAGGTTCATCTTGATCCCGTCATACCGGATCTTATAAATGTGGAATCCTTCGCCCGGCTCCTTTACCTTGGTTGGAAGTCCGTAGATATAGAGATTTTTCCCGCCCTGTGAATTGACGATATACTCGAATCCCTTGTACGGGTCCTCGGACGGGAATGCGGCAATGTGGTGAATGATGGGGTTGGTGTCGCCGTAGTTCACCAGCGAGATCCAAGCAAGGGTCTTTCCCGTGGACATGTCGTGCGCGGCGACCGTGCCGGCGAACTTGCCCGGGGTGAGGAAAATATATTTGCCCAGTGTTTTGTACACATCGTCAAACGTGGGCGCGCTGAACACACCGGCATTCGATTTCAATGAGACTCCGGCGATGATCAACATAACCACCGCGATAGCCAATATGATCTTTATCCTGTACTTCTTCATGGTCATCTCCTCCTGTTTTTGTGAAACGCCATTATTCATGAAGCAACCCGTGATGTTGTATTTACGATCCCACCTCCTTTGCTGAGAGTATGTACCTTGGTTGATCCGAATTCGTCATGGTTTGGTTTGTTAAATTGCAAATCGCATACCATCGTCTTGTGATGGTTCAATTTGCCGGAATTCGTATTCGCAAGGAACAGAAAATCCATTGTTCCGGACCATTTGGGAGCCATTGCCGGGCAGGTCATGTCCATCTGATAGTGCGAATTTCAGATAAGCTAAAATTGTAAATTGCATTGGTTCGCCGTCTGTTCCTGATTTCCAATTTGAAACATGCAATCTTTTCATTGTGGAACAGAAAGAACACGGTGAAGGCCGGATTTCTGTCAGAATTTATTAAGATCAGAATGGCATTTCATGCAATGGCGATGGGGGCAGACGATGAATGATTAATGGAGAAGGGAAGTGTGAAAGGACGTCTCCCATAGTTTGAAGATCAGCGCGAAGTTCATCCATTTTTCCGGGTGGCAGTCCGTTCAGAGAGCAGGGCTGCTCTGATCTCGGTGTTGATGGCAGTCTATGCATGAAAGCGCCAGAAAAAGCAAGAATGCCGCGATGATGAGAGACGGCGGTCTGGCTAAGGGTGCGATCATGGAATGATAATCAATGGATGATTCACTGCACTCTGCAGCAAATGAAGTGCCGCAAATTGCTGTTCGAATGAACGGTAATGGGAGTGAAAGCTGATCGCAAAAGAGGTGAGGGGATATGCGGTTTTCAGCGAGCGCGGACGGAGCCAGCAAGCTAATCAGTCATCTCGATCTTGTATTGCTTCATCTTTCGCCAGAGAGTCGTTCTGCCTATTTTGAGCTCTTTGCATACTTCCGCAAGATTGTTGGGATGCCGGGCTATGCTCTGAAGGATCATTCTTTTTTCCCACTCCTTGATATCAAGGGGAGTCTGTTCTTCTGTTTCGCTGGATGTGCAGCAAGATGTGCCCGGCAGCGCATCGAGAAGGTCCTCGCAAAGGATCAGCGGGGGGTCGGATACGGCAACGGCGCGGCATATGATGTTCTGCAGCTCGCGGATGTTGCCCGGATAGTCATGCTGGTAAAGTTTATTCATGGCCTCGGGCACAAAACCCTCGATCTCGCACTTGCCCTGCTCTGATGTGCATTTGTTCAAAAAATACTCGGCAAGGAGGGGAATGTCTTCCTTGTGTTCCCGCAGCGGCGGAATATGAATTGGAAGGACTTTGATCCGGTAAAAAAGGTCTTCACGGAACTCACCTTTCCTGATGGCGGCGGCAAGGTCGCTATTGGTGGCGGCGATCACCCTGGTATCGACCAGGACCTCGGTATTGCTTCCGATCCTTCGAATGACCTTGTCTTGAAGCACACCCAGCAGTTTCGCCTGGAGCGGCTTCGGTAGGGAACCGATCTCGTCAAGCAGGATCGTACCGCCGTGTGCCGCCTCGAAAAGTCCCTTTCGCTCCATCATGGCTCCGCTGAATGCGCCCTTGGTGTGGCCGAAAAACTCGCTTTCCAGGAGCTGCTCCGGGATCGAAGCGCAGTTGACGGAGAGGAACGGGCCGCCGGCCATCGGGCTGTTGAGATGAATGGCCTTCGCGACCAGGTTTTTACCCGTGCCGGTCTCGCCGGTGATCAAAACGGGAAGCGTCGTGGTTGAAAGCTTGCCCAGCTGCTGCTTCAAGGCGGCCATCGCAGAGCTCTGGCCGGTGATCATGGAAAAATCCTCGAGGGTCGCGTCCTTGGACTGCAGGATTTGATCGATCTCACGGTTCGTTGTCGCGTGCTCGATCGCCCGCTTTGCGCGGTGCAGGATCTCATCGTATTCAAAGGGCTTGGCGATGTAATCCGACGCGCCGATGCGCATTGCCTCGACCGCCGAGTCGATGGTGCCGTACGCGGTCATGACGATGACCGGCACACCGGGCTTTTTCCCCCGCAGGTGTCCCAGCAGGGTCAGTCCGTCCATGCCGTCCATCCGCAGGTCCGAGATGACGAGGTCGATGTCGTTCCGGGAGAAGTGGTCCAATGCGTCCTCGCCGCTTCCCGCCTGATATATCCGGTGCCCCTCCTTTTGGAAGAGAATGGACAGGCTCTTTCTCATTCCCTCTTCATCATCAACGATCAATATGGACGACATCGCGCCGAACCTCCGCAACGGGGAGCTGGTCGGATGAGAGCGGAAGATCGATCCGCACCCGTGTTCCTTCCCCGATCGTGCTGGTAAGAGTTATCCGTCCTCCGTGCTGTTTTATGATCCTGTCCGAGATCGACAGGCCGAGCCCGGTGCCTTTGCTTTTTGTCGAATAGAACGGCTGCATCGCCTTGGAGCACGTATTCGGCGACATGCCGGAGCCGGTATCGGAGATGATGATCGAAATCCCGGGGCAGGCCGGGGGGGTGCTTTCCGCTGCTTCCGGCCCGAATGAGCGTATGGTGAGCGTGCCGTTGTCGGGTGTGGCCTGGAATGCATTGAGAAGAATGTTCCACAGGACCTGCTTCATCGCATTGCTGTCAACCAATACCTTCGGGAGGTCACGGGACAGCAATTTATTGATCTGCACCGATGGACCTGACGAGCCGCCGGGAGCGATCAGCGAGATGGTTTCATCGATCAGCGCGTTCAGGTCGGTGGGGGTCCTGTTCAGGGGATGGGGTTTCGCAAAACCAAGGAAATCGGAGATGATCGTGTCGAGCCGGTTGATCTCCTTGCCGATGATGTCGAGCAGTTCACCGTCTTCAGCAGCCAGACGCGCATGTCGCTTGAAAATACCCACGGAATTCTTGATCGCGCCCAGCGGATTTCGTATCTCGTGGGATATCGCGGCCGCCATTTTGCCGATGGAGGCGAGTTTTTCGGATTCCAGAAGGACCTCCTGTGTGGCTTTCAGGTCGTTGTACGCGTGTTTCAACTCGTCTACCGTGTGACTTAACGTCCTCCGGGATTCAGAGAGCTCGCGGAATGTCCTCGTGAAGCCATGGGCAAAACTGATGCTGAGCCCAATGAAGATGATGAGTTTGATGACATGCCAATACCACCAGGTGAGGTCCCAGAGGTTGGAGAATGCAAACAGGAGTTCGCTTTCGAAAAAGAGAAAAGATGCCAGTGAGAGGATATAAAAGAGCAGATCGTTCGACCTGCTGAAATAGCGGGCGAACAGTATCCCGGAGAGCAGAAAAAAGGCGGTCGCGCATATGCTCACGGCATCCACGGAATACGTGAAGTACAGTATGTAAGGGAGGTCGGCTGGATCATGCTTTATCGTTTCGGCAGTGATGGCGCCGGGGAGAAGATTGGAATATTTCGCCATGAGGATCACAAGAGCGACGGCCAGACTGATCCCCGTGAAGACCTGCAGCCGCTGCCGCCATCGGGGATCCTGCCGGCCTTGGCGCACCGCACGGGCGCTCAGGAGAAAGAACATGCCGCCGCAGAAGGCGCTCAAACAGTGGAACCAGACGAACAGCGTTACACTATGGTTTGCGAAGGCGTGGGAAATGTCGAAAATTCCCATGGAGGTGAAGGCGAACAGGAGGAAGAGGCTGCTTCGTTTGCCGGAGGCCCGGTAGTCACGGTAGACAACATAGGATATTGTCAGGGAAATGATGCTGCAATAAGACTCGAAGAGAGAGTGCGTGAGGCTGTTGATCCAGAAGGTGTTCAGGTTCGCGCTGGCGCGAAGCCAATGACTGATCAGTGAAGTGATGAACAGCCACCCGAGTGCGGCAATAGAGAACCAGAATAGCTTCTTTCGAATCAGCCTGAGCCTGTCTTCAGGATGATCAAGACGGTAGACGATGTGGGTGAACAAAGTGTCTGGGGGGCTGTTCATTCCCATCTCCATGGGCAATCAGGGGGCAAGAAACCATCGTTCAGGCAGCGTATGGTTTCTCCAAATGCAAAAACAGCAAATTGCCGTGAAGACTGAACATCAGGAGATGCATACGGCACATATCATAATTATCCGGAATAGCGGATATTGTCAACGTAAAGTTTAAACTTTAGATGGTTCGCCTTCATACGCTTGTGCGATGTCAAAGCAACTAAAAAAGATAGGTCACGCCCGAGACGACCTTGAAGGTCTCACCCAGCTGGGTCCCGTTCAACCGATGATACACGGCATGCAGGTAAGAAATCTCGACCACCCAATGCGGCGCCAGCACCAGCTGCAGGCCGGGCGTCAGATAGACTGTGTTCCCGCCCGAGTCAGGGTCTACGGTGTTGTCCGTCTTTTCCTTTTCCCGTGCCTCTCCGCTCAGTCCGAGCGACGCGAAGATTTGCGGTTGTTGCGGCTCGAACGCTTCCGGAAGCATACGGTACTTTCCGCTGATGTCGTAGTTCAGGGCATTGCCGAACTGGTGCGTAGTGTTGCCGAACTTGCCTTTTCCGGGGATCGTTCCGAGCAGGTTGGCGGACAGGGATAACCGGTTGAGCGAATGTGTGAAGGAGAGACCCAGCAGATAGTCTGTGGAACCGGTGCCGGGCTGCAGATGGCTGTCAAGGTAGTCCGCGTTGTCAGCCGTCATCTTGTCCGTTTTTCCGGTGGGGAACTTGATGCCCGCAAGACCGGCAAGGACATCCGTTGTCTCGGGATTCTCGTGTTTCAGGAACGTATACCGTCCCATGAGCGACACATCTCCCATTCCAGCGGATCTTCCCGCACCCGCGGAATCAAGTGTCCCGTCCGTTGACAGCTCTCCCGTGGTCCTTCCTTTCCGGTAGGGCAGGGTAGCAAGGACCATGAATTCAGGCGAAATGCTGTAAAATCCGGTAAGCTCAGTGGTCCAGTGCTCCTCTTTGATCCCCGGGTTGTCCGTACTCGTGGTCCCTTGATACATCCGGTCGAGCAGGGTATAACGTTCACTGATCTTGATGCCGCTGCCTTTTATGGTGTCGAGCGGCGATATGCCCTGGGACAGGAGGCAAAAATCGCAGGCAGTTGCCGGACCAGGAAAGAGAGCGAGCACTGCGGCGGACAAGGCGATCATGCGATGAAGCCTGTTCATGGAGAGACCTCCTGCAGAAAGCGACCGCGTCAGTATAGTAGTATCAGCAGGATCGATGACCATGCCGCGTGTCATGATATAATACTATCACAACAAATGCTCATGCGGGCGCTCAAAGGGAAGCAGTTCCTCGCAGTGTCCACCGGCAACATGCGCGCAGGTTGAGAAGAGCTGATGGTCGCAATCGCTGAACGAGTGCTCCGAACAGCTGGAGCAAGTTCGTAGTTGACACCTACCGGTAAATGCTGTAATTTTAAAACATGACAGGCATCGTGCTTTCAGGCGGCGAAAGCCGGCGCATGGGCACGAACAAGGCGGTGCTCAGGCTCGCCGGGCTCCCTCTTATCGAACATGTGCTGCATGCGCTCCGGCAGGTCGCAAACCGCATTATCATTGTTACGAACGATCCGGAACTGTATGCCGGATATGACGCGCTGGTGGTCGAAGATGCGATCGATTGCCGCGGACCCCTGACCGGCATCTACTCCGGGCTGATGCACTCATCCGAGGAGTACAATTTTGTCGCCGCGTGCGACATGCCGTTCCTGAACCCGAAGCTCATCGCCTACCTGTCCGGTCTGTCCAGCGGGTATGATATCGTCGTACCGTCCGTAGGGGGGCAGGTCGAACCGCTCCATGCGATCTACTCAAAAGGCCTGATCCCGGTGATACAGCAACACCTCCAGAACAACAAGCGCCGGGTCCAGGGAATATTCAGTGAAGCGCGGGTCCGGTATGTGACAGCAGAGGAAATCGATCGCTTTGATCCTGAACAGCGGTCGTTCATGAATCTTAATACACCTGAGGAGTACAAGGAGGCAGCATGTTCGGACTCGGAATGCCGGAATTAATAGTTATTTTGATCATCGTGCTGGTCATTTTCGGCGCAAACCGTCTGCCGCAGCTTGGCGAAGGTCTTGGCAAGGCGATCAAGGGTTTCAAAAAAGGGATCTCCGACCCCGGAGCGGTTGACAGTGCAAAAGAGCAGGATAAAAAAGAGGGGAAATCCTGACAAGCAGCAAGCTCAGTATGAAATGGGTGCTTTCGGAATCCGATAACGTGCTTGTCGCCGCACTGGTGGACCTGGCCGGACTGCATCCGCTTATTGCAAAACTTATGGTCAACCGGGGCATCACCGATCCCTCGGCTGCCAGGGCATTTCTCTCCTGCGATCTTTCGACCCTGTCCGATCCAGGCATTTTCAGCCAGATAAATAAGGCTGTGCAGCGGATTCACGCCGCGATCGCAGCAGCCGAGCTGATCGTGGTCTATGGAGACTACGATGTGGACGGCGTCACCGGCGCTTCGGTCCTGTATCTCGCGCTGAAAGGCCTCGGCGCCCGGGTGGAAAGCTATATCCCCGACCGCATGACGGAGGGTTACGGCCTGAACGTCGCTGCCCTTGAAACGCTGCAGCAAAAAGGCGCGGGCCTTGTCATCTCGGTTGACTGCGGTATCACCGCTCTGCAGCAGGCGGAACGCGCCCGCGTTCTCGGGCTGGACCTGATCATCACGGATCACCACGAATTCGAGCATGCTGCAGGATCGAACGGTTCAGGGACCTCGGGCGAGCGAAAACTGCCTGATGCGTACGCGGTCCTGCATCCGGCATTGGTCGAACCGGGCGTTCCGGACGAGATCCGCGAGTCCGTAAGCAGCCTGACCGGCGTCGGCATCGCATTTAAGCTTGTCCAGGCGCTTTTCGCAACAGGTTCCGCTCGTGAACAGGCATTATCGTCCCTCGATCTCGTTACCCTTGGTACGATCGCCGACGTCGGCAGGATCACGGGCGAGAACAGGGTACTGGTGAAGCACGGACTTGCCCTGCTGTCATCGGAAACCGCTTCCCAGCGGCCGGGGATCGCAGCGCTCAAACAGGTTTCGAGACTGAATGGAAAAAAGATCGGCGTGGGCGTCGTCGGGTTCTCGCTTGCTCCACGGATCAATGCCAGCGGGAGGCTGGAGCGAGCCGATGCAGCGTTCCGCATGCTGACCACGGACTCGCAGGAAGAGGCCTTTGAGCTTGCTGCATCGCTTGATGCGGTGAACAAAGAGCGCCAGGCCGTGGAAGAGTGCATCTTGCTGGACGCCCGGCAACAATGCGCCGGGATGGATGCGTCAGCCTCGGGAGCGTTAGTGCTCGCATCAGAGGAATGGCATCCGGGAGTGATCGGCATTGTGGCCTCGCGCATTGTCGAGGAGTTCTACCGCCCCACTGCGTTGATCAGCATCAAGGACGGTACGGGCAAGGGATCGGCCCGGAGTATCCCGGGTTTTGACCTCTACGCAGGACTTGAAGCGTGTTCGGACCTCCTGTTGGGGTTCGGCGGGCACAAATATGCCGCGGGTTTTACCATCGCGCAGGACGCCATTCCGGAATTCCGCGAGCGGCTGAGTTCCCTTGTCCTGGAACGCATGGGACCCAAAGGGTTCGTACGGACGCTGATCGTGGACAGCGCGGTCATGCTGGAAGAACTGACGATCGACCTGATGCAGGAGATGGAAAAACTTGCACCGTTCGGCCAGGGGAACCCGGAGCCCCGGCTCGGCGCACGCGGCCTGAAGGTGGTGTCTTCGCGGATCGTGGGAAACAACCATCTGAAGCTCAGGCTGCAGCAGGACGGCGTTTCTCTTGATGCGATCGCGTTCAACCGGGGAGGTCTGCTGGGGAACCAGGTAAGGGATGGAGCCCGGCTGGCTGCGGTATTTACCCCGCGGTTGAATGCATGGAGCGGAAGAACAACGGTGGAGCTGGAGATCAGGGACCTGAAAACGGAGACGTCGAATTCCGGTATCGCCAGCTGACCTGTGTCCGTGTGAAATCAGCATTCGTCATGGTGAGCTGAAAACCTATGCCTGTCATTCGCCTTGAAGACATCGTTGAGCGCATCCAGAACTACCATCCTGAAGCGGATGTGGACATGCTGAGGCGCGCGTATATCTTTTCGGCCAAGGTCCACCAGGGCCAGACACGGCTGTCCGGAGAATCCTACCTCAACCATCCCATCGAAGTGGCGGCCATCCTTGCCAATCTCAAGCTCGACGCTGCAACGGTCGCCGCCGGCCTTCTCCACGATACCATCGAGGACACCACTGCCACGCCGGATGAGATCAAGGAAATGTTCGGTGACGAGGTGGCCGGGCTGGTGGACGGCATGACCAAGCTGTCCCGTATGGAGCTTCAGAGCCGCGAACAGCGCGAGGCCGAGAACTTCCGCAAGATGATCGTGGCCATGGCCAAGGACATCCGGGTAATCCTGATCAAACTGGCCGACCGGCTCCATAACATGCGCACGCTCAAGCATCTCCCGCCCGAAAAGCAGAAACGCATTGCGCAGGAGACGCTCGATATCTACGCGCCGCTCGCGAACCGCATGGGCATATCCAAGATCAAGACCGAACTGGAAGACCTTTCGTTCATGTACCTCGAGCCCGAAGCGTACCAGGACCTCGTGCGAAAAGTGCATCAGCGCCGTATCGAGCGGGAATCCTACATCAACGAGCTCATCGAGATCATGAAAAAACAGCTCGCCGAACACGGGTATAAAGGCGATGTGAAAGGCAGGCCAAAGCACTTTTACAGCATCTATCAGAAGATGCTGAAACAGGGGATCGCGTTCGAGGATATTTACGATCTGATCGCGATCCGCATCATCACGGACACCAAGGTCAACTGCTACGCGATCATGGGCCTCATCCACTCGCTCTGGACCCCGGTGCCCGGGCGTTTCAAGGACTTCATCGGCGTGCCCAAGTCGAACCTGTACCAATCGCTCCATACCACGATCATCGGCCCCAAGGGCGAGCGTGTCGAGTTCCAGATCAGGACCGAAGAGATGCACCGGCTGGCAGAGGAAGGCATCGCTGCACATTGGCGGTACAAGGAAAAATCGGCCATCAGCCAGCGCGAAGAACAGCAGTATGCATGGTTGAGGCAGCTGCTGGAATGGCAGAAGGATGTCCCTGATGCCAAGGAGTTCATGGAAACGGTCAAAGGAGACCTTTTCCCTGATGTGGTCTATGTATTTACCCCCCGCGGGGACGTGAAAGAACTTCCCAAAGGTTCGACCCCGGTTGATTTCGCTTATAGCGTTCACACGGATATCGGGCACCAGTGCGTGGGGGCCAAGGTGAACGGTAAGATCGTTCCGCTGAAGCACGTGCTGCACAACGGGGACAAGATAGAGGTCACCACCCAGGCCGGCCATACGCCGAGCCGCGACTGGCTCAAGTTCGTCAAGACCTCAAAGGCAAGGACCAGGGTCAAGGCATGGCTTAAGACCGAGGAACGCAGACGAAGCATTCTGCTCGGCAAGGAATTGCTCGAAAAAGAACTCCGCAAACACGAATTGAGCCCGTCCAAGATTTTTAAGTCAGACGAGCTGCCTGCCGTAGCGATAGAGTTGTCCCACAACTCGCTGGATGACCTGCTTGCTGCCATAGGATATGGTAAGGTTTCAGCCCATCTGGTTGCCAACAAGCTTGCCCCTGAAAAGCCACATATCGAGCCTGTCCCGAAAAAGCCACCTCAAAAGCACGTAAAGCCCGCAAGCGGGGGCATGAAGATCAGCGGGATGGACAACATGCTGATCCACCTGTCCAAGTGCTGTAATCCCGTCCCAGGAGACAAGATCATCGGATTCATCACCCGGGGCAGGGGGGTCTCCGTCCATACTGCTGACTGTACGAACGTTGGAGAGCTCACGTTTGATAAAGAGCGGCTTGTCGATGTCTCCTGGGGCGATCTGCAGACAGCAGCCCATGCGGTCAAGATATCCGTCCGGACACAGGACAAGCCCGGCCTCCTGGCAAATGTGTCCTCATCCATTAGTGCTGCAGAGGCGAACATTACCCATGCAGAGGTCTTTACCGGGGAGGACCGTCAGGCAACATTGAACTTTACGATCGACATCAAGGATGTTGAGCATCTGAACAGGATCATCAAGAACATTGAGGGCATTAACGGGGTGATCGACGTGAGAAGAGTGAAGACAGGATAGAGAGCTTTCAGGATCGGGATCTATCTGCAGCGTTTCAGTACCAAAAATCCGGCGTCAAAAATCGCACAATTATCCAATCTTATTGAGATGGACCATCCAGGTCAAAATCATAACACAGAGTAATTGCCAGGCATCCTCGTCAGTCCATGTTGCTCGGTTTGCATCAAATTAAAGGTTTACTTTGAGTTGTTAAATTATATAAACATTAAATAGATACGGCCTTAACTTAATTATAAAGTGGAGGTAATGAAATGAAGAAAACCATAAAGACAAGCGATGCTCCTCCGGCAATCGGGCCATACTCTCAGGCCATTGAAGCTGGTGGTTTTGTATTTGTCTCCGGCCAGATCCCCATCGATCCAAAAACCGGAAATGTCGTGCAGGATGATATTAGGGTCCAGACAAGGTTGGTGTTGGAGAATGCAAAGGCGATCCTGGCAGCAGCCGGATGCGGGCTGCCTGAAGTGGTAAAGTCAAATATATACCTGAAACAAATGTCCGATTTTTCCGCAGTGAACGAAGTGTATGGCGGGTATTTTACTTCAGACCCGCCGGCACGGGCGACAGTCGAGGTTTCGCGGCTTCCAAAAGACGTATCCATCGAAATAGATTTCATTGCAGTGAAAAAACGGTTGTGACCGAAATCCCGCGACTTGGCATCCCCGGATCCTGACGGAGGGGTTCCACGTGACTACGTTGGGGGGGGCAGGCATTAAAAACTGTTATATTGTGAAACAACCTGATTGACAATTAAATATTGTCTATGTTAAAATAAATTGATGATTCCGCTCAGCCGGATATGCGATCGCTCAGGGGATCTCCTGACTTATGGCTAAGATATTACTCGTACAGAATGCTCAGACCCAGGGAAACAGCACCAGGAAGTCCCTCGACAACCTCGGATACGAGGTGACTTGGGCCGGGTCCGGGATGACAGCTCTTATAGCGGTAAAGAACACGTCTGTAGATCTTATCCTGCTCGATGTAGCGCTTCCGGATATGGAAGGACTGGACCTGTGCCGCAGATTCCGGAAACTCGATAGTTCGCGTTCTATCCCGATCATTCTTCTTGTTGGAAGGGGGTATTCACCCGAGTCGTTTGGAAGGGAGGACCGGCCTGACGATTTTATTGAAAAGCCGTACACCGAGATGGACCTGAATGCAACGATCGACCTGGTGCTCAAAGCGAGAACCGTAAAAACGCAGGAGGCGGAACCTGTCTCTTCGCGTGCTCAAATGCCGGAGCGAGAACCTGCTCTAAAGCTCGTGCCGGATCCTGTTCCCGAACCCCGACATATACCTAAGCCGGTGCTTAAACTGGTTCCGAAATCCCCGGTCACACTGCCTCAGGCTGTTGCGCTCCATGAGGAGAAGACAGCAAACGAGGTCATTGATCCTGCCACCGGACTTTTCAGCAAGCCGCACTTCGAGGCTATTCTTTCCAAGGCGTTCAAACAGTGTCTGCGCTTCAAACAGCAGATGAGCTGCATCCTGATCGACCTTGACGGAGCGAAGATGGGCAGGAAGGCGGACAAAGAGCTGATCAAGGCGATCGTCGCGCTGGTGCAGTCAACGATCCGCGAGGTCGATACTGCGGCCTGGTGGTCGGGGGAATCACTTATTGTCCTGCTCCCGAACACGCTCAGGAATGATGCAGTGCAGGCTGCAGCACGCGTCCTGGAGTCTGTTGCGAACCATTCCTTTACCTGGCCCGATTCAAACCAGATCACGATGAGCATCGGCATCGCCGGTCTTCCGGACAACAATATCGAGACAGAGCAGCAGCTGATCGAGGCAGCAGCGCTCGCAAGCAAGAGGTCCCTCGACATGATGGTTCCCGTACCCAAATCGATCGAGGACCTGGCGCAACAACGAAACGAGCAGGTCAAAACGAACACGGCTGCCTCTGGTAGCAACAAACACGCCGGTTAGCCCCTCTCATCTGTTCCCGAGCCGTTCCTGTGCACTATCTCAGCAAAAATTCTGTGTAATATATACCCTGTCGTCCGGCGAAATGAACACACCGATGCCCTCGTTCCGCCAGACGGGCGTGAGGATGTTTTTTCTATGCCCGGGGCTCTTCATCCAGCCCTGCACCGTGGTCTCCGCGATCTTCTCAAGGGAATTCCAGTCATAGTATGCCTGGCCATTCACGGTCGTGACTGAATCGTACAGGTTGTTCCGGGCGATGTTCTCGGCTCCCTGGTAGATCGTTCTGCTGATCGTGATCGCGCAGGTATAGCCCGCTTGTTGATATCGATAGGAAAAATCGTGTCCCTCAGGCGAATTATGCGCAAAGTAGCTCCGCGTTCCCATGTCCCTGCTGTGGTTTCGCGCGATCCGGGAAAGCGCCTCATCAGACGCCAGTAGGGATAAGCCGGCTTTTCGGCGTTCGTTGTTGATAAGCGTATGGACCTGCTTCTCGAGCGCTGCCGCTGAGATAGAGGGTCGTGCATGCCTTGCGGGAGCGGAGCGTCCGGTCTGCGCGGTATGCGGCGCACAGGAGAAAAGGACCGTCAGGGTCGCGAGGAACGGTATCGCAGTGAACAGGCAGGTTTTGAAGGATTGTCGCATCAGGATACAGCTCCCTGTTCGATCGTATCTGTCGATTGCTGAAAATAAATTGACATTAATAAAGGTGTATTATACAGTAAGTCGTGTTGCCTCACAATAGCTCAAAAAAAGCGCAAAAGGGATTCACTGATCCGGAACAGGGACGTGAGGTCATCTGTACTGCTCTGCCTTCCGAAGAATATGAATTCTGTGACTGGAGCCCCTCCGGCAGGATTCCGGGGAATGCCAGGGCGCGGGATTGCGAAATAACGTCATGAATGACAACGCAGGGAAAAGACCGTTGATCATTGCGTTCGGTACTATTGCGGTGCTCTACGCGCTTTCGTTTGCGCCTTTGCAGGACTACCGCATACTTGGTGTTGATCTGAAACCAATCACCGCACCGTTCAAGTATGAGTTGGCCGGATTTACGCCGCATGCTGCCCCCCCCATCATAGCCGGACAGCAGGTTACCCCTGATGCGTCGCCGGTGCGCTTGAACCCGGCGTCGGTTCCGGTATCCGCGTTGATCAGCACGGCAGCATCAGCACAGACCTTCTCGATGCTGCAGACCATAGCAACAGCTACCGGCACCCTCTTAATTGATTACGGCAGCACCATGAACATGTTCCATGCTGCAATGGAACGCTATCGGTTCAATGTCGCGGGTTCGAGCACGGTTAGGATCGCCTACGTCGGAGACTCACAGATCGAAGGCGATGTGATCACCAGGGACCTGCGTATGCTGCTTCAGAGCGAGTATGGCGGACAGGGCGCCGGTTTCATGAAGATCGTTGCCGAGGACGCGCAGTTCAGGTCGGATGTTCTTCAGACGTTTTCCGACGACTGGACGGTAGAAACGCTGAACCGCGACACGAAAGAGGACAACTTCTGGATCGGTCCGGTGTTCATTTCCGACGCGGAGAGCTGGGTCCACTACGTTTTGCAGGATAAGAGAGTGTCAGGTCTCGACTGCTATCTGATATACCAGGGCGACGGGAAACCCCATTCCATACGGGTCAAGACCAACAAGGCCCCGGAAAAAATAACGGTTCTCGGACCGGCCAAAGGCATGAGCATGGCAAAGGTCCACGACCATGCCGATGCGGACCTCAAAAAAATCAAGATCACCTTTGCCGACGCCGGAATCAGGACCTACGGAGTGTTCTTGCAGGACACA
>Ga0315268_10001461_pt1 | contig 27168 bp, 21 predicted proteins | sample C1_top_MG_FD_204535 | JGI IMG/M metagenome (GOLD analysis project Ga0315268, IMG submission 204535) | Sediment microbial communities from Yellowstone Lake, YNP, Wyoming, USA - C1_top | ecosystem: Environmental > Aquatic > Freshwater > Lake > Sediment | place: USA: Wyoming | collected 2017-08-01
ACGCTATTATAATGTTGTTTGTTTAATTACCCGTCATATCGCCATGCTGTCTTTTCGTCAGGACTTTATTCGCTTCGCCATCGAACAAAAAGTGTTGTGCTTCGGGGAATTCAGAACCAAGGCAGGGCGCCTTTCTCCTTATTTTTTTAATGCCGGTCTGTTCAATGATGGAAATTCCTTAAAGCAGCTTACGCAGTTTTATGCACAGGCTATCATTACCGCAGATATTCAATTTGACATGCTTTATGGCCCAGCCTACAAGGGTATACCGCTAGCCGCCGGCACCGCCATCGCTCTCGCGGAAATGCAGCGTAACGTGCCGTATTGCTTCAACCGCAAGGAAGCCAAGGATCATGGTGAGGGCGGGAGTACCGTGGGTGCCAAATTACAGGGCAGGGTGCTGATTATTGATGATGTTATTTCCGCCGGTACTTCGGTGCGCGAGTCGATTGAATTAATCCGTGCTTCAAGTGCAATGCCTGTGGCAGTGGTAATTGCATTGGACAGGATGGAGCTTGGGCAGACCACACGAGAACAGGGCGGTCTTTCGGCGGTGCAGGAAGTTCAACGCAATTATAATATTCCGGTAATATCTATCGCTACACTGGATGATTTGCTCGAATATTTGCACGGCAATCCCGAATTGGGGCAGAATCTTCGAGCTGTACAATCTTATCGTGAGCAATATGGGGTGAAAAATGGTTAAGTTAAATTTATTGGTATTTGCTTTTGTATTTTCAGCGGCGCTAAGCATTAATGCCGAAGCCAAACTTTACAAGTGGGTCGATGACAGTGGCACCACCCATTACGGCGAGGTAATTCCTCCTGAATATGCCAATAAAAACAAGGATGTAATTGACAAAGCCGGCCTGATTGAAAAGCGCCCTCCAAAGGTGACTCCCGAAGAGTTGCGCGCCAAGGAAGAAGCCGAGCAGAAAAGGAAGGTTGAAAATCAGGCTGCGATGGAGCAGCAACGGCGCGACAGCGCATTGCTCAATACCTACACCAATGAAAACGAAATCGACTTGGCGCGTGATCGCAGCCTGGTGCTGATAAATGCTCGTATTGAAAGCAACAAGATGCTGTTGAAGTCTTCCGAAACCACACTCGATGGACTCAAGAAGGAAAGTGCAAGCCGCACCAAGGAAGGCAAGAAAATTCCGCAATCACTTGCAAATGATATTGCCACCATGGAAACCCGAATAAACAGATATCAAACTGAACTCAGCAAGAGTGAAGAGGACCTGGTTGCAGTCAAGAGTCGCTTCGATAAGGAAAAAGAGCTGTACAGGAAAATAAAGGGTGGTGCGTCCAGCAAGTGATACAGGTGAGCAGTATTCCACACACCGATAGCAACTCCTAACCTGCCGCCGTTATCATGACACCAGGCGGCGCAAGGCTTCGTGATATTTGTCCGAGGTTTTCTGCAATACTTCAGCGGGTACCTGCGGCGCAGGGGGTTGCTTGTTCCAGCCTGAAGCCTCCAGCCAGTCGCGCACAAATTGCTTGTCAAAACTGGGCGGGTTGCTACCTGCACGATAAGCTTCTGCCGGCCAGAAACGCGAGGAATCCGGTGTTAACGCCTCATCAATCAGATACATTTTCCCTGCCGCATCCACGCCGAATTCAAACTTGGTATCAGCAATAATGATGCCTTTGCTAGCTGCGTATTCTGCTGCCTGGGTATACAGCGCCAAGGAAGCCGTTTTCACTTGGTTGGCACGTACTTCACCCAGCAGCCGGATCATCTGATCGAACGCAATATTTTCATCATGTTCGCCTGCTACCGCCTTGGTCGATGGGGTAAACAGCGGCTGCGGCAATTTTCCGGCTTCCTGCAAGCCGGCGGGTAGCTTGATGCCGCACACTGAACCGTTTTTTTTATACTCCTTCCAGCCCGAACCCACCAGATAACCGCGTACTATTGCCTCTATCGGCAATGGCTTGAGGCGCCTGACTACAAATGCGCGCCCCTTTATTTGCGCCCGATCCGAATCCGATTGCACAACATCTTCAGGCGCAATGCCTGACAGATGATTTGGGATAACTTGCCGCAGCCGGTCGAACCAGAAATTCGACATTTTTGTGAGGACCTCTCCTTTGCCAGGAACAGGATTAGGCAGAATTACATCGAAAGCGGACAAACGGTCGGTCTGCACTATCAGCAAATTCTGCTCGTCAACCGCATAGAGATCGCGCACCTTGCCACGGTGCAACAACGGCAAACTGCTTAAATTCGATTCTTGTAAGGCGGACATATGAACTCTTTCATTTTTATAGTGCGCCGCTGAGGGTCCCCGGCTTGGCGGGGATGACCTGCCGGTCGATACCTTTTTTACAAACCTTTGTGATAGCTTATCACACGCTCAACTTCATTTTTGGAGCCAAGAATCACCGGCACGCGCTGATGCAGACCTGTCGGCTTCACTTCCATAATACGCTCACGTCCGGTGGAACACACGCCGCCTGCCTGTTCAACGATATACGACATAGGGTTGGCTTCATACATCAGGCGCAATTTGCCGGCCTTGCCTGGCTCCTTGTTGTCGAATGGATACATGAAAATGCCGCCGCGCGTGAGGATGCGGTGCACTTCTGCCACCATCGAGGCAACCCAGCGCATATTGAAGTTTTTCTCGCGGCCACCTTCTGTCTTGCCCTTTACGCACTCGTCCACATAACGTTGCACAGGGGCTTCCCAGTAGCGCTGGTTAGACATATTAATGGCGAATTCCTGCGTATCTGCCGGAATGCTCATTTTGGGATGTGTCAGCATAAATTCGCCAATGTCGTTGTCCAGCGTAAAGCCGTTTACACCATTACCGGTCGTGATCACCAGCATGGTTGACGGTCCATAAAGTGCGTAGCCAGCGCATACCTGTTTTGTCCCCGGCTGCATAAAATCCGAAGCAGTCGGGTTGGTAACACCGTCCGGACAGCGCAATATGGAAAAGATAGTGCCAACAGAAATATTTACGTCGATATTGGATGAGCCGTCCAGCGGATCGAAGGTCAGCAGGTATTTGCCCCTCGGGTATTGCGCCGGAATGGGATAGATTTCATCCATTTCTTCCGATGCCATCGCAGCCAGGTGACCGCTCCACTCATTGGCCTTGATAAAAATATCATTGGTAATAACGTCAAGTTTCTTCTGGGTTTCTCCCTGAATGTTTTCGCTGCCTGCGCTACCCAGCACGCCTATCAGCGCCCCTTTATTTACACTATGTGCAATTTGCTTGCAGGCTGTAATGATGTCGCTGAGCAGACCGGTAAAGTCACCTGTAGCGCCAGGGATGTGCCGTTGTTCTTCTATAATAAATTGCACCAGATTCTTGCTCATCTCGCTGTTTCCTCTATCTTTAATTTCTTAATTGCCGAATATTTTACGTACTTTTTTTCATACTCTCCATCGCATACAGGATTAAAGCCTGGCAATGGAATTTCATATAATGAAAAGAGGCGGTCCATGGACCGCCTCTTTGCTTCATGCATTAAAACGTATTATTTTACGATCGCTTTCAATTCACCCTTGGTATAGCGATTTGCCATCGCATCCAGTGATATCGGCTTGATCTTGCCTGCTTGACCTGCACTGCCGAAAGCTTCATAACGAGCCTTGCAAATCGCTCGCATTGCCTTGGTAGTTTCAGCCAGGAATTTACGCGGATCAAAGTCTTTCGGGTTTTCAGCCAGATAGCGCCGGGTTGCGCCGGTCGAGGCCATCCGCAGATCGGTATCAATATTCACCTTGCGCACGCCGTGCTTGATGCCTTCAACGATCTCGGAAACCGGCACGCCGTAAGTTTGCGGCATCGCGCCACCGAATTTGTTGATGATCTCCAGCCATTCCTGCGGAACCGAAGAGGAACCGTGCATTACCAGGTGCGTGTTGGGGATACGTGCATGGATTTCCTTGATGCGGCTGATCGCAAGGGTGTCGCCTGTGGGCGGCTTGGTAAATTTGTACGCGCCGTGAGAGGTGCCAATTGCGATCGCCAATGCGTCAACCTGCGTCAGTTTGACGAATTCGGCAGCTTCATTCGGGTCTGTCAGCAATTGGTCGTGACTCAAAACGCCTTCTGCACCGTGGCCGTCTTCCTTTTCACCGTGTCCAGACTCCAGCGAGCCCAGGCAACCCAATTCGCCTTCAACGGATACGCCAACCGCGTGAGACATTTCCACCACTTTGCGGGTAATGTTGACGTTGTAGTCGAACGTGGATGGCGTCTTGCCATCGGTCATCAACGAGCCGTCCATCATCACGCTGGAAAAACCGGAACGGATAGCGTTGATACAAACGGCCTCGGATGCGCCATGATCCTGGTGCATCACCACCGGGATATGCGGATACATTTCCACTGCCGCCTCGATGAGGTGGCGCAAGAATGGTTCACCCGCGTATTTACGTGCTCCAGCAGAACCTTGCATAATTACCGGGCTATTGGTTTCGTCAGCCGCTTCCATAATCGCCTTGACCTGTTCCAGGTTATTGACGTTAAATGCGGGCAGGCCGTAGCCATTTTCTGCCGCGTGGTCTAGCAATTGACGCAATGATACGAGAGCCATTTTTCTTCTCCTAACTATTTAAATAATTCAATAAACCTGGCGGGTGGCCGTAAAATACTGCCGCAATCCCGGTATCCCATATGCCGGGATTTCAGCCATTGCAAACTAAAATGAGCAAAAACAAACGTCTCTGATATGGATTTCCCATTTTTGCGCTGAAGCGTTAATGTGTGAGTGTATGGCCAAACCAGCGCAAGATACAACCCTTCAATCATTACGGTGATCGCCTACGCGTACAATTTTCAGCGTGTTGGTGTGTCCGGCTTTGCCTATGGCTTCACCAATCGTCATTACTATCAGATCCCCCTCATGCACTTGTCCCAAGCGAATCAATTCATCTTCGGCCGCACGCAAAACCACAGACGGAAACTTGGACTCGATCGCAAATGCAATAGGGTGTACCCCGCTGAACAGGGTCACTTTGCCCAAAGTAGACTCAATTGGCGTCAATGCAAAGATGGGCACACCCGCATTCATCCGCGACATCCAAAGTGCGGTAGATCCAGACTGAGTCAATGCAACAATCGCTTTTACCTTGAAATGTGAGGCGGCAAACAGTGCGGCCATGGCTATGGATTGGTCGATGCGGGAAAATTTGCTGTGCGTTAACCGTTTGTCCTTATCGCCTTCTTCAATTTCCTTTTCGGCTTGTATGCAGATCCGAACCATTGCCTGTATGGTCTCAACAGGATATTCGCCCACTGCGGTTTCTGCCGACAACATCACTGCATCCGTGCCATCCAGAACTGCATTCGCCACGTCCGATACCTCCGCACGCGTGGGTATCGGGTTACTAATCATTGACTCCATCATTTGCGTGGCAGTGATTACCAGCTTGTTGCGCGCACGCGCCATTTTGATCATGCGCTTTTGCAGGCCCGGCACCGCTGCATCGCCAACTTCAACAGATAAATCACCGCGCGCCACCATAATGGCATCAGACGCATCGATGATCTCGCCCAATGCCGGAATGGCCTCCGCACGTTCAATTTTTGCCATCAACAGGCTTTTGCCACCCGCTGCATGCATCAACTCGCGCGCCAATTTCATATCGGCTGCCGAACGCGGAAAAGACACTGCCAGATAGTCGGCCTTGATCAGCGCAGCAGTCTTGATGTCTTCCTTGTCTTTATCTGTCAACGCGGGTGCGGTCAAGCCACCGCCCTTACGATTGATTCCTTTATTATTTGACAAGACTCCACCACGTACGACCCTGCAAATAATCTGGCTTCCCTTTACGTCAGTCACATGAAACTCGAGCATGCCGTCGTTCAGCAGAAGTACCGTACCGCTGCTGACATCTTTTGGTAATTCCTTGTAGTCCAGCCCGACACGTTCCTGATTGCCCAGAGCCTTCCATTCGGCATCCAGTATAAAGGTATCGCCGGGATTAAGAACAATCTTGTCATTCTCGAATTTGCTGACCCGAATCTTCGGGCCTTGCAGATCGGCCAGTATACCCACCGTACGGCCGCACGCCAGTGCCGCAGCACGCACTCTGTTGGCTCGCGACATGTGGTCTTCAGCCTTGCCATGGGAAAAATTCATGCGCACAACATCCACACCCGCTGTGATCAACGCCTCGAGTGCTTTTTGTGTGTCCGAAGCGGGGCCCAGAGTTGCAACTATTTTTGTTCTACGTAACATGATTAATTTTTGATTTTTTAATTTATTTTCCTGCAGCAAGCACCGCAGGAGGAAAGTTATTTCGCTGCGCGCTGTTCCAGAATTTCCACCGCCGGCAGTTTCTTGCCTTCAAGGAACTCCAGAAACGCTCCGCCAGCCGTAGAAATATAGGATACCTTGTCGTAAATGTCGTACTTCTGAATGGCGGCAATAGTGTCACCGCCACCGGCCAGCGTAAAGGCCTTGGTCGCAGCGATAGCCATCGCGATTTTTTTGGTGCCTTCTCCGAACTGGTCAAACTCGAACACGCCGACCGGACCGTTCCACACTACGGTTCCAGCTTTCATGATGATGTCGACGATGTCCTGTGCTGACTTTGGGCCAATGTCGAAAATCATCTCGTCTTCTGCCACATCTTTGGCAGATTTCAAAATTGCCGGCGTATTCTCATTACCGGGCAGGAATGGCGCCTCCTTGCCAACAACAACGTCTGTTGCAATAGGGATACTGGCACCGCGTGCCTTCATTTTGGCTAACAGGGCTTGTGCAGTCGGTACCAGATCATTTTCACACAGTGATTTGCCGACGGGGTGCCCTGTTGCTTTAAGGAAGGTGTTGGCAATGCCTCCACCGACCACCATTTGGTCAACCTTTTCCGACAGGCTTTCCAGTACGGTCAATTTTGTGGAGACTTTTGAACCGCCAACGATTGCAACCATCGGGCGTGCCGGGCTCAATAGCGCTTTAGTCAACGCTTCCAGCTCTTCGGTCAACAGCACACCCGCTGCCGCAATAGGGGCAAACTTGGCAACACCATAGGTGGAAGCTTCTGCGCGGTGCGCCGTACCAAAGGCGTCCATCACGAATACGTCGCACAGCGCGGCATATTTTTTCGAAGTTTCGTCAACGTTCTTTTTTTCACCCTTATTGAATCGGCAATTTTCCAGCAACACCAATTCGCCTTCGGCAACATTGAAGCCGCCGTCTACCCAATCCTTGATCAGGCGAACCGGTTTGCCCAATTTGGCGGCAATCACATCTGCAACCGGTTTAAGCGAATTTTCTTCAGAATACAGGCCTTCTTCAGGGCGTCCCAGATGGGAAGTCACCATGACGCGCGCACCCGCCTTAAGCGCAGAATTGATCGTGGCCATCGACGCAGTTATGCGTGCATCAGACGTAACCTTTCCGTCCTTGACTGGCACATTGAGATCCGAACGGATCAGGACACGTTTACCCTTGAGATCCAGGTCGGTCATTTTAATAACGGACATACTTCATTCCTTTATGCAGACTACAAAGACAAAAGGGCTGACTTAACGTCAGCCCTTAAACTGATGCAACTTATTTTGCGATGTGCTCAACCATGCGCATCATGTTGCAGGTATAGCCATATTCGTTGTCATACCAAGCCACAACCTTGACAAAGGTAGGATCCAGCGCAATGCCTGCTTCAGCATCAAACACTGAAGGACAAGTGTAACCACGGAAATCGGTGGAAACGACTTTTTCATCGGTATATCCCAACACTCCTTTCAAGGGACCACTTTCTGAAGCCGCTTTCATGGCTGCACAAATCTTGTCGTAAGTGGTTTCCTTGTTCAATTCTACTGTCAGATCAACTACAGACACATCGGAAGTAGGAACGCGGAATGCCATGCCGGTGAGTTTTTTATTCAGCTCGGGGATTACAACTCCAACCGCTTTGGCGGCTCCGGTAGAGGACGGAATAATATTTTCCAGGATACCGCGGCCACCGCGCCAATCCTTGTTTGAGGGACCATCGACGGTTTTTTGCGTGGCAGTAGCTGCATGCACCGTGGTCATCAGGCCGCGCTTGATGCCAAAGGTGTCATTCAATACCTTCGCAACCGGGGCAAGCGCATTGGTTGTGCATGAAGCTGCGGAGACAATTTTTTCTCCGGCATATTTGCTGTGGTTTACACCATAAACAAACATCGGCGTGTCATCCTTGCTCGGTGCGGACTGAATCACTTTTTTAGCACCCGCGTCGATATGAGCCTGGCAGGTTTCTTTTGTCAGGAAAAAACCTGTACATTCAATAACAATATCTACACCCGCTTCGTTCCATTTCAGTTTTGCAGGATCGCGCTCGGCAGTTAGGCGAATTTTCTTGCCGTTGACAATCAGGTCTTTTCCGGAAACTGCAACTTTGCCATTGAAGCGACCGTGAACAGAGTCGTAACTTAGCATGTAAGCCAGATAGTCAGGCTCAAGCAGGTCGTTGATGGCTACGACTTCGATTCCCGGAAAGTCCTTGGCAGCTGCGCGGAACACCATACGGCCAATACGGCCAAATCCATTGATACCAACTTTGATTGTCATTTTAAATGATCTCCCGTTATTTTAAATTTACACGTTTTTATTATTTCTAATTTCACAAAACACTTTTTACCGCTTTGACTACATTCTCGGTGGTAAAGCCAAAGTGTTTAAACAACTCGCCAGCTGGAGCAGATTCGCCAAAACAATCCATCCCTACAACTGCGCCTTCCAGCCCCACATATTTGTGCCAGAAGCCCGTTACGCCAGCCTCAACTGCCACACGCTTCATACCCTTGGGCAACACGCTGTCTTTATAGTGCTGATCCTGGCGGTCAAACAAATTGGTACATGGCATGGATACGACCCGAACATGGATGCCAGCCTGAGCCAACGTCTTTTGGGCATCCATCGCCAGGCCAACTTCGGAACCGGTTGCGATAATAATGGCCTGTGGCTTGCCATTGGATGCTTCTGACAGCACATATCCCCCTTTGCGGATGTTGGTGATTTGGGTTGTATCGCGCTTCTGGAAAGCTAGATTTTGGCGGCTGAAAATCAATGACGAAGGGCCGGTCTTGCGTTCAACGGCGTTAATCCATGAAGCTGCGGATTCCACGGTGTCGCAAGGACGCCAGACATCCATATTGGGTATGTAACGCAGCGTAGTGGTTTGCTCCACTGGCTGGTGTGTCGGACCATCCTCGCCCAAGCCAATGGAATCGTGAGTAAACACATAGATTACACGCTGCTTCATCAGCGCAGACATGCGCAATGCATTGCGCGCATATTCCGAGAACATCAGGAAAGTACCGCCGAATGGCAACAATCCACCGTGCAACGCCATTCCGTTCATGATGTGAGACATACCAAACTCGCGTACGCCATAGCTGATGTAATTGCCTGGCTTCTTGCCATGAACGTGCTTGGCGCCGGTCCAGTTGGTCAAGTTGGATCCGGTAAGGTCGGCTGAACCACCGAGGAATTCCGGCAACACAGAAACCAGAGCATTAATCGCATTTTGCGAAGCCTTGCGGCTTGCGATGGTTTCTGCCTTGTCATTGATTTGTTTCATTACTTCGGCTGCGTGCTGAGCCCAGTTTTCTGGCAAATCACCCTTTGTGCGGCGTACAAATTCCGCCGCCTCTTCCGGGAATGCTGCGCGGTATTCGGCAAAGTTGTTATTCCATAATTTCTCAAAACCCGCACCCTTGGTGCGGGCATCCCATGCTTCATATACATGCTTGGGAATTTCAAATGGAGGGTAGTTCCAGCCAATGTGAGCGCGAGTTGCCGCGACTTCTGCATCGCCTAAAGCTGCACCGTGAACATCATGCGTACCCTCTTTGTTTGGAGAACCGGCGCCAATTATGGTTTTGCAGCAAATCAGGGTGGGCTTGTCAGTAACCAGCTTTGCCGCCTTGATGGCAGCATCGATAGCAGCGGAATCATGCCCTTGCACATCGGCAATCACGTGCCAACCGTAGGCTTCAAAGCGCATTGGTGTGTTATCGGTAAACCAGCCACCTACATGGCCGTCAATGGAAATGTCATTGTCATCCCAGAATGCAATCAGTTTACCCAAACCCCATGTTCCAGCCAGTGCGCAGGCTTCGTGGGAAATTCCTTCCATCAGGCAGCCATCGCCCATGAAAACATAGGTAAAGTGATTTACAATTTCGTGACCGGGACGATTAAACTCATTTGCCAGCAATTTTTCGGCCATTGCCATACCTACGGCGTTGGTTATGCCCTGACCCAGCGGGCCAGTCGTCGTTTCAACGCCGACAGTGTAACCATACTCAGGATGTCCCGGAGTCTTGGAGTGCATTTGGCGGAAGCGTTTTAGTTCCTCCATCGGTAAATCGTAACCGGTCAAATGCAATAACGCATAAACCAGCATGGAGCCATGACCATTTGATTGCACGAAACGGTCACGGTCAGCCCATTTTGGATTGGCTGGATTATGACGCAAATGGTGGTTCCACAGCACTTCAGCAATTTCAGCCATACCCATGGGGGCACCAGGGTGGCCGGAGTTCGCTTTTTGTACCGCATCCATCGCTAAAGCGCGAATTGCACCAGTTGTGTCATTAAACTTTGGGGGTTTTACATTTCGCGCAACAGCCATTTTACTGCCTCCTAAGAACATCCCTTTTACGGGTAAGATTGTATTTTTATTAGAGCAAATTTTAATTATGCCGCACAGCTCTGTTTTGGGCAACTACAACAAGATATTGAAATGCGAATGAATTAGATTCAATTTTGCTTTTCTCCGGCATTATTATTAATCGTTATCCGTGCTTCTTTTATTCATTTTAATGCCAAGCTGTTTGAGTTTGCGGTATAAATGCGTACGCTCTATTCCCATATTATCCGCTACGCGCGTGACATTGCCATTTTCCTTATTCATTTGATAAGTAAAATATAATTTGTCGAAATGTTCTCGCGCCTCGCGCAGGGATAAGTCCAATGGCAATGAGAATTGCTTTGTTGCCCTTCTGTCAATCAGCACATTCGGACCAGCCTTTTGATTCTCTGATTTAACCTCTCGCTGCATAACCGACGCAACCGTCTTAAGCAGTTTCTGCAAAGCGATCGGCTTTTCCAGAAAGTCCGCTGCCCCGATTCGGGTTGCTTCCAGAGCCGTTTCTATGGTGCCATGCCCGGACATCATAACGACCGGCATGGTCAACAACCCCTGGGCAACCCACTCCTTGAGCAAACTTAATCCATCAGTATCAGGCATCCAGATATCAAGCAATACCATATCCGGTTTTTTGTTTATGCGAAACTCACGTGCCTGGAATGCATTTTCTGCCAAGTGGACCCGGTATCCTTCGTCAAAAAGAATTTCAGACAGCAATTCACGTATGCCAATTTCATCATCCACCACCAGTATTTCCTTTGTCGCCATTATCCCATCACCTCTTCTTCCAACAACGGAAATATAATGCTGATACAGGTGCCCCCTGTAACTCTGTTTTCGATAGTTATTGAACCACCATGCTCTTCCACAATTTTTTTCACTATAGGCAAACCCAATCCTGTTCCCTTAACTTTGGTTGTCATATACGGCTCGAATACACGCGCCCTCATATTCTCAGGGAAACCGCTGCCATTATCCATCACGCTTAATTTTATTGTATTCTGACTGTTTTCTGTCTTCAGCAGGATTTGTGGGGATGCCGCATTTTTCAGCGCATCATGCGCGTTATGCAACAGGTTGTGAATCACCTGGCGTAAACGTGTGGCATCGCCATTTATCAAAGGATGTTCGGCATTTAATTGCAAGGCGATCGGGCTGCTGTTGGCTTCATACAGCCCCATAACCTCGTTTAGAAGTTGATGCATGTCCAGGGCCATCAACTGCACTGCGGGTGCACGGGCATAATCGGCAAATTCCATCACCATTCTTTTCATTGCAGCCACCTGGCTGACGATGGTTTGCGTCGCCCGCTGTAACAGCCTGGAGTCTTCTTCATTCAATTTTTCGCTCAATTTATACTGCAAACGTTCCGCCGAAAGCTGGATGGGAGTAAGCGGATTCTTGATTTCATGTGCCAGTCGTCGGGCCACTTCTCCCCATGCTGCCTGTCTCTCAGCCTGTAACAGGTGTGTAATATCGTCGAATACTACGACATAGCCGGTTTCGTCGATTGAGGATAATCTTGTACCGCGCAACAGTAACATCTGGCTACCGTTTTTGCTCATGCGCTCGAGTTGACGCTGCCATTCGTTTTCGCTGGACTCGGCAAATGCCTGTAACACCGCTTCAGTGAACGGGCGCAGCAATTTAAACTGCATGCTCAAGACTAATAACGGCACGCCGCGCAGGTCGAGCAACGACACCCCGAGGATATGCTCTGCGCTGGTATTTGCCGAACGCAGGCGAAACTGCTCATCTACCACCAGTACACCGGAAGATAAATGGGTAAGTACACTTTCCAGATAGGCTTTGGATTTATTAACCAGACGCTGCTGTCGCTCGCTCAGTTTTTTTGCATCGGATAATTGCGAAATCATTTGATTAAACAATCCGGTTAAAGCACCCAGTTCATCGCGGCTTTGCACCGGATAGTTGCCGCTGAAATCACCCTGCGCGACTGCGCGAGTACCTTCGGCCAAAGCTGCCAACGGCGCGCTTAAGCGTGCGCTTAGGAAAAATGCCGCAGATACGGCGCTGAGCAACACAATCAATAGAGACAAAGTGAGCGTTATTCCGTACAAACGCTTTAAACCCAAACGTGAAAGTGATAATTCCTGATAGTCACGATATACCGATTGCACTGTTTCAGTATCAACGGCAAGCTGGTTTGAAACTGGCTGAACCAATTGCAGAATGCGTACTTCGTTTGATGGAGCGCTTGAGTTAACCGGTACCAGTACCCTCAGTACAAGGGTATTGTCGGGCAGCGTATCAACTACGTTGAACTGGCCTTGCTTGAGTGCTTGTCGCAACATCTTGGCATCAGGCACATCCGGCAGGATATTGTTGTTGGTTACCGAGGCCAGCATTTTCCCTTGCAAGTTAAACAACGCAACCTCTTGCGCCGTTCCTTCATCGATCAAGCGGTTCAAGGTGCCGGCATGTTTACTGATCGGCTGATCCGCCAGCAGTAATGCGATAAATTTACCTTTTCTGTCCAGATCCTGAAGGCCGCTTTCCAACGAGCTGCGCCCCAGGTTCAAACCTCCCTCCAAAGCTTTTTCCACGCGTACGTCAAACCACGACTCGATGCTTTTGCCCAGAAATTGTACTGAGACGGCATAGACCAGCAAACCCGGCAAAACTGCAATCAGGGAAAAAAACAGGGCGAGGCGTAACGTCAGTTTTGCGCCAAAAACCTGCGCCTTGATCTTTTGCCGCAACTGCCAAAGCTGGTATCCGACCAGTGCGCTCAAACACATTGCCAGCAAGCCGGCCAATGCCAGCAAGGTATAATAATTGCGCGAGAACAGTTCTGTGTTTGCACTGGCACTCGACAGCAAATAAAGTAACAATACGCCTATTAGTCCGCTAATGAAGATTAGATATTTCATTGCGGTACTTTCCTGGCTTGCGCAATTTCTTCAGGCGCCAGCATCCAGCTGTACCCCTCCGAATCCAGCTTCCACTCATCACTGGTCAATGCGTTTACCTGTAACGGCTTGGGCAGTTGCGACACATCCAGTCTCATGCGCGTGTATGCGGTGTAGTTTGAATTACTTGATAACAGCGAGGCAATATATCCGCTGCTCTTGGTGACCAATTTTGCCGGTATGGGAGCTGATGACTGATTGCCCAAAGACCGTAATGCATCATCCAGACTGGCAAAGTTTTGAAATATTGTTCCCCGCTTGATTCGATACTGCCGCGTCAAAGCGCTATAGCTGAGCTTGGTCGTATCTTCGGTTTTGGTGGCCACTTCATCCAGCCAATACCAGCGTGATCGGGTTAATGTGAACTCACTTACAAAATTTAACGTAATGCCGTGAGTGAGCGCCTGTTCCAGTAATAAAGTTAGTCTGATGTCAAAATTCGCCGCAAGTTGGTAACCGTCTTCAGTCATCCGAATTTCGGCCTTGCGCACTGTTATTCCATCCGCAGCCGCAGTAGCCGGAGTCAATAATGTAATGCTCAGGGTCATCATCAGACCGAACAGCAAATTACGTTTGTTTGTGCAATAGTGCATAGAAGAAACCGTCATGCTGATCGTTTGGCAAGAGCTGGCCTTGCTTCATCTCGGGAGCCGCCAGGTTTAGCTGCGTCGCATCTGCGTGACATCTCAGGAATTCATTGATGACTTGTTGATTTTCACGCCCAAATACAGAACACGTGACATAGAGCAATTTCCCGCGCGCATCCAGTAGTGGCCACAGTGCGTTCAAAATATGCTGCTGCTGCTGAGCGAAATTTTCTATATCCGAAGCACGGCGTAACCACTTGATATCGGGGTGACGCCGCACTACACCCGTGGCAGAACAGGGCACATCCGCCAATATACGCTGAAACGGCTTGCCGTCCCACCAGTTCGCGGGTTGTGCGGCGTCTCCCGTCAATAGAGTCGCGTCAAGACGCAATCGCTGCAGATTTTCGCGCACCCGCTGCAATCGGTGCGCATCCTTATCCAACGCGACCAGTTCTATCTGCGTTGATTCCAGCAAATGTGCGCTCTTGCCGCCGGGTGCTGCGCAGGCATCCAGTACCCGCATGCCATCCCGAATATCAAGAAAGCGGGCAGCATACTGTGCACCCGCATCTTGCACCGAAACTAGCCCATCCATAAAACCCGGCAGCTTATCGACCGGCATCGGGTTTTCCAATAAGATGGCATCAGGCTCGACAACGCAAGCCTGGACGCCATTTTGCGCCAACAAACTCAGGTAATCGGCAACAGTCGTTCGGTTCCGGTTCACGCGCAAACTCATCGGAGGGTGCTGGTTGCCCGCAAACAAAATGGCTTCCGCAAACTCACCATATTGCGATTTGATCTCATTTATCCACCATTGGGGATACGAGTAGCGGCCTGCTTCTGTGCGCGTAGAATCTGCCAATAATGCTTTTTTATTGCGTAAAAAATTGCGTAACACTGCATTGACCAGGCCGCTCGCAGCCGGATTTCGCTTGCGCACGGTATTTACTGCAAAATCTACCACGGCATGCTGCGCGGCTTTGCTGTATTGCAATTGATAGAGTGCAACCAGCAACAGATAACGTATCTGTATATCTTGGATGGGTTTGCTAAGAAGTACGTCCAGCACGCTGGACAGTTGACCATAGAAACGCAGGGTACCATAGCTTATATCCTGCAGGGCGCCGCGCTGCTGCGAGGTAAGTTCAGGCAGGGACTTCATCACATCGCTTAAGACCTGATTAAGATTTCGTCCATTTAAAACCTGGTTAATAACAGAGACCGAGGCTTGTTGTACTGTATCCATATCAGAGTGATGTAAAACGGTCGCCGGTTTTGACCGTAAAACCTTGCACAAACTGCGTCGCCGATATGGGCTTGCCGCCGGGCTTCTGTAACACCTCCAGATACAAAACACCCTGTCCGCACGCCACCTTGATTCCCTTTTTATTGACCTCTAACACGGTTCCCGGCTCGCTTCCCTGACCGTCCTCTGCCCGACTGGCCTGCCAAACTTTAATGGTCAGATTATGTATGGAAGAATATGCTCCGGGGACAGGATTGTAAGCACGAATTGCTCGCTCCAATTGCACAGCATGTTGCTGCCAGTCAAGCTGTGCTTCGGCTTTGCTTAACTTGCTTGCATAGCTAGCACGCGTGGCATCCTGCACCGTTCCAGTCAAGCCGCCTTGATCCAATTTTTGCAGAGCTTCAATTATTGCCTGGGCTCCTAATTTTGCCAGTTTATCATGTAAGATTTGTGCAGTATCGTGAGCATTTATTGGGCAGGTTTTTTTTGTCAACATCGCGCCTGTATCCAGCCCCTCATCCATTTGCATGATTGTAATACCTGTCTCTTCATCGCCCGCGAGGATGGCGCGTTGTATCGGCGCTGCACCACGCCAGCGTGGCAGTAACGAAGCATGAATATTCAGGCAGCCGTAGCGTAACAGTTGCAGAACCGGCGCTGGCAATATGAGGCCATAAGCCGCTACCACCATTACATCGGCTCGCAATGCGGCCAGCTTTTGCTGTAATTCTGCCGACTTTAACGACGGTGGTTGCATCACGGCAATGCCATGTTGCATGGCCAACTGCTTGACCGGACTCTGAGATAACTGCATGCCGCGCCCGGCTGGCCGGTCTGGCTGAGTTAGCACAGCAACTACTTGGTGTTCGCTTGCCAGCAACGCGTCAAGTGCACTGGCGGCAAAATCAGGAGTTCCAGCGAAAATTATTTTCAATTCTTTTCCAATTGCATTTACATCGTTTCGCGCAAACGCTTTTTCAGTTTTGCACGTATTCGGGTTTGTTTTAACTGGGACAGGTAATCAACAAATACTTTACCCAGCAGATGATCCATTTCATGCTGAATACAGACCGCCAGTAATCCTGCAGCTTCCAGCGTAAATGATTCGCCCTTTTCATTTTGCGCTTTTACGGTGATACGTTCCGCGCGGCTGACCTTGTCATATATGCCAGGAACCGACAAACAGCCCTCCTCACAGTCGCTTTCGCCGCTCATGCTGATTATTTCAGGATTAATAAACACAAGTAAATTGTTGCTGGTTTCAGAAATATCGACCACGATTATGCGTTGATGCACATCAACTTGGGTAGCTGCCAAGCCAACGCCGGGGGCAGCATACATGGTTTCTGCCATATCTTTTATTAACTTGCGCGTGCTATTTGTAATTGCATTTACTCTGGATGCAACTTTATGCAGACGCTCATCGGGATATTGGAGTATTTTTAAGATTGCCATAATAGCTTGCTAATTTAAGTGACTAGATGCAAAATTTAAACAGTTGTGCGAACATCGCACTGCATTTCATTACTTTGCTGGGGTTTTCATGCGCAAGATTATATCGCTGATTTGCATTCTTTTGCCTATTCTGACCTATGCAGACGAATTAGTCATACGCGAAAACGCTCCTGATCACTATATTGTCGTTAAGGGAGACACACTGTGGGACATCTCCAACAAGTTTTTTAAGGATCCGTGGAAGTGGCCGCAAATCTGGGGGTTGAATAAAGATACGATTAGAGACCCTCACTGGATTTACCCGGGAAACGTGGTTGTTCTGGACGCTGCCAGCAAGACTTTACATTTCGGTGAACAGGCAAAAACGCCCGATGCCCAGACAGCTGAAGTTCCGCTGGTACCCGATTTGCTGCCGGCCTCCAAACCCGCGGCTGGCTCTGATACCAATATGGGAAAACTATCACCTAAAATCCGCGTGGTAGACGGCGAACATGATGCTATAGCAAGCATACCTGCCGGCGTTATTGGTGCTTTTCTCAGCAAGCCTCTGGTAATTGAGAATGAAGAGATCGACGGTGCGCCTACCTTGATAGGATCCATTGAGCAGCGTGCGTTGCTCAGTTTTGGAGATACCGCTTTTGCGACCGGTATCCCTAAAGATAAAGGTCCGTTATGGCAACTGTATCGTCCGGGCAAGGCTTTTATCGACCCCGATACCGATGAAATTTTAGGCTATGAGGCCATCTATCTTGGTGATGCCAGTGTACAAAAATATGCTGATGTATCCACGCTGAAGATTACGAAATCCGTGCTTGATATTCAAAAGGGGGATAACCTAATTCAATCTTCCGTTGGCCTGGACAATAACTATATCCCCCGCGCTCCAAGCAGCCAGATCAGGGCCAAGGTTATTTCCATTTATGGCGGTGTTGATCAAGCCGGTCAAAATTCGATAATTACGCTCAACAAGGGCAGGCGTGATGGCCTGCAAAATGGCCATGTACTTGCTTTATATAAAGAAAGTGAAAAATCTAAATACAAGGGAGAAACCTATACTCTGCCCGCCTTGCGTTATGGACTGGTTTTTGTATTTCGCACCTTTGACAAGGTTTCTTATGCGCTGGTAATGGAAGTCCAGCGCACAGTGAAATTGCTGGATAGCGCAGAAACGCCCTGATCATGCCTCTGGACGCAGATCTGGCGTCTTGGCTCACTCTGAGCCAAATTACTGGCCTGGGCAATGAAAGTTTGCGCCGGTTATTGCATGCTTTTGGCTCACCGGCCGCAATTCTGGCCGCTCCTGCCACCGCATTAAAGCAGATTGTCAGGCCGGCTGTCGCAAATGCCATCACTAAGGAACCACCTGATGGTTTTCTGGTTGCTGTTTCGACCTGGCTGGAGGATCCGCATAACCACATCGTAACGCTGGCGGACACAGAATATCCGCAAGCGTTGCTTAATATTGCTGATCCGCCGCTTCTTCTATATGTAAAAGGCCGCCTCGATTTACTCAACCATGCTTCGCTCTCTATTGTTGGCAGCAGAAATGCGACTACTCAAGGGATACGTAATGCAGAAACTTTTGCTCAAGTCGTGAGCGAAGCTGATCTGAGCATTATAAGCGGCATGGCGCATGGCATCGATACTGCTGCTCACCTTGGCGGGTTGCGTGGTCAGGGCTCCAGTATCGCGGTAATCGGCACAGGGCTGGATAAGGTTTATCCTGCGGCTAATCGTGATTTAGCCCATCAACTTGCAATTGAAGGCACATTGATTTCTGAATTTCCTCTGGGCACACCACCCCTAGCTCATAACTTTCCGCGCCGCAACCGCATTATCAGTGGTTTGAGCTTGGGTTGCCTGGTGGTTGAAGCATCTTTGCAAAGTGGCTCGCTGATTACCGCACGCCTGGCGCTGGAACAGGGCAGGGAAGTATTCGCTATCCCCGGCTCGATCCATATGCCGCAAGCCAGGGGCTGCCATGCGTTGATAAAGCAGGGTGCCAAATTGGTGGAAAATCCGCGTGACATTATGGATGAGCTGGGATGGTATTCAACGGTTGCCACTACAACATCCAAAACTCAGCCGGTACATCCGATATTCACCCATTTGGGGTTTGATCCACTCGATATAGACAGCTTGAGTCAACGTAGCGGCTTGACGATTGAAGCGCTATCCGCCATCCTATTGCAACTAGAGCTGGATGGACAGGTTACGATCTTGGCCGGAGGCATGTACCAACGTTTAGTTTAGGGGCTCCCTTTAAACATTGTTTTTTTTGAGGCGCCATGTTTGACATATTGATGTTTTTATTCGAAAGTTATTTTAATGCAGGTAGTTACCCTGATCCCGACAAGTTATCCATCAAATTAAGTGCGGCCGGTTTTGAGGATGACGATATAAACCGCGCACTTACCTGGTTATCCGGCCTTAATCAATTAACTCTGTCGGATTACCCCACCAGCATCAATCATAGCGGTTTGCGCAGTTATGCCAAACTGGAAATTCAATGCATCAGTGCGGAAGGCTTGCACTTTATTTCCTTTCTGGAGCGCAACACTATGATAACGCCGGTAGAACGCGAAATGATAATTGATCGCGCTGTTGCATTTGGTCGTGAAGGATTGCCGCTGGACCGCGTTAAGCTGATTGCATTAATGGTACTGTGGAATCAGCACGACGAATTAGATCCACTGCTGGTCGAAGACCTTCTTACCCCGGCTAATTCAGCCCAACTACACTAAATCGTTCGTCGGATTCTAATTCATGGCATCTAATCTTCTCATCGTCGAGTCACCGGCAAAGGCCAAGACGTTAAAAAAGTATCTCGGTAATGATTTCGAGGTGCTCGCCACGTTCGGCCATGTACGTGATCTAATCCCAAAAACAGGTGCCATTGATACCGAACACGGTTTTGCGATGCAATATGAAACGATTGCACGCAATAGCAAGCATGTAGATGCCATTGCCAAAGCAGCAGCCGTTGCTGATCATATTTATCTGGCAACCGACCCGGATAGGGAAGGTGAAGCTATCGCCTGGCATGTTGCGGAACTGCTTAAAGCAAAACGCACGCTGAAAAACAAGGATATGCGGCGTGTTGTGTTCTATGAAATTACTCAGAATGCGGTGCGCGAGGCGGTGGCGAATCCCAGGGATATCTCTATCCCTTTGGTAAATGCACAACAGGCGCGACGGGCTCTGGATTATTTGGTAGGTTTCAACTTGTCGCCACTGTTATGGCGGAAGATACGTCCCGGCCTCTCCGCGGGCCGCGTGCAAAGCCCGGCTTTGCGCCTGATAGTCGAACGTGAACAGGAGATAGAGGCGTTTCGTTCGCAGGAATACTGGTCGGTACATCTTGACAGTCAAAAGAACAAGCTACCCTTTAGTGCAAAATTGTTTCAATATCAGGGGAAAAAACTGGAGCAGCTAAGCATTGCAGGGGAAGCCGAATACCAAAAAATTCATGACAGTCTGAGCGCGGCCAAATTACCACCGCGTGTAGTGCGTGTAGACAGGAAGGCCAAACAGCGTTATGCAGCGGCACCGTTTACTACCTCTACCTTACAACAGGAGGGTGTACGTAAGCTCGGAATGTCTGCCGACCGGGTTATGCGTATTGCACAGCAACTTTACGAAGGTATCGATATTGGTGGTCAAGCGGTTGGTTTAATCAGCTATATGCGTACCGATTCAGTTAACCTTGCGCAAGAAGCAATAGCGGAAATTCGCGGCTATATCAGTTCGAATTTTTCAGCCGATTATCTGCCACGTACTGTACCGGTTTATAAGAGCAAGGCTAAGAATGCTCAGGAGGCGCATGAAGCTATCCGTCCCACTTCCATTACACGCTCGCCTGACAGCATACGTGAAGCATTGACCGTCGATCAGGCGCGGCTATATGAGATGATCTGGAAACGTACATTAGCCAGTCAAATGACATCTGCGCGGTTTGACACGGTCAGTGTAGACATTCGCCTGGGTGGCGATGACACCTTGTTTCGTGCCAGTGGTCAAACCCTGGTTTTCCCAGGCTTTATCGCAGTTTATCAAGAAGATACCGATGACAGCACGGAAGAAGAGGGGGGTAAGCTCCCTCCCCTGGAAGAAGGAGATGTATTGCCTTTGGATAAACTTTACGGTGAACAGCATTTTACCCAACCGCCACCGCGCTTTACCGAAGCAAGTCTGGTTAAGACTCTGGAAGAGCACGGCATCGGACGCCCCTCCACTTATGCGAGCATTATTTCCACCTTGCAGGCTCGTGAATATGCATTACTCGAAAAAAAGCGTTTCACCCCTACCGATGTTGGCCGCGTGGTTAATCGTTTTTTGTCTGAACATTTCACGCGTTATGTGGATTATGGCTTTACTGCACAGATGGAAGACGAGCTCGATGAAATTTCCGAAGGAAAACGTGATTGGATTCCGGTTCTGGATGCTTTTTGGGGTGACTTTGATAAATTAGTCCAGGAAAAAAAGAATATTGAGCGCAAGGATGTCACACAGGAGTTGATTAATGAAGCTTGCCCGAAGTGTGGCAAGCCGTTGGCAACCCGTTTGGGTAAGCGCGGCAGTTTTATCGGTTGTACAGCTTATCCGGAATGTGATTACACGCGTAGCACGACCGGCGAAATTGACTCGGGCGAAGCACGAAAGGAACTTGGAAATGACCCGGTCAGCAACTTGCCTGTTTTATTATTGAAGGGTCCTTACGGTTACTATGTACAGCTTGGCGAAGTTGAGGAAGGTGCAAAGAAAAAACCAAGACGTATGTCCTGGCCTAAAGAAGTGCCGCCGGAAAATGCAGATCTCGCTGCAGCGTTGAAATTATTGGAATTACCCAAAGAACTGGGCAACCATCCAGAAACAGGGAAAAAGGTAATTGTCAATATTGGGCGATTTGGTCCTTATATCGGCCATGACGGAAAATTTAAATCCATACCCAAAACCGAGAGTGTTTTTACCATTACGCTGGATCGTGCTGTTGCTTTACTGGCTGAAGCCAGAACTTCCAATATTGTGTTACGTGAACTTGGCGTGCATCCTGAGGACAAGAAGCCTATTGACGTATGTAATGGCCGCTACGGTCCTTACGTGCGCCATGGCAAGGTAAATGCCACTTTACCCAAGGATATTTCACCGGATGAAATAACGTTGGAGGAAGCACTCCCTTTACTTGCTGCTCGAGTAGCTAAAGGACCGGTCAGCAAGAAAAAGACTGTTTCCAGAAAAGTTGAAGTAATTAAAAAAGAACCGGCCGAGAAAAGTAAGCCTGTCGTAAAAAAAGCGGCTACTGGCAAAAAAGTTGCTGCTAAGAAGAAATCTGACACTACCAAAAAAACTTCTGTAAATAAAAAGAAAGAGACTGAATAATAAACGTGCTACTTATAAGCTTAGTATGTTTATTTCTATATTATTTATCAAATAGTTATATATCCAGATTTTGTGCGCCCAGGGCATTCTGTTCTATGAACGCACGACGTGGCTCGACTATGTCGCCCATTAATGTGGTAAATATTTCATCGGTAGATATCAAATCTTCGATGCAAACGCGCAATAGCACCCGGTTAGTTACATCCATGGTTGTTTCCCAAAGTTGTGATGGATTCATTTCGCCCAAGCCCTTGTAACGTTGAATAGCGACTCCTCGTTTTGCTTCTTCGAGTAACCATTCAATTGCCTGTTTGAAATCTTTTACCGGCTTATGCTGTTCACCGCGCTTGATAAAGGCGTCTTGTCCTAACAGATTGCCAATAGTAAGTGCTGTTTTCTTGATTTGCTGGTAATCACCGCTATGCATAAAATTTTGATCCAGATAACTTATGGATTCATTTCCAAAAAGTTTCTTTTCAAGACGCAACCTGTATTGTTCAGTTACAGGATCAAATTCCGATACTATTTTCAGTTCTTTTTCACACACATCCTGTAATAGATTAGTACTTTGTTTTGCCTGTATTTCGTTGTCCAGATTTAATTCTGGCGCTTTAAGCAAAGCATGCAAGGCTTCAGGGGCAATGATTCTTGATAAACGGTTTATTATCGCTTCAGCGAGAAAGTATTCTTTTGCCATATTTTCCAGAACTTCAATTTGAAGTGGTGCAGCTCCGGTTTCTGTATACAACTCGGCGTTAGCCAAAGCGGAAGCCAACATATAGGTTTTCAAAGCATGATCATCTTTAAGGTAACGTTCATCTTTACCTTGTTTCACTTTATATAACGGCGGTTGAGCAATATAAATATGGCCCCGTTCAACCAACTCTGGCATTTGGCGATAGAAGAAAGTGAGCAGCAGCGTTCTAATATGAGCTCCGTCCACATCTGCGTCGGTCATTATGATGATACGGTGATAACGTAATTTCTCTGGATTGTATTCGTCTTTGCCAATACTCGTTCCCAATACGGTTATTAATGTTGCGATTTCTTGTGAAGATATTAATTTCTCGAATCTAGCCCTTTCTACATTCAAAATTTTGCCTTTTAACGGTAAAATTGCTTGAAATTTGCGGTCTCTTCCCTGTTTTGCAGAGCCACCCGCTGAATCTCCCTCTACTAGATATAATTCTGATTTTGCTGGATCTTTTTCCTGGCAATCAGCCAGTTTACCGGGTAACCCCATTCCGTCCAATACGCCCTTGCGCCGTGTTATTTCGCGCGCCTTACGTGCTGCTTCTCTTGCTCTTGCTGCATCTATTATCTTACCTACTATTATTTTCGCATCGACAGGTCTCTCCAGTAAGTATGACATCAATTGTTGAGAAACAATTTCTTCTACTATAGGGCGGACTTCTGATGAAACCAGTTTATCTTTTGTTTGCGATGAAAATTTCGGATCTGATAACTTGACCGACAACACGGCTGTGAGTCCTTCCCGCATATCGTCTCCAGTTGTTTCAACTTTCTCTTTTTTTGCCATACCCTCTGTTTCTATGTACTGATTCAACGTACGTGTCATCGCAGTGCGGAGTGCTGTGAGGTGTGTACCTCCATCTCTTTGCGGTATATTATTTGTAAAGCACTGTACCGTTTCCTGATAAGAATCATTCCATTGCATCGCAATTTCAGCCGTTATCCCTTCTTTTTCAATACACGTATAAAATATATTTGGATGTAATACATTCTTGTTTCTATTCATGTATTCAACGAAACCTTTTACTCCGCCGGTAAATGAAAAGTTTTCAATTTTTCCATCCCTTTTATCTATCAGCGCAATTTTTACGCCATTGTTCAAAAAGGAAAGTTCACGCAAACGCTTAGCCAAAATATCAAAATGATATTCAATTAAAGTAAATGTTTCCTTGCTAGCCATAAAATGCACTTCTGTCCCTCGCGTATCTGTTTCACCTATTTCTTTTAACGGTGCAACAGGATCTCCATGGCGAAATTCCATAAAGTATTTTTTGCCATTTCTGCATATTGTTAGCTTTAACCATTCTGATAAGGCATTTACCACGGATACGCCTACACCGTGTAAGCCACCGGAGACTTTATAGGAATTGCTATCAAATTTACCGCCTGCGTGCAATATCGTCATAATGACTTCTGCTGCAGACCTATTTTCTTCTGCGTGAATATCCGTTGGGATCCCGCGTCCATTATCTGTCACACTTATAGAATTATCTATATGTATTGTAACGTTAATTTCGTTGCAGTACCCTGCCAAAGCTTCGTCTATAGCGTTATCTACAACTTCAAATACCATATGATGAAGACCAGTACCATCGCTGGTATCGCCAATATACATACCAGGACGCTTGCGTACTGCTTCGAGTCCTTTTAGAACTTTAATGCTTTCTGACGTATATTCGCTCATAATTTTCCTATTTGTTTCACGTGAAACACGTAATAATTTTGTTATTAAATTCGCATTGGCATAACTACATATTTAAAATCTTCATTGCCAGGTATTGTAATTAAAATACTGCTATTGGAATCACCAAATGAAAAGGTTACTTCTTGGGTAGATGCGTTCGTTAAGCCATCCAGTATATAGTTGACGTTAAATCCAATATCCAGAGCGGGGCCGTGATATTCGTTCTCGATATCTTCCTGCGCTTCTTCTTGTTCACTATTGCTGCTGATAATGCGCATATTTTTTTCGGTCATAACAAAACGCACACCCCTGAATTTTTCATTAGATAATATCGCTGCACGTTGCAATGCTTGCAGAATAGTCTGACGATCCAAGGTTAAATGATTCGTGTAGTTAGGTATCACTCGATCATAATCTGGGAATTTGCCGTCGATTACTTTAGATACTAATATGATGTCAGCGGTAGAAATTTTCACTTGTTTTTCAGCAATTTCAAGTTTTATCTTGTCTTCTGTCTCGGACAATAGTTTAAACAACTCATTGACCGTTTTTTTGGATAAAATCACTTCTCGTTTAGCGTGCTCAGTACCAAGTTTTGCGCTTGTATAAGCTAAGCGATGACCATCTGTTGCAATCAGTTTTATTAAATCGCCTTCAATTACCAGTAAAACGCCATTTAAATAGTACCTTATATCTTGCTGCGCCATCGCGTAATGAACAGACCCTAATAATTTTTTTAATGTTCTTTGTTCTATTTCTATCGTGGTAGGGTTCTGTAGTTGTTCGGTAAGTTTGGGAAAATCCTGCGGTGGTAAAGTTTGCAGTGTAAATTTGCTTTTTAGTACTTTAACTAATAGCTTGGAATCCAGGATATCCAATGTAATTTGGCTATTATCGGGTAATACTCTCAATATTTCCTGTAATTTTTTTGCTGCTACAGTGATAGATTCATCTTTTCCGGCAAATTCGCCATTTAATATTTCTGTAGTAATTTGTATCTCTAAATCTGTAGCGACAAAACGAATTCCTGTTGAATTCTTTTCTATTAATACATTGGACAAAATCGGTAAAGGTTGTTTTCTTTCCACAATACCTACAACAATTTGTAGAGGCTTTAGTAAAACATCCTTATTAATTTTTGTGATAAACATTCTTTTATATCCTTAATAATAATAATAACAGTGTTTATTTTTGTGTATAACTAAAATAGTTGTTTATTTATATAAAGTTAGCAAATATATTGTTATTGTAAAAAGAAGCATATTAGTGTTAATAATTTGTGTATAACTATTAGGTGTGGCAGCTTATTGCGGGTTATCCACAATTTATTTGCGTCTTATCAGTATCTTATTAGTTTCTTAATGTTTGATTTAATAAGTTAAAATCTGAATTAAGTGCGTTATCTAAATTTCGCAGGCTTTCAACTGTCTTGCAGGCATGTAAGACAGTTGAGTGATCTCTGCCGCCAAAAGCGTTTCCGATTTCAGGCAGGCTAAGTTGAGTTAGCTCTCTGGCTAGGCACATTGCAATCTGTCGTGGCCTGGCAATGGCCCTTGTTCTCTTCTTGGAGAGTAATTCAACCACTTTTAGTCTGTAGAAATCTGCCACTGTTTTTTGAATGTTTTCAATTGAAACTTGTTTATTTTGAGCAGACAGCAAATCTCTTAATGCTTCCTTGGAAGACTCAACGGTAATATTTTCTTTGTGAAATTTAGCGTAGGCTAATATTCGGTTCAATGCGCCTTCCAGTTCGCGAATGTTGGACCGAACATGTTTTGCGATAAAGAATGCTACATCTTCTTTTATTGGGTGATTTAGGATTGACGCTTTCTGTAATAATATGGCAACCCGCATTTCTAAACCGGGCGGCTCTACTGCGACAGTTAATCCGCAGCTGAACCGTGAGGTCAATCTTGCTTCAATCCCGGATATTTCTTTGGGAAAAGTGTCACATGTTATAACGACTTGTTTATTAGAGTCGATTAGTGAATTAAGGGTATAGAAGAACTCTTGCTGTGTACCGGGTTTGTCCGCAATAAATTGGATGTCATCAATTAATAATAGATCCAGAGAATTGTAAAACTGCTTGAATTCGTCAAACTTCTTGGTTTGAAAAGCACGCACAACATCTGAAATATAATTGGTGGCATGCACATAGCAGATTTTTGCCTGAGGGTTTTCTTTTTTTACAAAATTTCCAATTGATTGTATTAAATGGGTTTTTCCAAGACCGACTCCGCCATATATGAATAGTGGGTTGTATATGGTTCCTGGAAAATTTGCAACCTGCATCGCTGCAGCGTGAGCTAATTGATTGGCTTTACCGGTTACGAAGTTATCAAACGCTAGTGACCCATTAAGTTTGCTATGGTTGATATGACTTTTTGCACTTATTGCTTCGGTTTTTTCAACAGGAGGAAGTTTGGGTGTAACCGGGGAGATGATTTTTTCGCCAATTTTCAATTCGAAATTTGGGGAAATATTTAAGGTTGATTTAA
>Ga0315268_10001462_pt1 | contig 27163 bp, 21 predicted proteins | sample C1_top_MG_FD_204535 | JGI IMG/M metagenome (GOLD analysis project Ga0315268, IMG submission 204535) | Sediment microbial communities from Yellowstone Lake, YNP, Wyoming, USA - C1_top | ecosystem: Environmental > Aquatic > Freshwater > Lake > Sediment | place: USA: Wyoming | collected 2017-08-01
CCAACTTTGCTCATCTGGGCACCACGTTACTGCTTTCACGCAAAAGGTCAATCTCTTGATTTAACGCTGTCGTCTGATTGCATGTCATGACAGATAGTCGCTATACCTTCCATGTCGGCGGCTATGTATACCTTCATCTTATCAGCAACTGGATATGGATTTGAAGCATATATGTTGGGTGCCGATTTGGCCCGCGAAGATCAGCGGCCCAAAGCCTTTTTCAGGGCACCCACCATATACTCAGACGAATGAAAGAAGTGCCCACCCTCTCTTCCGATTCCAAATATGACCCCGACGTTAGAGTGAAGAGCCTCTCCAGGACATTCGAGCTGAGCATTGATCTGCTCAACGTGGAGGACATCGCCAAGTTTCTTCAGCGGATTGCGGAGTCAGTGAAAGAGATATTCAAGTTTCAAAGGGTCAGTATCTCCATTCTCGATGACGAGAAGGGAATATTCACGGACCACGCGATGGCAGGGTACCCGCCCGATGCGCAGGAGGAGATACGGAGCAGTCCGCTTTCGTTCACTCGAGACGAGATCCTTTCGGACTTCAGGGAGGACTGCAAGATATCGAAGATCACATACTACATCCCGGTTGAAAAGCAGGAGAGCCCAATCTCGAGCTTCGTGGCTGTGCTTGACAGACAGGAGGCGGCAAAACCAAGGTCTTCCCCTGAGTCATGGCACGGATTGGACCTTCTGTACTTCGCGTTGCTGAACAGACATGGTGCCTTCATCGGATACATGCAAGTGGACTACCCTGAAGACGGGAGGATTCCCTCGCGCCAGATCGCAGAAGAGATAGAGCTCTTCGCGGGCATCGCTGCCGTGGGTATCGAAAACTCGAAGATGTACAAGAGAACCCTTGATCTTCTCTCCGAAAACGAGGTCAAGACAGAGCGGATTCTCAGACTGCTAGAACTCATCCAGAGTGTCCTTAGGATCGACGACCTGGACTCGGTTCTCAGAAAGGCGAATGAGACAATGACTCTGACCTTTGGATTCAGGAAGGGTGGAATCTCCTTGTTCTCCGAGGGCTCGAACAAAGTGACCGTCCATTCACTGACAGGATACACGACCGAGGAGGAACAGGCGGTCCGTCAGAGCGTTATCTTGAAGGACAGAGTCCTTCGGGACTTCAAAGAGGACTTCAGAGTCACTAGGACGGGCTACTTCATCCCCGGCGAGGCTCAAGGTGATGGTTCGGAATTCGTCTTCCTCGAGAACCCGAGCCGAGCAAAAAAGCCAAGGGAGGGTCCTGATAAATGGCACGAGCTCGATCTTCTCTACTTCGCAATGTACGACCGTGATGGCAAGATGCTAGGGTACATACAACTGGACTATCCAACCGATGGGAAGATACCGACCAAGGAGACCATTGAGGCAATGGAGGCATTTGCGAGCATAGCGACGATCGCCATCGAGAACTCTGCGATGTTCAAGGATCTCGGCTTGGCAAAGGACCAAGTCAAGGTGTACCTCGATCTGCTCTCGCACGACGTCGGGAATCTCGTGAACCCGGTGAATGCATACCTCGAGATCGTCCTGGGAACTACGACTCTCACACCGGTCCAGTACAAGTACCTGTCCTCCGCCTTGGAGGCCAACCGCAGCATGCTCCACATAATCAGGAACGTGCGAAGATCCGCGCAGATGTTGGAGACCACTGGCGTGGAGCTGGTTCCGGTGAATCTGGCCAAATCCGTTCGACAGACGGCTGCAGAGGCGAAGGCTGCGTTCCTGGGGAAGAAAGTCAATGTGCGCTTGAACGTGTCTGAAAAGGATGAGTGGGTTGTGGCGGACAGTTTCCTTGACGATGTGATCTACAATCTGTTGACGAACTCCATCAAATACGACGATCATGAGGAAGTCATCATTGACGTGGAGACCAAGGCAGTCGAGTTCGAGGGAAAGAACTACATCAACCTGCGAATAATCGACCGAGGTGTCGGCGTCCCTGACGATTTGAAGACGAAGGTATTCTCGAAGGATTTCAGGAAGACGGTCAGGGCGGACCGGCCAGTGTCTCAGAAGACGAAGGGCGCCGGCATGGGTTTGTCAATCGTCAAAGCGTTGATGGATCGGTACAGGGGAAAGGTCTGGATAGAGGACCGGGTTTACGAGGATTACTCGCGAGGGAGCATCTTCAATCTGTTGCTGCCCAAGCCCTAGGATCCTTCGCGAGCATGCCATTGGCAAACGATTAATATCCAGTCCTCTCATCAGCTGGTCGGAGCACACCATGGCCATCTCCGACGAAGTGAAGAGTATTCAGAGTGGGAATCGCATCGTCGGCCGGGCAGAGGAACTGGAGCGCGCACTAGCTGCAATCAGATCCGGCAAGAATCTGATGATAGAGGGACCAGTTGGCGTGGGGAAGACTATCCTCGCGGTCGCGGTGGCGAAGCATCTGGGCAGGCCAGTCTTCAGGGTCGATGGCGACGAGCGTTACACCGAGCAGAAGCTTTCTGGATGGTTCGATCCCCCGATCGTGCTGGAGAAGGGCTACGTCTCCGAAGCGTTTGTTCCCGGACCCCTTACGAGCGCGATGCGCGAAGGAGGCGTTCTCTTCATGAACGAGATGAACAGGATGCCGGAGGGCGTCCAGAACATCCTTCTGCCAGCTATGGACGAAGGCCTCATCGAGATCCCGAAGATAGGCACAGTGAAGGCGAAGAAGGGCTTCGTGGTTATTGGCACGCAGAATCCGCGGGAATTCGTGGCCACAACATCGCTTTCGGAAGCTCTTTCGGACCGATTCGAACTCCTGCTATTGGACTATCAGCCGGAAGCGGAGGAGATCGAGATAGTGGCCAAGAACATGCCCTCGGTGCCAGGCGAAGTTGTATCTCGATCTGTCTGGATTGCCCGTCGCACAAGGGATCACCCGAACATCAGACGAGGCGCGAGCATTCGGGCCGCCATGAGCATTGCACAGCTGGCCAGCAGCTTCTCTAAGGATGTCTTCGAGGGAATCAGCAAGTCCGCTCACATGGCGCTCCCGACGAGAATAGAGATGCGGGAGGAGTCAAAGAAGACCGCTGACGAGGTCATTGATGAGATTGTCCGCGAGTGTTTCGAATTGCCCCCGCCCTCGCTCGGCAGGCCTCTCGAGGACGACAAGAAGAAAGACGAGCAGAGACACCGAGCTAGGAATGAGGAGAGATTGAAGCAAATGGATGTCTCCGACCTCGTCCAGATCATTGAGGATGACGACACAGGAGTCCTCACACAGTCAGACGACATCGGATGGGCAATCGCGCAAAACTACTCACAGCTCAGAATCATGCTGAAAGACCACACTCTGATAGAGCTCGCCAAGAGAATCGCGATAAAGGCGACCATAAGGAGAGTCCTCCAGCTCCTAGGACCAGTATCGCTTCCAACCTATCTGTCTCGTCAGGAGTTCAGGTTGGGCGAGGACGCTGAGATAGATGTGGAATCTACCTTGGACCGCTTCGTCGAGAAGAGGCACATCTCACCGTCGGATATCATTGTCGAACGAAGAGAGCCGAAACGCCTCTCGATTGCCATTATCCTGGACGCGAGCCTTTCGATGAGTGGCGACAAACTGGCGATGGCCACGGCTGCCATAGCCGTCCTGGCTTTCAGGCTGAAGACGGTCGACTATTTGCTGATCACCTTCAACGATAGACCGACCGTGCTAAAGCGAGTAAACCAGACTAAGAGCTTGGACGATTTGATCTCCGACCTGCTCGATGCCCACGCAGGCGGCTACACGAACATCGAGGGCGCACTCAGGAAGGGGAAGGACGAGCTCTCTCTTTCCATCACCAAGAATCAGGTGGGGATCCTGATAACTGACGGCAACTACACTGTCGGGGCGGACCCCGCCGAGGCCGCTGCCGCGTACAAGCGGCTGTTCGTGATCATGACTGAGAGCCATGATTGCCAACCATCCACGTGTGAGGACATCGCGAAGAGCGGCGGAGGGCGGATGTACTCGGTCTCGAGTTTCGATGAGATCCCGCGGGTACTCTACAAGGTACTGAGAAGAGTTTCCCAGGGATCACACACGTCTGGCTTGGATCTCTGAATCAGCTGGCCACGCAGTCAGTCCTCTACAGGGGATATTATAAGTTTTCGCCCGGGCAGAAGTCCCGGAAACAGGGTCGGCCGTATGGCTTTATAAAGGCTCAATCCAACAATGTTCATGTCAAATTCCCCCCCTCTCTTTTTCTTTGTTTCTTGAGTGAGCCGATGCTTTTCTGTCGTTTCGGGCGGTCGATCGCACCTCTGAGGGGTCGGTATTAAGAGCATGGTTCGACAAATACACTGTTCCATGAGAATAGTACCCAAGAAGGTGTTCTTCACCAAAGGTGTGGGCAGACATAGGCATCAGCTGCAGTCGTTCGAGTTGGCATTGCGTGATGCAGAGATTGAGAAGTTCAACCTTGTTTCAGTTTCTAGCATTCTTCCCCCGGGATGCCAGGTCGTCCCGAAGGAAGAAGGGTTGAGGTACCTCGTTCCCGGACAGATTGTCCATCTTGTGATGGCGAGGAATACAACGAACGAGGCGAACAGGATGGTTGCAGCTTCCATCGGCTGCGCATTGCCCGCCGATGGGACTCACTACGGATATCTCTCCGAGCATCACGTTTTCGGGGAGAACGCAGACAAGGCAGGCCATTATTCCGAGGATCTCGCGGCGACGATGCTAGCAACAAAGCTCGGAATCCCATTCGATGCTGAGAAGGACTGGGACGAGCGTGAGAATCTGTACAAGATGAGTGGGAAGATCGTGAAATCGTTCAACGTGACAAAGACCGCCGAGGGAGACAAGGGCGGCCTATTCACGACTGTCATCGCAGCTGCGGTGTTCGTGATCGGAACTGACACGTCGGACGAGCTCGCCCAGATATCCACAGCAATGATATCTCCGTAGCTAGATTCCGTATCACGACATGGTGGTGGGGAGATGAGCAGAACCGGACACAGCATGAGGAGTGTCAAGGAATTCCACGACGGTACCAGCGATGGACTCGAACCATTGTCTCCGTTGGACCTGACCAAGTACAAGACGGTCTCCGACCTTGTTGAGGGGATGTCCAAATGCAGCTTCGGGGCGAGAACTGTCGGTGAGGCGGCAAGAGTCCTCCAGGCGATGGTGGAAGACAAGAATTGCTTCAAGGTCCTGACGCTCTCTGGCGCCATGACGCCCGCCAAGATGGGGCTGGTCGTCTGCGACATGATCGACTGGGGCATGGCGGATGCCGTTGTCAGCACCGGGGCAATAATGGCCCATGGGATGGTTGAGACGACTGGACGCGCCCATTTCAAGCACCGCGAGTCTATGAACGACACCCTGCTCTATCAGAGAGGCTACAACAGGATCTACGACACGATCGAGCTTGAGAGCAACTTGGATGACGTGGAGCTCATCTTCCGAAAGGTCATGGAGGATGCATCAGGCAGAGGCTCACTTGGCAGCTACGAATTGAACTGGCTGCTGGGAAAGCGTCTGGCATCGGAAACCACCAAATCCCACCGGGGGATCCTGAAGTCGGCATATCTGAAGAAGGTGCCTGTCTACGTTCCATCTTTCACGGATTCAGAGCTCGGACTCGACTTCGGCGTGTATCTGCGCAGGATGAAGCTGAAGGGCAAGAAGGCTGTGAAGTACGATGCGTTCGTCGATTTGGAGGACTATACCGCGCGCGTGTTGAAGGCAAAGAGACTTGGCATCTTCACAATCGGTGGCGGCGTGCCACGCAACTGGGCACAGCAGGTCGGACCGTACCTGGACATCATTCAGAAGAGGGTTGGTGTCGGAGGAGGTTTCAAGAGGTTTGACTATGCGGTTAGAATCTGCCCGGAGCCGGTCCATTGGGGCGGGCTGTCGGGGTGCACATACTCCGAAGGTGTATCGTGGGGCAAGATCGTCCCCAGAAGTGAGGGCGGGATGTACGTCGAGGTCTTCTCCGATGCGACGATAGCATGGCCATTCATAGTCAAAGCGGTGATGGAGAGACTCGAAGCGAAAGGAGCGCGCTCAAAGAAGGCAAGGTCGTCTCCGCGCTAGATCGCGGAGACTACCAGTCCTCGACCGGGTTGTACCACATCGTCTTAGTGCCGACCTTCGCTCGCATCTTCCACTTGAAGGATTTCGGCTTCTCTTCTATGTAGGCTAGGAGCTTGTCGACTCTCTGCGATACGATGGTTCGGTCCTCTTGTGATAGCTGAGGGTACTGGTTGGCGAACTGCTTGATCTTGTTCAGGTTCATCGTCGCGGTGTAGTACCATCCCCATTCGTTGAACAAGCCCACGAAATCGAAGACATTCAGGTTGATCTTCTCATGGTCGTCCGTGCCGATATCGTGCGCCCTGATCAGCACGATTAGGTCCTTGATGTCTTTCTCGTTGATCTTGACGACCTGCAGCTTTTGCATCATGAGCTCGGCGACTGGCGTGGTCGGAGTGTCGACCTCGAGCCTGCCTTTGTAGGGTATTGTGTGGTTCATCTCCAGCTGGTCGTAGAATATCTCGACCATCGGAACTCTGCCGCCGAAGAATATGTGCCGGCTCTTTCCGAATTGATAGAGAAACCGTGGGTCCGTCTTGTAACCCCGTTTCTGGATGAAATCATAGAGTTCATTCCTCTGTTTCCCGTAGGCTACGAAATCAATGTCCGTGAAAACCTTGGTGCCCAGGCGTGCGAGGTTCCGCCAGAGCGTCTCATACTCCTTGCTGTGCATGTAGATGGCCATGCCGCCCATGACCCTAAGCAGGTAGCCTTTCTTCCCGGCCTCCTCGACCAAAACCTTCGCTTCGTCAATGAACACCTCAGGTTTCGGATACTCTTCCATTGGTATGTCTGCCGGCAAACGTACTGTCATCTTATCCCTCACAACGATCGACTGTCTTAGCAGAGACTATCCCGAGGTAAAGACGTAGCTCTTCATCTTGGTATCGGCAAGGGTCAGAAGGACTCCTCTCAGAATTCCCTCGCCGTACTCACTTCCGGGGTTGATGCAGAATGTCCTCCCGATCTTCTGCGCGGCTCGGGACTCGTGGATGTGTCCATGCAGGCCTAGGAACGGTTGGTACTTCTTGATTGCCTCGGATACTGCCGTGCTGCCGACGTGCTCCGTTTCGCCTGCAGATTGACGCATTTCCCTGAGCTTCGGTGCATAGTCGAGCATCGTTCCGTAGGGCGGATCATGGAAGTTGAATATGGCTCGCTCCATGTTCTTGATGGTCCCTGCGAGTTTGTCGATGTTCTTCGTCATCTCCTCTTCGCTCCATTCCCTTGGTGTGTCCCATGGGGTCGGGGAAGTGTGGGCGATGGTGATCATCTCGTAGCCGAGGACATCCAGGTTCTTCATGGCTGCGGACTTCATGACCTTTGAGCTCTCGAGTATTGCATCCATTTCCATTGGGTCGTCGTTACCAGGAGCCATGAATATCTTCGCTTTGCTGTCCTTCAATTTCTCATCAGCCAGCTCAATCCAGTGCTGCATCCTCTCGTTGATGAGCCTGTGGAAGATGGTCATGACTTCATTCTGGTTTGATCGAAGGTGGTCTGCTTCCTTCTTGTCAGTCATGAAGGGGTAGAACCCTATGTTGTTGATCTTTGCCAGCTGCTGGTCGAGCTCTGTCTTGTTATTCAGGTGGATGTCCTGAGCTAGGAAGTTGACGTCGTAGGTCCCGTTGCCGTTGTCGAATATGGGCACGACCATCTTTCCCGCGAGATCCCCCAGGAAGATGGCCGCATCGGCATTGTAGATGGAGATCGCGCTGATGAATTTCCTAAAGCATAGCTCTGATCCGTGCAAGTCAGTGACGAAGAACAGTCTCATCGGACGCAAAATCTACCCCTCGTTTGCTCCTGTTTTGGAGATAAAGTGTAAATGAATCGTTTCTATTTAACCATATTGTCCAGCATCCGAAAAAAGCGGTTTTCGCAACCGTGGACTCATGTGTCGACAATTGCGGCAAGGATGTGCCCACATATTGGGCAGAACAACGCAACCTTCCCCCAAATGAAGAGGAAATGCCATTGGAAATCTTGGAACTTGCGCGAAACAGCAGGATGGATACGAGGAAAGTGGTAAGCGAGGACAGACTGGCTCAGCATTCCAGCGACAGACTCTCCACACAATGTTAATATCAATTGTAAGCCTATCGGAAGGCAAAGACATCGTATCTTCGTACGATTCTCAAACTAAGAGGGTTAGAATGGATCTAGGTCTGCCGGATTGGGTCGCGGACTGGGCGAGAGATGCGCCAAAGCTCAAAGTGGCGCCGCCAGGTCCGAAGAGCAAGGAGATTATTGACAAGGACAAAAAGTATGTCTCTCACGCCTATGATCGTCTGTTCCAGTTCACCATGACGAAGGGCTCTGGGGCTGCGATCATGGACGCGGACGGCAATGTCTTTTTGGATTTCTCAGCGGGCATATCTGTCATGAACGCTGGTTGGGGAAACCCGCGGGTCGTCCAGGCAATCAAGGACCAGGCGGACAACCTCGTTCACTCTCTTGCCAACGACGCATACTACGACAAGGAGGCCGAGTTCGCCGAACTGCTCGCGAAGATCTCTCCTGGTGGAGCGCTCGAGTCGACATTTTTCGGCAACAGCGGTGCCGAGGCGGTAGAGGCGGCGATTAAGCTGTCGAGATACTACACCAAGGGCTACGAGCACATCGCGTTCTTTGGTGCTTATCACGGAAGGATCGGCAACGCTCTCGCAATGGCCAGCAGGGTGAAGTACAAGTACGGGCACGGTCCGTACGCGCCGGGCTTCTTTTTCGCTCCTTACCCGTACTGCTACAGATGCTGGTTCAACCAGGAATACCCTGGATGCAACATGCTGTGCATCGACTATCTTGAGAAAGGGATCCTCGAGTTCGGAGGTCCGGCAAACTCACCCGCATCGATATTCGTCGAGCCAGTGCAGGGCGAGGGCGGATACATAGTCCCTCCGAAAGAGTTCCTGCCGAGGATGAGGAAGCTGTGCGACGAGAAGAAGTTCCTCCTCGTAATGGATGAGATCCAGTCAGGACTCGCCAGAACGGGTGAGATATGGGAATGCAACTCTGCAGGTGTAATCCCTGACTTGCTGCTCACGGGCAAGGCCTCTGGCGGGGGCGTTCCGTTCGGAGCCTGTGTCGCGAAAAGGAGCATCATGGATGTCTGGAGACCAGGCTCGCACTCCTCAACATTCGGAGGAAACGGGATGAGCGTCGCGGCAGGTCTGGCACACGTGAAGGAGATACTTGCTCAGAACCTCTGCGAGCGCTCGAAGGTCCTTGGCGCTCATACGATGAAGAGGCTCAACGAACTGAAGGACAAGTACGACATCATCGGCGATGTCCGTGGAAAAGGGCTGATGATAGGAGTTGAGATAGTGAAGAGCAAGAAGACCAAGGAGCCTTTGTATGTCCCACAGATACAGGGTCTGGCGTGGCGGAAGGGTCTCATGATGATAACCGCAGGCATGTTCGGAAACGTGTTCAGGGTGGCGCCGCCGATAATCATCTCCAAGGAGCAGTTGGACATAGGCATCGACATTTTCGAGGAAGCGATCAAGGAGACCCAGTCGAAGATGACCTGAGCGCCTTGAAGCTCCCACAGCTTCTCCAGAGGCCGGCGCATAGTCTAATAAACCACTTAGGGCATTGCGACTGACTGCGCTGGCAGCGTTCACAGGTGCCTCGGATGCCGAAGAAGAAGGAGAAGAAGGTCGACCCCGTTTCGCAACTGGCGCAATGCATAGCTCTCCTCGACGACACACGTGCGTACAAAAGGAAGGATGTCGACCGGATAGATGAGGCTTTTTCGGAACTCAAGAAGACCAGGTTCAAGGACCATTACGACATGTGGGTGAAGGCTCGACCAGCCGCTGAGAAGATCGCCGATATGCCGTTGAAGATACCGGGTGTGGAGCGGATGATCCGCTCGCTCGCCTGGATCAAGATTGCCAATAGAGTCGGTCTGATCGTCCTAATCGGTTTTGTCGCCATTCAGATCGTGCCAGCTTGGAGAAGAGTGCTAGGCCCTCACCCCTTCGGAGGTCACGCGTTTCTGTATTCCATGATCGCGGTCCTGGTGGTGGTCGCAGCCATGAACTACGCCACAGTGGTCGATTACAGAATCAGGAAGAAGGTCATCAAGTACGAGAGGGAGACGCAGGACCTGTACGCTCCCTACAGGGAGAAGATGAAGGAATGCGTCAATAAGATGTTGAGATCGCTCGCCAAGGAGGCGAACAGAGGCGGGGAGAAGCCAGAGGACTACAGGATGATACTCTACTTCGATGACTACGACAACATCAAGGTGGTCAACAAGTGGAGGCCGAAGTCGATGTTCGTCTTCAAGAAATCGTTCGACCTCCACGAGATCGTTCCGAAGCTCTAGGCCACAGGTTCATCAGATGATGAATTGAAAAGGAAAAGGTTTTCGAAGAGGGCCGTTCCGCCCTCTTCTCCAGGGTTTTTGCGTTCTCCATCCGACTTCAGGCCGGAGGCAGCTCCTTCCAGGCCATCTTCAGGTCGATTCCCTGCTTCTTCCAGTGCCTAACCCAGAGGAAGTACCAGAGCAGACCGAAGATCCATATCGTGATGTAGACGGCCGCACCCCAAGTCGAAATGGCTCCTAGCGCCGGCACGGTGAAGAAGTAATAGATCAGTATGCCGACGAAAGCCAGGTTGATTATCGATGCAACCGTCATCACGTATAGCGGCCCAAGATGGAACTTGTACGGGGACGCCTCCCAAATGGTCCTCACCTTCTTGACGTACGGGAACAGCAGGCCTGACACAGCCATCACGCCCCATGCCGACATTGCCTCGAGCGCGACGATCGCCACCGCGTCTATTGCAGACGCCCAGTACGCGTAGATGAAGATGCCCACCTCGCTCATGACCAGCATGATGATGCTGTTCTTCACGGGCGAATGCCATCTCGGGTTCACGTCGGTGAACCACATCGGCCCCAATCTGTCCATGCCCCAGGCAAATGAAGCTCTGCTAAAGGCAATGTACGAAATCGGCATACATAACAGATTGAAGAATATGAACACCGAACCTATGCAGAACTGGACGAAGCTGTTGTGCGTTAGCAGGGATATCATGCTGTAGGTGTTGCTGCCTACTGACAACGTGAAGTTGTCGATTGCTGCTCCGCCATCACCATTGTCGATGTATGCGACCGCTCCCAGGAAGTCTTGTCCCATGACATTGACGAGTCCCCACGAGAACCAAACCAGGAAGACTGCTGGTATCACCGCTGCGAGCACCTGTCCGAGGATGATGTTCCTCTGAGGCCTTTTCACTTCACCGCAGATGAACGTGATCTGATACCCATACGCAGTAGCCCATGCTATGGCGGGAAACAGCGCCAGAGTCGCTCCAAGATCGAAGCCAGGTTTAGGCCCCGATAGGTCCACTCCGTCTATGTCCCTGACCGTAGTTATCGTCTGGTCATATGACATCGAGCCGTCAATCGTCGCCTGATTGTTGTAGGCGTTCACGAAGTCCGCGTGGCTGCTCATTGTGAGCACGATGCCGGTCACAATCAAGGTGAAGAATGCCAGCAACATGATGACCCTCTGGTTCATGTTGTAGATCTTCAGGCCGGTTATCACGATGAAGAATCCCCAGACATTGACCAGCGTTGCGACGATCACAATAGCCTCGGGCGTCGTGAACCAGTTGATGAGATCCGGATCCGCTTTGAGAGACGACAGAAGCGAGGTCATGCCAGGATCAGCGCAGAACGGTGCCAGAGTCGCGATCCAGAAAGTCATCACGAATCCAGCATTCGTCATCGACATCGCTATGCCAACCGCAGGGTGGATGATCCTCGAGTTGGCGATGTAGTCGCCTCCGCTTCTCGGCATAGAGCCGCCCAGGAATCCCCAGACGAAAGCGATACCGAATATGCACATCAGCGATGCGAGAATCGATCCCAACAGCATGTTGCCATGCGGTGAGATGAACAGTCCCCAGCTAGCCATCGTCCATATGCCCACACCGAGTGTGTTGTTCATGAATCCGATGCCAAAAGTGTCGAGCAGCGATGCTTCACGGACTAACCCACTGGCCTTTCTTGCAAAAACTTCTCCCACTCCTTTGCACCCCCATGCAACCCAAGGAAGACCTCCTCAGAACCCGACGGTGTATTGGCTTGTTTGATATTTTAACTGATACGTCTAGAGATGGTTTCTGGCTGCACTGGAAACAAAGGTAGGCCCGACGGGCACTTTCACAGTCTAGTTTCGAAAGACGAGCGAATGATCAAATCCTGGCCTGCGAATTCTTGCAGCGCAGGCGCCCCTACCCACCTCTAAGGCTTGTCGGCTAGTGCCGTAGGAGGGAAGCCACAGTCTCCTCGTCTGTGGCGTCGACCGACTTGCCGAAGGCGCTTAAGTACTCTAGGGTCGGCGTCTGACCCACTTATTGATATCCTGGGAAAGGATAATCTATCCATCTGCCAGATACCATGATGTAGCAAGGAGGAATCTTCACGGAGGGAAGCGCGGCACGCAGCCGTTGGATGAGCGTAAACAATGTCATGACGAGGGAGGTCGTGTCGATTCGGGCCTCGGAAGACGTCAAGGACGCCTGGCTACTTCTTATGGAGATGGACATCTCAGGTGCTCCGGTGGTCGGCGACAACGGTGAACTCCTCGGCATTCTCAGCATGACGGACATTCTCAGGTCGGTGCTGGATAGAGTCCGGAAGGCAAGGTCGTTGAGGGAGTCCACGATGCAGGAAGCCGACCCAGAGGCTGTAGACAAGGAAGAGTTGAGGGAGCTGTCTCTGGCCCTCCGAGCGGTTGCTGAGAGCAAGGTCGCAGCAGTCCTGCCGAAGGATCAGAAGGTTCTAAGCCTGGCACCCGGAGATTCCCTTGACAGAGCCATCCACATGATCGCGGAGCACAATATCAACAGGCTCCCGGTCGTCGACAACGACAAGGTTGTTGGGATAATCACGAGGCAGGATGTCATATGGACCATCGCAGGAAGGCCCGGCAAGAGTTCTGAGTGACCAGGCGAAATCAGGTCAGTGATTTCAGGACCTTGAGTGCTTCGTTCACGTGTCCCTCGATGTTCGTCTGTGACGAGAAGATGTGCCTCACAGTCCCTTCCTTGTCGATGACATAGGTCACCCTTCCGGGGATCATCCCAAGCGATGATGGCACCCCGTACAACTTGCGGATCTTAGCTCCTTCATCAACTAGAAGAGTGAATGGCAGATTGAACTTCAATGAGAAGATGCTGTGCGACTCCTCCGACTGAGAACTGACCCCTATGACCTCAGCTCCCGCATCCTTGAACGCTTCGTAGTTGTCCCTGAAGGCGCAGGCCTCCTTCTTGCAGCCCGGAGAGTCGTCCTTCGGGTAGAAGTAGAGCACAACCGCCTTCTTGCCAATGAAATCCCTTAGGCTGACATCCTCTCCTTTCTGGTTCTTAAGCGTGAACTCCGGCGCCTTGTCCCCTATCTCGACTCTGTCTTTCATCCGAATCTCTCCTCACGTAGGTGGAGCATGCGTCGTAACGCACATTACAGTGATGACGTCCTGCAAAGGGAGGGACTGCCCCTTAGAGTATCAAGGACAGGCAGGTCAGTGCACCTTCGCACTTCTCGATCTCGCTGACATCCAGTGGGACGACATCGAACCCCGCATCCTTGACCAGCGTTTGGGACTTTTGGTGTCCTTTCGCCATCAGGACCGTGTCGCCGATGGCTAAGGTGTCCGCAGCGTACCCTTCGTCCTCGGGGACGACCAGCACCGAGTAGCCCTTGAGTGTCGGGTGCGTGGAGTACCTTCTCGTTGAAATGACGAAATCCTTCCCGAGGTAGGTCACATAGCTCTTGAGATGGACGATGCTTGGGTCCTTCACGGTATCGACCCTGACATCCAGCCATTCCTCCATCTGCGAAATGCCCTGCTCGTTGGTTCTCTGGGTGACGCCACTCAGCAACCTGTCCGAGAAATGGACCACGTCTCCGCCTTCCACCGTGGCGGGCGCCGTCGCCCGTTTAGTACTGACCATGCCCTTGAGGATACTCTCAACCGCGCCTATCTCGCCTCTCCTGCTGTCTTTCGCCATCCTGCATATGAGCGCCTTGCCACGGTGGATCACTGCATTGTCCTCGACAAAGCACGAATCGGCGTTCTCATCGTCTTGGGGCACTCGTATCAGTTCCAGCCCCAGATCGGTAAGGACCCTGCAGTACTCAGCGTGCTGTCTCCTGGCCCTTCCCAAGTCGATAGTATGTCGCAAGGGGTGGCAAGAGATGCATTTCGAGTAGGAATTCCCGGGTTCACGCACAATCGCTAGTTTCGGCATCATTGAAGATCCAATCCCTAGGCTACCTTCCGGGTAGAGAATGACACGGATAGATTAAGATTCACGCCTCTGCGCGGATTTATGAAGAGCGCTTCATTGTCTCCGCAATGTGCTTGGGAGGCAGGTTATTTGTACGTTCGAGGCGATTTCGCGCGCGCGACGAGCGAGGGGTAGTCCACTTGAAGAGAATCAATCGTTCCCGAATCAAGAAGCTCATGGCTGAAGAGGAGAAGGTCTTCGTCCTGGATCACCCGAGATCCAAGAAGTTGTTCGAGAGGGCGAAGAAGTCCCTCTTGGCGGGCGTGCCCATGAACTGGATGGTCAGATGGGCGGGTCCGTACCCAATATTCGTCAATGAAGGACATGGCGCGTACGTCAGGGATGTGGACGGCCACCGCTATCTCGATCTCTGCCTCGGGGACACCGGGTCCATGTTCGGTCACTCGCCAAAACCAGTCGTCGACTCGGTGACCAAGCAGGTCAGGAAAGGGATTACCATGATGCTCCCAACTGAGGACTCCATCTGGGTTGGGGAGGAGCTGTCTAGGCGCTTCGGCCTTCCGTATTGGCAGATCGCTATGACGGCGACTGATGCCAACAGGTTTTCGATTCGACTAGCTCGCCACGTAACCAAGAGGAGCAAGATACTGGTGGTGAACGGCTGCTATCACGGGACCGTGGATGAGACGCTCGTAAACCTAGAAGGCGGCAGGGTCGTGCCAAGGAGCGGGAATATAGGGCCCCCTGTGGATCCGGCCGAGACCACCAAAGTCATAGAATTCAATGATGTCGAAGCGCTCGAGAAGGCGCTTGAGCCGAGGGACGTCGCCTGCGCTCTTATGGAGCCCGCGATGACGAACCGAGGGATCATCCTCCCGGACCCGGACTATCACGATGCCTTGAGGGATATCACAAGAAAGTATGGAACGCTCCTGATAATCGACGAGACGCATACGATATGTTGCGGTATCGGCGGGTATACAGCCGCTCACGGTCTTGAGCCCGACATCATCACGATGGGAAAGCCGTTGGCGTGTGGAGTCCCAATCGCGGCATTTGGGATAAGCCAGTATGTTGCTGACAGGGTGATGGAACGGATTCTTTCCGACGGGACCGATGAGAGCGGCCTTGGCGGGACGCTGACAGGAAACGCTCTGGCCGTTGCAGCAATGAGAGCCACTCTGAAGCAAGTGATCACGAAGAAGAGCTTTGACAAGATGCTCCCTCTCGCGAATCGGTTCGAGAAGGGCGTTCAAAATGTCATCGACAGAACCGGCATCCCGTGGCACGTCGTGAGGCTCGGCGTGAGGATAGAATACCACAACACCCCCAGGCCGCCTCGGAACGGCGGAGAGTACGAGGCCAGCAAGGACTACGAGCTCGAGCGGCTGATGCACCTGATGGCTTTGAATAGGGGCATTCTGCTCACTCCCTTCCACAACATGGCGCTGATATCGCCGTACACCACGGCGAAGGATGTTGACTTCCATACGAAGGTGTTTGGCGAGAGCGTGACTAGGCTGTTGAGTTGATCAGGAGGATCTGGAAGATGGAGACTCGGTTCAAAGATGCATTCAGGAAGATCGACCTGTTCGTGCGTCAGGACCTCCGAGCTTCGGGCGTCCCAGCGTTGGTGGTCGGGGTCACGAACAGGGGATGTCTGCTGCACGTGTATGCTCGAGGGTATGCAGACCTTGAACGGAAGATACCGATACGCCCTGACTCGAGGTTCGAGATCGGGTCCATAAGCAAGTCGTTCGCCAGTATCGTGTTGCTTCAACTGCAGGAGCAAGGGCGTTTGGACATTGACAATCCCGTGACGGACTACCTGCCTTGGCTCAAGATCAAGACTAGGTTCAAGCCGATAACCCTCCGGCACCTCATGAGTCACACCGCCGGCATCATCCTAGGCTCTGACGAGTCGCTTTCAGCGTACAAGGAAGCAATTGATCTTGAGAAGATTGGCGCATCCACACCACCTGGGAGATTCTTCCACTACTCGAACACAGGCTACAAGATACTGGGGCTCGTTCTCGAAGAAATCCTTGGAAAGAGCAACGGTCGGATCATTAAAGAGCGAGTGACTGACCCCCTTGGGATGAAGGACACGGAGACCGTGATCTGGAACGACACACGGGAACGCCTTCCCATTGGATACGGCCCCTATCACGACGATCGCCCGCTCCCTAGGAATGGCAGGCTCGCGCCTTCACCTTGGCTCGAGAGCGACACGGCGGACGGATCGATAGTCTCGACCGCATCTGATGTCGCGAAATACTTAAGGATGATCCTTAACAAGGGCATGGGCCCCGAAGGTCCAATAATCTCTCAGAAGAGCTTCAGGATGCTAACCCAGAAGATTGTGGACTCATCCGATGCAATCACGAAAGAGCACTACGGTCTTGGCCTCGGAATCACGACCGTCTATGGCCATACGTGTATCGGCCACACGGGGGGCATGCCAGGATTCGTCTCCGAGATACTGGCAGATATGGACGACGGCCTTGGCGTCGTCACGCTCAACAATTCGCGTGTGGACTCCAACAACATCGCCGTGAACACGCTCACGATGCTCAGCACTGCGGTCCACGGGAAGAAGCTTCCATCTCTCCCTGCGCCGAGAGACTCCTTTCACGTGAAGAACGCCTCCGACTATGCAGGTCAGTATCGTCGCATGGATGGGAGGCTTGTATCATTCAGAAGCCGACGCGACCGGCTGTGTCTTGTCGAAGGGAAGAAGACCATTCCGCTCGAGCAGCGGGACAAGGACACGTTCCTCGCGGACCACCCTGACTATCGCCTGTTCCTGTTCAAGTTCAGACGCAAGGCTGGCAAGGTTGCTGAGGTCTTTAACGGTCCGGATTGGTATTCCAAGGATTCGTGCACGGGGCGAAGGGTCTTCAGTCACCCGAGGTCGTGGAACTCGTACCCCGGTCACTATAGATCGCATGACCCTTGGAACTCGAACTTCAGAGTGGTCCTCAGGAAGGGAGCGCTTGTGCTCATCCAGAACAAAGGAAATGAAGAGCCTTTGGTCGACCTTGGTGAAGGGGAATTTCGGGTCGGCGCCGACAAGCGGTGTCCGGAGCGCATAGAGTTCAGGGCGATCTTCAAGGGGATGGCTATGGTTGCCGTCTTCTCGGGAGGCCACTATGTCAGGGTATCATCTCCCTGATACTCCAACACTCTGCCATGATTCCTACGGGACGAACCCGCACGAATTTTGGGACAACCTATTTGCAAGCCTTCCGTGTAGGGCTATTTGACGACCATGACATTGGACAAGGCGACATTCGCAGCTGGCTGCTTTTGGCACGTCGAAGCGATATTCCGCATGGTCAAAGGTGTAACATCCACTCGAGTGGGGTATACGGGTGGCAAGCTCGCGAACCCCACCTACAAGGATGTGTGCTCGGACAGGACCTGGCATGCCGAAGCTATCGAGGTCGAGTACGACTCCACTGTGGTTTCATACGATGATCTGCTGTCGGTCTTCTGGGACATGCACGACCCTACGACTGTGAACAGGCAGGGCCCCGACGTCGGTTCGCAATACCGGTCCGCGATCTTCTGCAACTCGCCTGACCAGATGGCCGCGGCGTCCGCCTCGAAGAAGAAGCTACAAGCCACTGACCGCTATCGCCTGCAGAAGATAGTCACTGAGATAGTCCCTGCGACCATCTTCTATCCCGCTGAGGACTACCATCAGAGGTACTTCGAAAAACGGGGTCTAGCATCCTGTAGCGTATGCGGAACGGCGTAGCCCTCAGTCAGCCTTGCGGAGTCGTCACTGGTTCAAAGGGAAATGATGTCTTCCTTGAATTTGACGTCCTTTGGCCCGAGCCGAGACAAGTAACTCTGGGTTGGCAGCTGCTCGGGAATCACGAACCCCTTGTCTTTGACCTCGTCGTCGATGAACATCTCGGTGGCTATAGCGCCTCCCGTCCCCACGTAATACGCGCCCGCGTTGGTCCGGTAGAGTTTGTAGGCCCTTTCGTGGGACATCGTCGTGAACATCCTCACCTTGGTCTTCCTGCCGTCCTTCTCGCCAATCACTTCGACCGCGAAGCCAGTGTGTCCCTTCACCTTCTCAGCGAGGTCAGCGGGGTTTGGGAGCATGGCAGTAACGACGTCTAGAGGTCTAACCTTGGTGCCTTTCACATCTATCGGCTCCTTGCTGAGCAACCCCATCTTTCGAAGCGTGACGGACATGTTGGCGAAGTTGTCGTCGATCCCGATATTGAAGGAGGCATTCCTGAGCGTCTTGATGCCCATGGGCATGAAGTAGGTCTCGTCATGGTTCGTCTTGTAGACGGGTAGAGGCCCTAGAGGTTGTGGGAAATCGTAGATCTGCCGTGCACTCATCGGAGGAATGAACTCGATCCTGCCGTCCCTGAAGATCGCTGCAGGAACGCTCGTCTCATCGAGCAAATCCACCGGAGACCAGAGTGAGAACAATTCGAGCCCATCTACCGTGCCAGTGTCGCCATCATACGTGTGCGCCTCGTCTGCCCTTTCGAGTCTGCTCGCGGCGTGCATCGCAAAGACGTCGGACATGCCGGGTTCTTCGCCCATCCCGAGCATGGCTGCGATCCCCGCGTCTCTGCACATCTTGTCGAGCTTGTCGAATTCCGGGCCAGTACTGTCCAACGGCATGCCGAAATCAACGTAATTTGCGCCGACTTTCGCAGCGACTTCCAGGGGGATTCTGTTAAGCCGCCAGGGCATTGTCGCGATGACGATGTCGCAGTCCTTGAGCAGGGGTTTCAGAGCTTTTGGGTCTGTTCCATTCACTTTCTTGACCGAGACTCGGTCATTGTTTAGACGGCTGGCCAGCGAATCCGCCGCGTTTGTCTTTGCATCTGCCAGAACTAGACTGTCGATCTTGGGATTCCTCGCGAGGTGCTCCGCGCACACGAGCCCACAGACTCCGCATCCTAGCTCAACGACCTTCATGTGTTCACGACCAGGCTAGAGGAGATCCACTTTCGGAGAATGTTTCGCTCTGAAAAGTGTTCTCTGATGGCAGGAAGGCACCGACATTCTTGAACGTTTCTGCGCTTCTAGCATGGCCCATTCCCCACAATCATGCTGTTCTTGCGTTCAAGACGGTCTGCTCTGGGAGTTGTCGTCATGTTCCCAAGCTTTAATAGGTCTCGTTGTTTCGGTGATTCGATGCACTGTTCACATTGCGAGAAGTGTTGCGAGGATACGCAGATGGAGCTATGCAAGGCAGACATTGAGCGGCTGGAGCGCCGTGGCTACGAACGGAGTGATTTCTCTTGTCGGGGCCCCGACGGGACACACAGGCTGCGGAACGTCGGGGCTTACTGCTTCTTCTATGACCACGACCGGAAGCGGTGCAAGGAATATGCATCACGGCCGCTCGGGTGCGTCATCTATCCAGTCAACCTGACGCCCGAAGGACACGTCGTCATCGACAGCCTATGTCCAGAGGGGGACACATTGAGACGCGATGAGATCGAGAGCAAAGGTCGGCGTCTCCGTCAGCTGCTGGACACGATAGACATTGAATCACGGAAGTCGACGCAATCAGGCTGATGCTCCGAACTGTCGAGTCTCACTAGGTCTTCCGACAGCTCCTTCTGAATGGTTCTTCTCTACGACAACTTGCGGATGGCCTCCGCCAAGGCCGATGACGACTCGACAAATGCCTGGTTGAGCTCTGAGATCCTTATGTCGACTTGCTCTGATATTCTGTCGAACTTCTCTTCTAGAGAGGCGATCTCGGCGCTCAGGTCCTTGATTCCCTTCCTGAGCTTCTTGTCCAATTTGCGCGCTTCTGGTATTAGGTCGAACTTCAAACCTTGTGCGCGCTTCGAGCCCAGTACGGCCTTTCGGAAGGTGGCATACGCCTTCGGACTGACGTTGAGTCCCCAGAGTCTCTCTGTTAACGCCTTCAGTGAGGTGGTCAAGGATTCCTTGTCAGCTCTTCTTGCCGCGACGATTGCTTTTCTCAGGTTGATGAGAGCGTCAAGGTAGGCTGGGACCACGTAGGCGGACTCAATAACCATTCCGCATTTTATGTCTACAAGCTTGGGATTGAGAGAGGAGCAAACTTCCCGCTGAACGCGGTTGACGAAGGAGACTGTCTCCCCGCTGAGCTTCTTCTTCAGCGCGGAAGACTTCTTCTCCTGGAACCGTTGTGCAACCACCTTGAAGTGGGCCACATTGTCGATGAGCTTCTTGAGATCGACAGCATTCTCGACCTTGGCAGACCTCTCACAGAGCGCCTCGTGAAGGTTCTTGGCCGTAGACGTGAAGTCGTAATGCAGCAACTCCGAAGAGTCGAGTTTCAGCACTAGTGCCAGAGTCATTCTGAGGGCACTCTTGACAAGGACCGCGTTGATGAGCTCTGGCGTGTCGCGATTGCTGTGATAGATCTTCATGTATTGGTTCATTCTTGGATCGATGCTCACGCTCGGGACGCCGTGTCGAACAAACCACCAATGGTCCAAGCCGATGTCAGGCGCTCCTTCGACCTCATAGAGTGCCTCGGCCTCGAGTTCCTCGATGAGTTCGTTCGTCAACGACTCGAGCTCCTGCGTCAGAGTTATGTTGCCGCTGAAGCCATAGGCAATGCCGTCAAGATTGACGTTCGCGACGGTGTTCCCCAATTCGTCGGCGTGTTGCTTTGTGTAGGCGTATGAGCCCGCCAGCCACCGGAAGACGTCTTCGACGCCAGGTTCAATGCTGGATTCCTCGCCGCCGCACGTCACGAACCTTATGGTCCTGGCATTCCTGTAGTTCTTGGCCAGGACTTCTGCGACGCCTATCATTGCGGCCACTCCGCTAGCGTTGTCGTTGGCGGCTCCATACCAGCTGTCGTGATGCGCAGTTAGCACGATAACCTGATCAGGGAATTTCCACCCTGGGAGCTCACCCACCACATTGTGAGAGGTGCTCTTGACGTTCAGTTCAACAATATTCTTCACATTGGCCCTGACTTCTCCTTCTCTGAGAAAACGACGTATCGCCTGGGCTTCGATGTATGGAATCGAAATGGCTGGAATTGCAGCATCTTCTGTATGGTAGTTTCGAAGGATATCACGTTCGAAAACTACTGAAGTGAGGATCGCCGCCGCGGCTCCGAACTCCTTGGCATGAGCGACTGGCGCCCAATTCCCGAAGTAGAAGAGGTTCTCATTTCCCTCTATCAACACTATCTTGTCCTTGAAGTCGACTCCTTCGCGCTTGAGCCGATTGAAGTCTTGGATTGCGCCAAAGCCCACGTCAACGATGGCTCTCGTGACACCCCGTGAGTCTGTGACGAAGCCTGATCGATTTGTTCCGAAACACCGCCCACATGGCAGTTTCTTGCGAATTGGTTCCAGCAACTCCAATTCGGTGAGTTTCTGTTTGCTGGTAGTGACCTCAAAGGGTTCGAGGTGAACATTCTTGAGACGAATCTCTCTGAACCTCGATTCTATCAACTTGACTGCCCTGAATTCGTCTGGAGTTCCGACGACTCTCTCTCCGATCTTGAAGAGGCGGTCTATGTCATCCAATGCCTTTTCAAGTGAGAGTTGATTGATCAGTTTCCATTGTTCCTTGTCTAGAACTGCTATGGACATTTCGAAATCACGCCTCGCAATCTCCTCTGAGGCTAAAAACCATTGCGACAATCACAGATTCGGCACTCATTCGATGTTGCGGCTCAAGGTACGTCAGACCTCCTCACGTCGACTCTCCTCCGAGCGTCATGCTCTTCCAATCAACGCGGGAGCCATTATCGATTCGACAGTTACTTGAACTAGAATGCATTCGGGGTCGCCAGGTGCATCAATTTGCAAATGAAAGAACCGGTCGGCGGTCAATTAGAGATCCTTTCAAGAGACGACCTTAACAAGATTCACGGCGCCACAGTGGAAGTCCTTCAGAGATTGGGCGTGAAGATCTGGGAACCAACTGCTTTGAAGCTCTTCAAGGATGCGGGAGCTGAAGTCGACAAGAAGACGATGATGGTGCGAATCCCGGAGAGCCTGCTCAAAGAGACCATCCGGAAGGCACCTCGGGAGTTCAAGCTCTACGGAAGAGACCCGAACTATGTTCTCAACATGGCTGGCAATGTCGTCCACTTCGGTACTTCTGGCCTTGCCGTGAGGGTGCATGACCTCGAAGGCAAGATACGGCCGGGGAAGCTGAAGGATGTAGGGGATCTGGCCAGGCTCGCGGATGCACTGGAGAACATTCACATGGTTATCATGATGGTCACGCCGTCCGACGTCCCAGACGACCTCTACCACATGTACGTGACCTTGGAGGATTGGAAGAACTCAGGCAAGACCACGGACGGTTGGAATTACACCGCGAAGAAGGCTCAAGAGACTATCGACATGGCATCGATTCTCAGGGGTGGGACTGAGGAGCTGATGAAGAAGCCGTGCCTCCTTGGCTTCACCAACCCCGTCAGCCCGATGCAACAGTCCAAGGAATTGGTTGAGGGGGCTCTAGTCTACGCGAAGTACAAGCAGCCGATGATCTACGCTCCTGAAGCGCTTGCTGGCGGCACTGCACCGGCGACGCTCGCAGGACTACTCGTGCAGCAGAACGCGGAGGTCCTCTCTGGAATCATGATATCTGAGCTCGCAAACCCTGGAACTCCTGTGCTCTACGGGACGGTCTCAGCGGCACTAGACATGAAGACAGGAGCAACAGCCCTAGGGGGCCCAGAAGTTGGCCTGCTGAACATCGCAACAGGTCAGCTGGGCAGGTACTACGGGCTCCCGCGCAGGGGCACGGGCGGTAATTCCGACTCCAAAACACTAGACGCCCAGGCGGGGCTGGAGACAGCGACGAACATGCTCATGGCGGGGCTCGCTGGCATGAACTTCATCTACGACGCCTGCGGTTCGCTCGAGGGCAGCATAACGACATCCTACGAGAAGCTCGTGATCGACAACGAGATCGCAGGCATGGTCTCGAGGGTCTTGGGCGGCATCGAGGTGACAGAGGAGACGCTTGCGGTCGATGAGATCTGCAAGGTTGGGCCGAACGCCAGCTTCCTCGGCACGCCCTTCACAGCGAAGAACTTCAGGAAGGAGCACTTCATGACGACTTTGCTCGACCGCAGGTCGTTGGACTCGTGGGTGAGGACCGGTTCGAAGGACATCACTGCGGTCGCGAGAGAGAAGGCAAAGAAGATACTGAAGGAGCACGAGCCTGTGCCCATGGACAAAGGCGTCACAGCCGAGCTAGAGAAGTACATCAAGAAGGAGTCAAAGACATACGGTCTCTGAGACGCGTCTACCTATCTCCTTCTCAGCTTCGGGTTGAAGATCTCGTCAAGTGCGTAGCCAATCAATGTGAATGAGAGTACGACAAAGACAATGCATAGACCAGGAATCAGAATCCATAGATAGAGACCGTTGAGGAATGCGTGGCCTGACATTGCATCTTCAAGCATATTCCCCCAAGTGACAACCCTGCTCGGATCAGGGCCGAGTCGGATGAAGCTCAATGTGCTCTCTGAAAGAATAGACAACGCGACTGTCAATATCGAATTGGCGAAGACCAAGGGGAATACGTTTGGGAAGATGTGTTTCCTCACGATATAGCCATCCCCAGCGCCAACAGATCGCGCCTTTTCCACGAAAGTCCTATTCTTTACTGACATGACCTGTGCCCGGACCATTCTTGCCGTGCTTGACCATCCAGTTATGCCTATGACAAAGATGACTTTCCCAACGCTCGGTCCTCCCGGAAGGAGGGTTGCAAGCACAATCATCAGGACAAGCCATGGCAAGACAAGAAATACATCCGTAATCCTCATCAGCAGCTCGTCTCTCCAGCCACCCCAGAAACCGCTGAAGAGCCCGACTCCGGTTCCCACCCCCATCGATACCAGGGTAGCCACGAGCCCCACCAACAGCGAAACCCTCGCTCCGTAGATTGTTCGTGCAAGAATATCATTGCCACGTGTGTCCGTCCCGAACCAGTGATCCTCTGATGGGGGAAGGCCTGAACCAATAGGCGCTACCTCATCAAATGGGCCATAGACCGAAGGCCAGCCAGCGACATGAGCGAGTACCCACATAACCTGGCCTGCGAAGACTGAAATGAAGATGAAAGCGAGAAGCATCCCCAGCCCTAGCATCCCCATCCTGTTTCTTCTGTAGATCTTCCATGTAGCTTTTGCCTTCTTCCTCAGAAGCCTCAGTCTTTCCACTGTGGGCTCGGACAGCCATATTCTCCGAACGTCGCCATGCGAAGTCTCTGGACCGATATCGGAGACCTTTTGATCGCTCGTGATTCCTCACCCTACCGAGATGCGCGGGTCCATCATCATCAACAGCAAATCCGCAAAGAAATTGGCAATTATCACTATGACAGCTATCAAGAAGAACGCGGCCTGGAGTATGGGATAGTTGAGATCATACGTTGCCTTCACAGTCAAGTATCCAACACCAGGATAGCTGAACACGATCTCTGTTTGAAAAACCCCGCCCACAACAAACGCTAATGTAATTGCTATTAGGGCGACCATGGGCAACATTGCATTCGGCACTGCATGATATCTCATCACATCTCTTTCGCGGAGCCCTTTTGCCCTAGCAGTCGTTATGTAGTCCTCAGTCATCACATCGATCAACGAGCTGCGCATTATCAACGCGAACTCTCCGATTGCCCCGACTGTCAAGCTCGCAGCCGGCAGTATCAGATGCCTCAAGAGGTCAACAAACGATGCCCATGTCCATTCAGGACGCGTCCCAAACGTCAATGCCCCGGAATCGGGAAACCAACTAAGACCCCTTGCGAAGATCGCGACGAGCATCATCGAGAACCAGAACGTAGGCATCGCATAGAAGAAAAGAGTGAATGCAAGAGATCCAGTATCAAATAGGCTGCCACGCTTCCATGCAGATGCTATCCCGATCGCAGTTCCTATCAGGATCATCAGAATGGATGACGTGCCTGCAAGAATCAGTGTCCATCTAAGATTCGAAAGGACGATGCTCATTGCAGAAATGCCGGGGTCTGCAAACGAATCTCCGAACTTGAAGAACAAGGCATCCTTGATGTATGTGAAGAACTGAACATACATCGGATGGTCCAGACCATACTCATCTATCAGATGTAGTTTGTATTCAGCAGGAATCCTTGGATCCGCTGGGACCATCACATTGACGGGATTGCCCGGCATCAGACGGAATATCGCAAAATTGAGGATGATGACCAAGAATAGCGTGATGAGAGAGTTTGCAGCCTTTCTCATGAGCATTCTTGTCATGGCTTTCATGTTCGAGCCCGCTCCAATTCGAGGCCTTCGTCCTGCTCGTCGACGCAATCACATCATGTGTAATACAAAGGGGAAGAGGTTTGGCGACATTGGCATCCTGCGATCACTGGGTCGCCGGCGGTTCTTCTGGCGGTTCCATCACTTTTCGTCTTTTCAGTAGAACCCACGCGAGGACACCCACTACGACGAGTGCAGCGACCGATCCGATGACAGCAATTGCCGCAGTGCTCAGCCCGCCCCCGCTTCCTCCGCCAGATGGCGTGAGATCGAAGTCCTGGGTCTTCGACTGCGAGGTCGTCACCGTCAGTGTGGTCTCGTTCGAGTCATACCCTGTCATTTGGACGCTGACGGTGTATGTTCCGAACGCGATGTCGAGCATCTCGTAGTAGCCAGCATCATTGGTCATCTTCGTGAGAACAGTCTCATTCGTCGAGGCCAGTTTCACAGTCGCGCCTGCGATTGCTCCGCGCGTCTTGGAGTTGTACACGTGCCCATTGAGAGACCATGCCGTGGCGGTCAGCGTGATGTTGAGCCAAGTCGTTTCATTTGCTGCTACAGTGGCCTGAGCCGTGGCGTTCGCGTGTCCGGGTGCGCTGATGTTCACATCATATGTTTCAGGCAAGAGCGTGAGATTGTAGAATCCCAAGGTGTCAGTCGTTCGCAGGGAGGTCCCAGCTGTTACAGTCGCCCCTACGATTGGGACACCTTTGCTCGAATTCACGTAGCCAACAACCCATCCAGCATTCGCTGGGACGGGTGTCACCGTCACAGTGAGCGTGTCAACATCCCACAGTCCTCCGGGGTCTGTGACATTGAGCGTTACGTTCACTATGCCAAGGTTGTTGAAGGTGTGGTCCACCGTCCTCTCAGTGAGCGTCGTGAGCGCTCCAGTTGGTTCCTCGAAGGTCCACTTCCAGCTGAGGCTCGAGATCGGGTCATTCATATCAGTGGCGCTCCCCGTGAAGCTCAGCCTTTCCCCAAGATAGACGGTCCTGTCAGGACCCGCATTTGCCTCGGGTCTAAAATTCGAACCTATGGGCCCGACCTCGAAATAGTACCAGAAATTGTCCGGCGTCGCTCCAGGCTGAGCCGCGAAATCCGGATAGTTCGTAAACCTGTCCAATCTGTACGCGAACAAGGAATATGGGTACCACAGTACAACATACGGGCAGTCATGGTAGAGTATCTTCTGCATCTCATGAACGATCGTCTGTCGTTCTGTGAGGTCCACAGCGGACAGCTGTTCCAGGAACATCTGGTCGTACACGGGGTTGCTGTACATAGCGTCCTGCCAAGCAGACATATCACCGTTGTCAGCAGGTATCTCCGCGGTTGTCATAACAGAGAGTATGAAAGAGGGATCTGGATCCGGCCACCAATTCCATAGGTACATATCAGCCTTCATGTTGACTGCTATCTGATACATGAGAGTCTCCGTCGTCGATATCGGCGGTGCGTTTATGCCGATCGCTAGCAGCCATTCCGAAATCTTGTCGGCAGCCAGTTGATCTGCAGCTACCCCAGTTATGTAGTAGAATGTGAAGTCCAGCTGAACACCGCTCGTTGTATTCTCTCTTATGT
>Ga0315268_10001463_pt1 | contig 27163 bp, 24 predicted proteins | sample C1_top_MG_FD_204535 | JGI IMG/M metagenome (GOLD analysis project Ga0315268, IMG submission 204535) | Sediment microbial communities from Yellowstone Lake, YNP, Wyoming, USA - C1_top | ecosystem: Environmental > Aquatic > Freshwater > Lake > Sediment | place: USA: Wyoming | collected 2017-08-01
TACGGCGGGCGGTTTCACAGTCTGGCGCTCAAGGCCGACGGTTCGGTCGTCGGCTGGGGATTGAACATCTACGGCCAGATCACCATTCCCGTCAGTGCGACCAACGTGGTGACGATTGCGGCAGGCGGTAATCATAGTCTGGCGCTCAAGGCCGACGGCACGGTCGTCGGTTGGGGAGCCAACTTCGACGGCCAGACCAACGTTCCCGCTAGTGTTTATCAGTTGAACCTGGCTCTGTCGGTGGGCGGCACGGTGGATGTGAATACGCCTGGCACGTACCTGTTAAGCTACAGCACCACCAATGCGCTGGGCGCCGTGGCCACCACCAACCGCACCGTGATTGTGGCCGATACTCTGCCTCCGGTCCTCACCTTGTTGGGCGACAATCCGCTGATGCACGAACTCGGCGCTCCGTTCGCGGATCCCGGCGCCACCGCCACGGACCTGTGCGCCGGGGATCGGACCGGGAGCATCTTTGTCTGGGGCGCTGTGAACGCCAGTGTGGCCGGCAGTTATCCCCTCCTTTACATCGTCACCGATACCAGCGGCAATCTGGCGGTCAGCAATCGCACGGTGGTGGTGGTGACGCGGCCCGTGCTCACCGGTCTGGCGCAACTGGGCAACGGGTCGTTCCGTTTCACTTTCACCAACACGCCCGGGGCGCGTTTCAGTGTCCTGGCGTCCACGAACGTGGCCCTGCCGTCGAGCGAATGGACGGCGCTGGGGTCTGTGACTGAAGGTCCGCCCGGCGTGTTCCAATTCACGGACGACCAGGCAACCAATCAACCGGCCTGCTTCTATCAGTTGCGGTGGCCGTAGCCGGACCAGACCGATGCCGTTGCTTTAGCTGATTTCTGATTGCTTTCGCCAGCAGGTCTCGGTAAATGTCTCCCACAAATTCATCAACATTGAATCTATATGACGCATAAACTCTTCCACCCCAGTATCGAAGGCGGCCAGCACGGCGCCAAAACCCTCGCTCAATTCCTTGACTACGCCCGGAAGTCCGGCGCCACCGGCGCGCAGCCGTCGAACTACATGCTCCAGGCCGATCAAGGCTTCAAGAGCGCCAAGGAAATCAAGGACACCTTCGCCAAGGCGAAGATGACACTGGACGGCATATCCACTCACTGCGTTTTCTGGGTGCACACGACAGCGTGGACGGGCAGCCCGACCATCCGGCCGTTCACCCCGCCCGATGTGGCAAAGAAATCGCCGGCGGCGATCGAGCAATGGGCGGAAGACTACCTCCTGCGTTTGATGGATTTGGCCGTGGAACTCGGCGTGAAGGTGCTGCCGATGTTTTGGGGCACCGCCTTCGGCTGGGAAGTGGCCACGGGTTATCCGTGGGGGTTTTGGAAAGGCGCGGACTATGACCTCATCAAGGAAGGCCAGGAACGGTTTGTGAAGAAGACCGCGAAACTGCGGGCGAAAGCCAACAAGCTCGGCATTTATCTGGCTCACGAAATCCATCCAGGCTCCGCCGCGATGTGTGCCGATGATTTCAACATGCTCGTGGAGATTTGCGATGGGGACAAATGCCTGGCGGTGAACGCCGACCCGTCGCATTGCTGGGAGGGCGAGAGTTGGGAGACGCGCTGCCTGAAAGTCGCCTCGCGCATTTACTCCTGTCACGTGAAGAATTTCCTCATCCGGCCCGGGCAGCAATTGCGCAAGGCGGAAGCCAACTGGCAGAAACGCGGGATGCAGTTCGTGGATATCCCCACGGGCGACCTGAACATGACGCGCTACGTCGAGTGCCTCATCCACACGGGCTACCCGCAGCGCTACTGTGAAGTGATGAAGACCCGGACCGCGCCGCTCATTGCGGAGGCCGAGAGCGCGTACCGCGGTCTCGATGCCACGAGCACCAACGGCATCCAGTATGTACGGGACCACCTCTGCTTCCCGCTGGCCGCGGGTTCGTTCGAGGAGGGCATCGGCGCATAGAGCGGATCGAATCGCGGTTGGATATTCTCGGGAACACTCGATTCACGGCAGAGCGCCGTGAAAAAGTCACCCGCCCCACGCCAGCAGCGTGGAGCGGGTGATCTGTTTCCAAGCCAAGTTACGCCTTCTGCGGCTTACTTCGTCTGCGGCTTCACCGCTGGCATGGGCACGACTGGAGATTGAATTCCCACCTTCGCGCAGATGAAATAAACGACCGCGCCAACGATGAAAGCCGCCACCGGCGCGCAGGGAACGTCCACGCGGAGAGAAGCCGGCATGAGCGCGTTGGGCAGGATGCCCACGATGAAGCCGAGCGCCCAGGCGATCCAGCCCGCCGGGTTGAAGCCGGCGCGCGGTCCGCTCCACTTCCCGCCGCTGATCAGGTAGTCCACCATCATTGCGCCGCAAATCGGGCCGAAGGAAGCGCCGATCAGCCCGAAGACGCTCAGAAGATTCCCCGCTGCTCCCGTGACCGCCAGGACGATGCTGACAATCGCGCCGATGCCCACCGAGAGAAAGGGGTTCACTTTGGGCATCACCGTTTTGAAGCTGTTGGCCGCGATGAACGACGAGAAACAGGCACCGGGGAACGCAGCCAGCGTGAGGCCGATCATGACTACGGCGTACAAACCCGGAGACAGCTTCTTTTCGAGGGCTGCCGTCATGTTGACGACCGAGGGATCAATAACGCCAGAGGCGCGTGCCCCGGCAACCGCCAAAACCGAAATGCCGGCAGTTAAGATGATCGCGACGATGATGCCGATGTAACCGCCCATGCTTACATCCTTCTTGTCGCGCGCAGTCATGCAGATGTCCACGCCGGCGGCGCCGGCTGTGGCAAAGAAGCCCACGATGGCGCCGATCATGAGCAGCATGGCTTGGAGTCCCCCGCCTCCCGTTGTGGCCGGGGGCGGTGTATAGCTGCCCGCCGAACCGGCAAACATCACCAAACCCAGAAGCAGAACCACCAACGGGATGATCGGCAGGTAGGTGGCGACCTTCGCGACGTATTGAATGCCCTTCAGTCCGACAAACGCCGCCCCCAACGCAAAGACGATGCAGATCGGCACAAAAAGCCCCGGCGCATGAAAGCCGCTTGCAAGGGCCTGCGATGAACCCCACGTATTGACGCCCAGCCAGCCGAATTGCAGCGCGCCCATGAAGAAACCGGGCATGATCAACCCGCCCACGGCACCGAAGGTGGACGTTCCAACGATGTAGAGGGGCAGGCCCGTCTGCTGTCCGAGGCGGCCCGGAACCAGGTAGAACAGGAAATGGCAAATCAAGCCTCCGAGCACAACGCCGAGGAGCGTGGCGCCCAAGCCGCCGGTGGAGAGGCCATTTCCGGACATGGAGTCCCAGAAGATGAACCACAAGAAAATGCCCGCGTAAGTCGGGGCAGTGTTTTTGTACCACGCCGCGCGCTTGTCCGGCGGGTTGGGCGTGGCGCTGGTGATATACGACGGCAATGCACTTGGCGGTTGTTGAGTTTGGTTGTTCATGACTTCAGTTTAGGTTTATTGGTTTGGAGCAACACCGTAAGCCCCGTTGGCGTCCGAGCCGCCCGGGAACTTGATCTCTGGCAACTGTATCCATCGAACTGACCTTCTGTTAAGCCACTGTCGCCCATGTGGGCGGGCAGCGTTGACCCACATAGTCAGGGCCAACATCCGGGTGTCAACGGCAAATTCGGGTTCAATTCTTCCGAAATGGATTTCCCCGGAGATTAATAAAATTCAAAGCCAGCGTTTGCTTCAACTTGTCGGACGGATGGAAAAACTCTTTCCCACCACCACACCGATGACCGTTCCGATGATGGCCCCGGCCGCGAAATCCGAGAACCAATGGATGGTCATGGAGACGCCGACGCCGATGTAGAACGCATAAGCCAGCGCCATCAGCCCCAACCACCTTTGTTTTGGAAATAGTGTGAACACCGTGACGGCCATGGCAAAAGCGATGGTGGCGTGCGACGACGGCCAGCCCCAGAAGACACCGCCGCGCAGCAAGCCGAACTGGAAAACATGGCTTATGTCCGGGCCGGCAACGTGCGCAGGATGGACACGGCCGGTGACCGCCTTGTAGCAAGAAGAGACGAGCGAGCCGATGAGTTCCGCCTGGCCGATCGCCCAGCCGGCCAGGGAGGTTCGGGCATTTCTGGCGATGATGCCAAACGCAATCAAGATGAGCGGCAGGACGAGGGGCACAAGTCCGCCAATCGGTGCGGCGGGAAACATCCAAGAACGCAGCAGCGGATCACGAGTGGAACGGCAGTAGAACCAGTCGAAACCGGACAAGACAAGAATGAGAGTGAGAACGATGGCAATGATATGCCAGAGAATCATCCGCCCCTTGAAACAGCCGATGATGTTGCGCGGCAAAGTAGAAAAAAACTGTTTCACACAGAGATCCGCTCGGTCAATTCCTCGGGCGACCAATCGAAATCAACGGATTGTTTGAACCAGTTAAGGGCGACTTTCATTTCAAAATTATTTTTTTGAAGTTAAACGCTTGACGAGTTCGTTTAAAAACTTGGCCATGTCGCGTGTAACAACCTTTTTATAGTCTTCAACTCCGTGAACCACACCGTTCCGGATTTTTCTAATCTCATTAATCTTTTCCGCGTCAGCTTGCGTGATGGAATCCGGTCCAAAAAGATGCCGAATTGCATTTGGAGCGATTAATGGACGAGTCGTGCCCATGTTAAACCGCTCCGTCAGCATCCGTTCAAAATTTGCCCAAGCCTGAATAAACTCCCCAAGTAAATCGTGTTTTTTGCCCTCGTCGGTTACGAGGCGAACCCCGAATAAATTTAGGAAAAGCGTATCCGCAAGTTTCGCGTAGACTTCAACTTTATTGCGCTCGACGGTTAAACCGTTTCCTTGATGGTATAGCTGATTTCTTAGTCGGTGATACCACTCGATTTCACCGAGATCAATGCCAGCGATTTTGTCAGTGGCATGTTTTTCTAGCGCATCAAGCAACTTTGGAAAACTTTCTGAAAACTCTTGGTAATCAGAACGAGAGATTTGTAGGCCCGTTACGCGTTTTGGAAGTCCGAGAAAAGTTTTCAACATCAATTCAACAGAGTTATCGATGCTGATTAGCGCTAGACGCCGATTAGTGTCGGAGTCTTCTTCTAAAAGCTGAAGGCCGTGCTTTAGAATTTCGCCCGGACCTGATGCCCATGGAGGTTCTGTAAACATTGGTTAAAACTGTTTCAAGAACCGCCCGTCGTTTTCGTAGAAGAGGCGGATGTCGTTGATGCCGTAGCGGAGCATGGCTATTTCTTTCTTTTTGCGGCTGGCGGTTCGCGCAAGGCCGCAGCCGGCTCAAGTTCCGACCAGTTTTTGATAATGCGTCCACGGTATTGGCGTTGCTCGGCGCGCAGGTGTGCGAGGAGGCGGCACGGGTCATTGCCAAATCGGGCGCACAGCGATTTGCGGGCGGCACGCACTTCGACGATGACTTCATCGGGATGCATTTTCATTTTGCCGTCTTCTTTTTGGCGATGTATTTCACGTCGTCGAGTCCTTCAAAATCGTCGTCCTGCGTCCACAGCGTCGCTTCGTGGGCGCGGGCGGTGGCCAGGACGATTGAATCCGCCAGCGGGAGTTTTGCCTGGAGTCCCAGCCGTGCAGCAAAAACAGCCAGCTTCGAGTCCAATTCGACCACTTCGCCAAGCTGCATGTGGGCAATGGCCTTCAATGCCTGCGTTTCGCCCCGTTCGCGTGACACCCATTTGAAAACTTCGTAGATGCACACCGCCGGGACAATCAATTCGTCCACGTGTTCGATGGAACTGGCGAAGAAGCCGGAGTTCGGGCCTTCGGTGAAATACTCGATCCACCCAGATGAATCCACGACGTTCACAGGCGGTCGGGTTCGCGTTCAAAGTCGCGGTTCATTCCTTTCAAAAAGCCGCGCATCTCCTTCATCGGCTTCATGGGAACAATTTCAATCCGCCCGCCCAACGCAAAGACTTGAAGCTTTTGGCCGGGCTTGAGTTTCAGAAAATCCCGCACCGGCTGCGGAATGACCACTTGAAATTTCGGCGATAGTGTGACGGTGTTCATATCGTTCTTATGTTCGTTGAACGATAGTTGGCTCGATGGCTTATGTCAACCGCACGAACTAGAATTGTTTCAAGAAACGCACGTCGTTTTCGTAGAAGAGGCGGATGTCGTTGATGCCGTAGCGGAGCATGGCGATGCGCTCGATGCCGAAGCCGAACGCCCAGCCGGTCCAGACTTCGGGATCGTAGCCGACGTTCTCGAAGACCTGCGGATGCACCATGCCGCAGCCGGCGATCTCCAGCCAGTCCTTGCCCATCTTCTTCACGAGCGCGTTGGTGAAATCAATCTCGTAGCTCGGTTCGGTGTAGCTAAAATAGTGCGGGCGAAAACGGATCTTTACGTCGCGGCCCATGAGTTCGCGGAAGACGAATTCGACCGTGCCCTTGAGGTCGCCGACGGTCACGCCTTTGTCCACGTAAAGACCTTCGATTTGGTGGAACGTCGGGTTATGCGTGGCATCGGCGTTGTCGCGGCGATACACCCGGCCCGGGACAATGATGCGCACGGGCGGCGGCTGCGATTTCATCACGCGGATTTGGACAGAGGAGGTGTGTGTGCGGAGAAGGCGCGCGGCGTTAGGCTCGGGGCTTGCGGCGGAGGCCAGATAAAAAGTGTCCTGTGCGTCGCGCGCAGGGTGATCGGCGGGCGTGTTGAGCGCGTCGAAGCAATGATACTCGTCCTCAATCTCCGGCCCGTCGGCGACGGCGAAGCCAATCTTGCGGAACGCGCGGACGATGTCCTCGGTGACCTGCGTGAGAGGATGGAGTTTGCCAAGCGTGCGGCGGCGTCCAGGCAGGCTGAAATCAGTCGGCTCCTTGGGCAGCGCGGCGGCGAGTTCCAATTCTTCACGGCGCGCGGCGAGGGCGGCTTCGAGCTCAACTTTCGCGGCGTTGATGAGTTTGCCGGCGGCGGGCTTCTCCTCTTTCGAAAGCGTGCCGAGTTGTTTCATCAAGACGGTGAACCTGCCGTGCGGCCCGATCCACGCGCCTTTGGTTTGTTCCAGCGCGGCGAGGTCGGGCGCGGCTTTGAGTTCCGCGAGCGCGGTTTGTTTGAGCGGTTCGATGTCATTCAACAAAGACATGCGAAGATTTAGCCCCAAAAGAGCGCAAAAGTCACAGAAGAAATTCTTCGTTCGGTAGGGCCGACCTGCCGGTCGGCTTGGACGCGCGGCAGTGCGTCCCTACCGTTAAAACGAAACGGGCGACCATTGCTGGCCGCCCGTCAATTTCAAATATGAGATTTGCGATTTGAGATCGCTTACGCCTTCGCCAGCGCGGCGCCGGGCTTTGATTTCAGCGCGTTCTTGGCGACGTTCACCAGTTCGGTAAACGCGGCGGCGTCCTGCGCAGCGATGTCGGCGAGCACCTTGCGGTCGAGTTCGCACTTGGCGGCCTTCAAGCCTTCGATCAGACGGCTGTAGGTGATGCCGGCGCTGCGGGCGGCAGCGTTGATGCGAATCTGCCAGAGGTAGCGGAACGTGCGTTTCTTGACGCGTCGGTCGCGATAGGCGTATTGCCGACCGTGATCCACGGCGTCGGAAGCGTAGCGGTAAAGCTTGGAGCGTTTGAGGCGGAAGCCTTTCGCCGCTTGCAACATGCGATTGCGGCGTTTTCGGGAGGCGGGGGCGTTGGTTACGCGCATAAAAGTGTCAGGTGCGGAGGGTCAGATGTCAGGTGCTCAGTGGCTAAACGGGAGGCTCTGAGTAATACGGTAGGCGTCCGTCGCATGCACAACCACGGAGCCACGCAGGTTGCGGCGGCGTTTCGGGCTTTTGGTCTGGCACAGGTGCCGTCGGCCGGCCTGGTTGCGCATGACCTTGCCTCGCGCCGTGATCTTGAACCGCTTGGCCACCGACTTTTTGGTTTTGATGCCTTTGGGACGTCGCATAATAATAATTTCAGCTTTCTTCCGAAAAAGAGCGCGCAATATAGGTAGCGACCTCACCGGACGCAAGCGGTTATTTTCAAAATTTGACCGCTGTTGAAGCGGGAAGGGTTAAAGGGTTGAAGTGTAGTCAGGTTGAAAGCGCCTCACCCCTCTTTAACGCCTCAACCTTTGAACGGTTCAGCCTTATTCTTTGGCCAGCATCTCGCAATACGCGGCGTAAATTTTCTCCACCAATGGCGATTCCGGGACCGGCTCACCGTCGAGATTGACGATGGAAATCAGGCCGAGCGCACTTTGCGAAAGGAAGATGGCCTCCGCGTTTTTCAATGCCTCGCGTTTGATAACGCGCTTGTTGGTCTGCAAACCGAGCACCTGGCAGATTTCCAGAACCACTGCGCGCGTGATGCCGGGCAACGCGCCGCGGCCCGTGGGCGTGGTACAGATTTTGTCGTGGTAAATCCAGAACAGGTTCGCACTCGCGGTTTCGGCGACTTCGCTATTGGTGTTGACGAGGAGCGCGTCGTCCGCGTCTTTGGCCTCGGCCTCGACGCTAGCGGCGATTTGCAGCAGCTTGTTGGTGGTCTTGAACGACGCCAGCGGATCGCTGGCCGGAATTTGGAACGATGATGTCACCAGATTCCAGCGCGGCGGATTGGCGGGGTCAACCGGCGCGACTTCGTGCATCGTCATCACGACGGTTGGAATGCCGGTGTTTTTCGGCGAGTAACCGCGTGCGCCCGGTCCGCGTGTCAGTGTCACGCGCAGGACGGCATCGGGCATTTTATTTTTCTCGATGAGTTGCCCGGCGAACTGTTGCAATTCCTTCGGCGTGAAGGGCAGTTGGATTTTCAGATAATTCGCGCCGCGCACCATGCGTTCGAGATGCTGCGCCATGCGAAACGGCTTGCCATTGAAGACGCGCATCGTTTCGAAAAGCCCATCGCCATACATGAACCCACGGTCGTTCACCGGCACGACAGCCTTCGCCTCCGGTACAAGTTGACCGTTCAGAAATACAACCATAACCAGCCTGATTAGACACGGCTGACGCGCTCACGAAAAGAAAATAGTTTCCGCGCCACAAGTCTCCGGGCCCGATCCCGGGTGATCAGCTTGGAGGCTTGCTCCACTGCAAATTCGTCGGGGCTGAGACAGGTTCAGGTTGGCGCGAAAGATCAAGCGCGGCAAAAAAACCGCCAGCCTTTGCCATAGTTTCATCGTATTCCGCCTCCGGCACGGAGTCTGCCACGATGCCCGAACGAACGTTGTGGCAAAATAAATTGGCACCTTCCCGCCCCGGCGGACGTTATGAGTAGAGGCAGGAAACAGCTGACATGGCATTGCTGCGGGAATACGTCCATCGGAATTCCGAAGAGGCGTTTGCGGCGCTGGTGACGCGGCACGTGAACCTGGTCTATTCCGCCGCGCTGCGGAAAACCGGCAACGCCCATGCCGCCGAGGAAATCACCCAGGCGGTCTTCATCATTCTCGCTCGGAAAGCGGACGGATTACGCGACGGGACGATTCTTTCCGGTTGGTTGTATCAAACCGCCCGTCTAACCTCGGCCAGTTTCCTACGCACCGAAATCCGCCGTGGCGGTCGCGACCGTCACCACCGCAAAACCTCGAATTCCTTCCGTGCTTCCCGTTTTTAGGATTTTCAGCAGCTTTGGAGTTGACGGCCCCGGCCCCGGCCCCGGTAATGTCGTTGAAACGGCAAAAATGAGCGCGACCACGAACCTATTCTCCCTTACCAGCGGGGACTAGTGCATCAACTTCTTATCACTTGGATGCAAGATAACAGCGATTCTATGAAAAAGTACCTGTCTATATGCTTGGCGGCAGCGATATGTCAGATCGCTGTTCTAAGGGCTGAGGCGAAAACAGCTAAACAAGTAGTCCCGCCGTCGTGGGAAATTCTTCCGATTCCGAGATATGTTAACTATGGCTCATCGGGAATGTTCTTGAAGGTCAAGAACGTGGCGATTGTGCGGCGGGCGGACGGGCCTTACCAGACCATTCGAAACCAATCCGGCGAACTGGTCGGCCAGAGCACGGTTACGGAAGAAGAGTTGATCCAGAGTCTCAAGGAAAGCGGGGTATCGAGAGTTACGAGTGTCGCCGATGATCTCGCCGGCTACGATGGCTATGATACGCTCATTCTCCTCGGCCGTCCCGAACACAATGGTCTAACGGCGAAAATGTTCGCCAACATGAAACTCTCTTTCTCGAAATGGGACGATGCCAACACCCCCGAGCACGATTTCAACGGTTGGAGCGATTTCGGGCGGGAGGGTTATCTGCTCAAAGTCGGCAAGTTCGGTGGTAAGAATATATGCATTCTCGCGGGTTATGACTACGATGACGGACGGAAACAGTTCTACGGCGCTGGGACATTCTACGCGCTTCAGTCATTTAAGCAGCTGCTGGTCAATGATGGCAAGGACGTCAAGCTAAAGACCGCCGAGGTTGCGGACAAGCCGCTCTTGGAAATTCGCGCCTCATACTCATACTTCGACTCGAATTTCGATGCCAACATGATCGAGCCGTTCTGGCGTACGATCGGGGCTTCACCCAAGGCCAAGCTGAACCAGAACATCATCTGGTATGGAAACCCGGTCAGGCTTTACTGCACTGAGGCGACGAGCAAGTTCCGCTATCCATGGAAACCTGAGCAACTCAAGTTTTTCGCGGACTACGGCAAACGCTGCCGCGAGCACTTTATCACGCTGTCTCTTTGTATTAACGCCGACCATTACGGCGTCGAGTGGGCGGCGGCCAAGACTTTTGATGGCAGCAGAAAAGACCCTCTTCACTACGATCCCAACTACAAAGTCGAGCCTGAGTTCAAGGAGATGTGGGCCAAGCTCGGCTATGAGGTCAGTAATGACATTGACGTCCTAGTCGCCAAGTTTGCACAGGCGAACAAGACTATTGGCGGCGGACTGCTGGCATGTGTCATGAACGAGGATGACGGCTTCGGACTCATCCACCCGGAGGACAAAAAACTCTTCAACACGGAGACTGGTGATCCAAAGCAGGATTCAATCAACTATGGCAAGGCGCGCGCCCAATTCTTTTATTCATTCTACAAACGCTTTAGAGAACTAGCCCCGGATGCCTGCGACATGATACCCATGGACCCTCCGGCAATGCTTGCCTACCAGCAGGTTTTAGACAGGAACGAAGCCTATTCCAGGGAGTTCCTCACCTCTTTCAGTTCGACTCTCAAGGGTCTTGGCATACTGGACAAAATACCCATCATCACCACCGGCGGTGGCACTGCGGCTGAAGTCGTAACCGATAAAGAGATCGACAGCTACAAAGATTGGTGCAGCGGCGGAAAGGTTCTCATCTGCGACAATAACTTCCCGTACGGCTTCCACATCGGAGCCTATACGACGGACCCCAAGTCTCCGCGCTCTCCTAATCAGATCCACAAAGATTATCCCGCGGGCTATCGTGATAAGGACCTCTACAAGAGACTCCTGGGTATCCAGTGGAATGGACTCGACGATCAGAATGTGCTGCTATGGTGCATGGGGAACTTCATGTGGAACATGCTCGGGCATGAGCGTGCGAAAGTGAATGAGCTGGCCACGCGCAAGGTGAGCACGGAGAAGTCTTATCCCATCGTGAAGTCATTTTATGAAGAGTTCGACCAGCCCGCGTGCTACCTGCCCGACAACCAGCCTCCCCTTCGCTTGAAACCCATCAGCAAGCGAATTGTCCTAACCACCAAGAAAGGGCACGAGTGGCAATATGACCTGACTCGCACCGATGCCTTACGCCTGGAGTGCCAAAGGCTACGCGACAAAATGTCAACCTTGATGCCCCAGGTCGAATCGAAGTGGGAGAACAAGTATGAGTGCAAGGAATCTTTAACCGTGCTCGGTGCAAACGCGTTGGGCTTTTGCAGTGTGTTTCTTGCTTATGGATACATCACTGGTTGGGAGGGGCTAAGCACCGAGGATTTACTTGCCGGGGAGCGTCTGCGCGATTTGTACCTGGAAGCGGACGACCTGCAGGAGCGTTTCTTCGCAGGACCAGACGTGTTGCAGAATAAGACCACCGTTGTACGCAATGGCTATGCCGGCTCACTGCCTTACATCTACAAGGACGGTCACTTCAAGGCGACGCCTTCCACGCCCAAGGAGGCCGATTGGTACGTGGATATCTGGAAAGACGGTCTGCTTGGGAAGTTCTTCACGCCTGTTGCCAGCACCAAGCTTTCGGACACCCCTGACAGTGATGCCCATCTGATCGGCCATTGGGGTAAAGTCGAGGAAGCTGACGCTGAGAAATTCCGTACGATAGCCGGCCAGGCAGCCATCAAGATAGATGCTCCAGTCAATGATCAACTGCTGATTCGAGCCAAGATTGGAACGGGAGCGACTGCTCTAACAGATTCGACAGAGGTCACTTTGTCAACGGAAGGCGACTCTCACAAAGACAGCATATGCAAGCCCAGATGGATAACGTGGCTTTTGCCGAAAGGGAGAGGGCTGCCCACATTGAGCATAGAGGCAGCGAAGCCGATACGCGTCTATGCGGTTGAGGTGCTAAGAGGGCGTGCCGAACGATAGCCGAGGCAGTTGCGTTCCTCTTTCCAAATTCAGCGCCGCCAGAAACCCCGCTCCCTTCGCGAGCGTTTCCTCGTATTCCGCCTCCGGCACGGAGTCTGCCACGATGCCAGCGCCGACGTTGAAATGCGCAAGGCCGTCTTTGCAAACCGCCGTGCGAATGGTGAGGCTCAACTGGCTTTCGCGATTGAAGCCGAGATAGCCGTGACAGCCGCAGTAAGGCCCGCGCGCCAGTGGCTCCAGTTCATCAATGATCTCCATCGCGCGAAACTTCGGCGCCCCCGTGATGCTGCCGCCGGGGAAACACGACGCCAACGCCGCGAAATGCGTCACTTCCGTCCGCAACCGTCCTTCGACCGTCGAAACAAGATGCTGCACCTGGGCGAAGCGTTCCAGTTTGGCCAGCTCCGGCACTTGCACAGAGCCGTACTCGCAGACTTTGCCGAGGTCATTGCGCAGCAGGTCGGTGATCATGACCAGTTCGGCCAGTTCCTTGGGACTGGTTTGAAGTTCGTAGGCAAGCTGCGCGTCGCGCGTCGGGTCGGGCGACCGTGGGCGCGTGCCTTTGATGGGTCGCGTGGTGATATGCGGCCCGCTCAGACGGAGAAACTGTTCCGGCGACGACGAGGCGATTTGAAAATCACCACAATCAAAATACGCCGCGAACGGCGCGGGCGAAACCGCCAGCAGCCGTTCAAAAAATTCCCAGCTGGAAAACGGGCACGAAGCGGCGAGGCGCTGCGAGAGGTTCACCTGGTAAATATCGCCGGTGCGGATGTAACACTGCGCGCGTTGGACGGCGGCGAGAAAATCGGCACGGGAGACGTTGGAATTAGGGTGTGACGCATCACTCCGTGCGCGCTGCTTATTCATGGAATCTCCAACGGCGCGCACGGAGTGACGCGCCCCATCTGATTCAGTTGCCACCAATGCTGAAGCCCAAATCTCCGCTTGCGCCCGCGCCCGATCCTCGCTCCGCGAACCATCGGCGCTGAGTCCGGTCGAGACGATGAAAGTTTTACCCAGGTGATGATCGAAGACCACGAGGCTGTCGTAAAAGCCCACGTGGCAATCGGGCAGTTCGAGATCATTCACCGCGCGGCGCGGGAGTTTTGGCTCGACGAAATTCTTCAGGTCATAACCCCAATAGCCGAAGCAGCCGCCGAGCGGGAACGGCAAATCAATCTCGTCGAGGAGTTCGTAGCGCGACATGAGCGCGTCGAGCACGTGCCACGGGTTGCCGAATTGCACGGCGCCGCCGACTTCAGAAGGCGGATGGCGTGTTGCGGACATCGGATCAATTTGCCTCCTCACGTCGGCGGCTGCCGAAGGAACGATTTCACATCGAGACCCAAATGAGCGAAATGTCAGAAATGGCCGTGCCGCGACGAATGAGTATCGCGCCTGCGGCGAATCGAACAGCGCGCTGCGCAACAAGACCACACCGTGCTCACCGCGCAGTTGCTCAACGAGCAATTCTGGCGTGTGTGTTGTAAGAATTTCCTGGATCAGCGGACGCATCAAGAAAACGCCATCGGCACCGTCTCCGGCGCGCCGACTTCGCGCTCGTAGTCGAGGATGATTTTCACCGCTTCGAGCGGGTTGTCGGTGACGTGAACGAGGTCGAGGTCGTCGCGGCCAATGTAGCCGGGTTTTACCATTTCCGCTTTCATCCAGCGCAGCGCACCACTCCAGAACTTCTTGCCGAAAAGAATCAGCGGGAACCGCGGGATGCGCTGCGTCTGCACCAGCGTGATGATTTCCGCAAACTCGTCCAGTGTGCCGAAACCGCCGGGCATGAACACAAACGCGATGCTGTATTTGGCGAAGCAAACCTTGCGCGCGAAGAAATAGTGAAAGTGGATGGGCACGTTCGCGTAGCGGTTGCCCGATTGTTCGTGCGGCAGTTCGATGTTGAGGCCCACGGATTTTCCCTTTCCCAGTGCGGCGCCTTTGTTCGCGGCTTCCATGATGCCCGGCCCGCCGCCGGTGATGACGGTGAGGTTGTTTTTGGCGAGTTCACGGCCCAACGTTTCGGCGGCTTTATACCAATGACTCTTGCGCGGCATCCGTGCCGAGCCAAAAATTGTCACCGCCGGACTTACGCGGGAAAGTATCTCGAACGAATCCACGAACTCAGCCATGATGCGAAAAATCCGCCATGGGTCTTCCTTGATGAAACTTGCGCCATGATTATTCATGTGCGGAACATAGTCGCGAATCGCGAACAAATGAAGAATGAAAAATGAAGAAATAGTTCGAGAGCGATTGAAGATTCTGCCACGTTACTACGAACGCGGCCACGATCGCGTGACGCGATGAAACTTCATTTCCGCACAATGGGAGCCGGCGCACCGTTGATCGTCCTGCACGGTTTGCTCGGTTCGCTGGACAACTGGCAGCCGCTGGGCCACCAATTCGCCGCACACTTCAAGATTTTTGCCTTGGACCTGCGCAACCACGGCCAGTCGCCACATAACAACGACGTGAGCTACGAGGCGATGGCCACCGACCTGGACGAATTCATGCGGGCACACGGATTGACACGCGCGCATCTGCTAGGCCACTCGATGGGCGGCAAGGTGGCGATGCAGTTTGCGTTGCGCCATTCCGACCGGGTGGAAAAACTGGTGGTGGTGGACATCTCGCCACGCGCGTATCCACCGCGCCACAGGAGCACCCTCGCGGCGTTGCTGGCGCTGGACCTGCACACGTTCCAGCGGCGCGAGCAGTTGGATGCCGAACTGGCGAAATCCGTGGACGACGCCGAAGTGCGGCAATTCCTGCTCAAGAACGCCGGACGCGACACGCATGGCGGTTTTCGTTGGAAGGCCAACATTCGTGGACTTTGGGAAAGTTATGAACGGCTCACTGCGGCGGTGACCAGCGAGACGCCCTGCGACCGCCCGGCGTTATTCGTGCGCGGCGAGAAGTCGGATTTCGTCCCGGCGGCGGACAACGATCTGATTCGGCAACTATTTCCGCGGGCGGAGTTTTGCGCGATTGCAGGCGCGGGGCATTGGGTTCAGGCCGACCAACCGGAGGTGTTTTATGCGTTCGTGCTGAAATTTCTGCTTCCGCGAAAAAATGCTTTCGCCCCTTGACGACCGGGGTGGGCACTCACCATATTGCCATCCCATTTTCAATGCGGTGCAATTTGCGTATTGAGTCTTATGTCTAAACCGAAGGATCGCCGGTTACCATTGCCGTCTGTTACCCGGAGATCCAGTCGCCGCAACGCCCAGTATACCACGGACTCATCCAAGCGCGCCCCGCGCTTGAAATCGCGCAGCCACCACGCGACCCGCTCCCGCCTGCAGCCGGAGAACTCGGCGCACGGCGTGCATGGCCAAGTCCTGTCGCGCCCCACCAGCGCGGAGATCGCCGAGAAGGTCAAGGAACTCATCCGAATGGCAGGGGAACAGGGCTATTTGACCTACGGCGATATCAACGAGGTGCTGTCCGCCCATCTGATTTCGCCGGAGGAACGCGATGAACTTCACGTCAAGTTGCGCAACCTGGAAATCGACATCGTTGACCAGGCGGAGGTGGACCGCCTCAAACAACCCGAGCGGGACGAAGAGACGGACAAAGCGCGGCTGGACATTCTGGACGACCCCGTGCGGATGTATCTCAAACAAATGGGTCAGGTGCCGCTGCTCACCCGCGACCAAGAGGTTCAGATTTCTCGGCGGATTGAAAATGCCGAGGCGGAAATCACCAAGGTCATTTACAGCCTTGGCTTTGCCGGCAAGGAGCACATCGCCCTGGCCGAGAAACTCGTTGCCGATCCGCCCAAGGAACGCTTTGACCGCGTGATCCTCGAGAAGAAAGTGGACAGCCGTGACCGGCACTTGCGCGACTTGCGCAGGCTCATCCCCCATGTGCGGCAACTTGACCAGCTGGTAGACGAAAAATACGCCGCATGGCAGAACGCAACGTCCAAAGCCCGGCGTCAGCGGGCGGCCGCCGCGCTGGCCAAAGCGGAGAAAAAACTACAGAGTACTTTCGCCAAATTCGGTTACAAACATAAGGTCATCGAGGAAATGGCCCTGGTCGCTGAAAACATTCACGACAAAATCCAAGCGAGCCTGCGTCAGATTCGTGAATGGGAAAAACCGCCGAAGTCGCCACCGCAACAGGCCACCATTCAATCCGAGCAGCTCAAGCTCCGTGAGTTGGATGAATTTATGCGCCGACCGCACAAGGACTACCTCAAGGTGTACGAGCGGTTGAGACGCTGCACCGCCCGGTCCAACCAAGCCAAGACCGAAATGGTGGAAGCCAACCTGCGCCTCGTCATTTCCATCGCCAAGCATTACGCCAACCGCGGCCTTTCGTTTCTCGACCTCATTCAGGAAGGCAACATGGGCCTGATGAAAGCCGTCGAGAAATTCGAGTACCGACGCGGCTACAAGTTTTCCACCTACGGCACGTGGTGGATCCGCCAGGCCATCGCCCGCTCCATTGCCGATCAGGCGCGCACCATTCGCATTCCGGTGCACATGATTGACGCCATCAACAGACTGATGCGCACGCAGAAACGTTTGTTGCAGGACTTTGGCCGCGAACCGACACCCGAAGAAATCGCCGACGAAATGGAGATGCCTGTGGAGCGCGTGCGCGCTGTGCTGAAAATGGCCCAGCAGCCTATCTCGCTTCAATCCCTAGTCGGCGACAATGAGGACGCCGCATTTGGCGATTTTATCGAGGACAAAGCCGCTGAAAGCCCGTTGGACATCACGAGTTTCAGCCTCTTGAAGGACAAGCTGGGCGACGTGCTGTGCAGTCTCACCGCGCGGGAGCGCCGGGTGCTCGAATTACGCTTCGGCTTGGGCGACGGTTGCGCCCGCACGCTGGAGGAAGTCGGCAGGCAATTCCGTGTCACGCGCGAACGCATCCGCCAGATTGAAGCCAAGGCGCTGCGTAAAATGCGGCATCCCACCCGCATCCGCCAGCTTCACGGCTTCCTTGAAATCGTAGAACCGGAATAAAGCTGGCCGGAAACAATGCAGGGATTCGGAGATGCCTGCAAATTCCTTGGGAAATGGTGCGCATGGCAGGACTTGAACCTGCAAACAGGGTGTTTTCATCATTGCTCATAATTGCCTTTCTCAATACTTGCCTGCTAGTGACACTACGGCGTTGCCATTTGATTGCAAGCTATTTTTTGCATCTGTGAGCAACTAGCAGTAGAAAAAGCCGTGTCGGAATGTGTCAGGGTTTGCGGCTGTGTCAGAGCTGTGTCATGGCCGGATTCTGTGTCAGAGCCGTGTCAAGCCCGTCCAACCAATCAAAGCGCCTTCTGCGTCAGCCAGTGACGCTAGGCGGGCAGCGCGGCGAGTGTCCGGCCAAATTGAGGGCTCCCTATTTTCTCGCGGCCAGACCGTCCCCACCCACCCCACCCGGAGGGGGGAATTTCGCCGGGCTGTGCTTATTGGAGTCCCGGCTTTTGAACGAGGCTGATTTTTTGACGATCCGCCTACCGCAAATGCACCAGCGGCACCGCTAATTCAGATAACGGCACTTGACCCTTAAACCGCTCAGGCGCAAAGTCGGCGCGTGAGAACAGACGAGATGCAATTTTCCGTCAATCACGCAGCGTCAAAAAAGCAAATTCCTACCAGTTCTGTGTCAATAGTAAGGAGCGATCCCTTTATGGAAAACAAAGAAAGTTAAAACACCATGAAAACAAAAATCATCCTAATAATCCTGTCGGGCTTCTCCGTCTGGCTTGCAACAGCCAGACCGGAAAATCAACGCTCCTTGGAGCAGCGCGTCACCGCATTGGAGCAGCTTGTCGTATCGCAAGACAAGACCATCAGCGACCTTCAACAAAAGGTGGACTGGACTATACGCGATGACGGTGAAGGACATACGGTTCTGGTAACGTGGGCCATTTATTATCAATATGCAGTGCGTTACTGATATGAACTATACAGACTAACAACGCACCGAGGCTCTGGATGATTTGTCTATCGCCACTGGAACCTGGCCTTGCGTCCCTCCGCCTTCGGGTCTGGTCAGTTGGTGGCGAGCGGAAGGTAATGCCAATGACGCTGTAAATGGCAACGGGGGTGTCCTACTAACCCGCTGAGAAATCATTCTGATTGATGCTTGACGTTAAGAACGGTAGGCGCAAAGTCGCCGCATGAGGTCAGACGAGAATCAATCCGTCAATTGGGCACCGTTTCGGTCGCGGCTGTCGCTCGCCGCTGGCGTTGCCAGCATCCGCACGCATGAGCCTTGATGGTTACACTGACGAAGAGATAAGGCGGTGGCTTTGGCTTCGAGCCATCGAATGGGGCGCTTTCCCTGCTTACGTTTCGCAGCCTATCGTACCGATTCTGTTTGTTTTCTATCCTTGGTATTTCGTTGTGCTCGGAGTCGCCGCTCTAGGATTCATCTGGTGTCTTGTTCGTTACTCGTTCGTGAGCGCCCGTCTCGCGGGCGCAGTCGTTATTCCTGTTGTTTGGCTGAAGTGGCCCGCAGCCATTGGGAGCAGTATTTATTTGTTCATACACCACCAGCCCGCAGCAGGGGTAGTTGCACTTGTCTGGCCATTGGTCGCCGCGTTTACTTGTTTGCCCGCGAAGGTTGGGGTCATTGAATTGACCTTCGCCAAGAAGATCGGCTTTGTATCGCCAGATACGGAGTTGTGAGATTTTATTTCGCCATCCGCAAATGATGAAACGCATTACAACACCAAAACTGCTCTGGGTGCTAGTGGTCAGTTTGGTCTTAGCGTATGGGTTAGACTTTTTGGTGCCAGCACCACCCGCCAAAACACCCTTGGCCATACCAGTTCTGGGGGTGACTCTGCTACTAACAGCACTAGCAGCTTGTGCGATTCTTGCATGGCGATTGATGAAGCGGGTGGGTGTGCAAAAAGGTATTCTGATCTGCGGAGCGGTTGTGTTTGTATTGTGCGGCCTCTTTCCGCCGTGGCTTTACACTTATGATGTCACCGGGACACATTCACGCTCTGATGCCGGATATTACTTTGTGCTCACCCCGCCCGGCCCGAAACCGTCTTATGGTAACAGCACTGGAATCCAACTCGACACCTCGCGGCTTTTAATCGAGTGGGCTTGTATCTTGGCGGCGACCGGCGCGGGGTGGGTGATATTTATTCCTCGCAAACCAGCCAAAGAACAACGGAAAGAAGCAAACGACCCACTGGCTTTGAACTGAGCATGAGGGAGACAAATCCTTATTGGACGTTCAATCCGAATCATCCGCGAGCGTTTTCATTTCCGGCCCTTGGCACGCCTGACGCCACATGACTGTACGGGTGCGGTAGGGAACGCAGTTCTAGCGGACAATTCGCTGGCAGGAAGCGGTGAGATCGCGGAGCTATCGCTGCGCTCAACGCATGGGAATCCCGCAGAACGACCGCTGAACGCAGCAGAATCCCTAGAGAACGACGCTTGCGCTCGCGCGCACGCGAGCCACGTAACGGTCACACTGCCGCCACTGGACGTTGAACTTTTCGCGAAAGAGCCGGTGAATCTGAGTTTTGGTCAAGCCCAAGAATAACAGCAATGCGGCAGCTTGGGTCCGTGCTTCGATCTGCTGACGTGTGCCTTTGCGGTACGCGTGACGCTGGCCGGGGCGGATGATTGACTGTTTTGATGTCGGTGCGGTCATGGGAGAATGAGCCATTGATAAGTTCCGGCTTCACCGCGCACACCTACGGCTCGCCGCGTGCCTTTTTTCAGCAACTTAATCAGGCCGTAGCTTTCCAACTGCCTCATAATGCGTTGCGCCTGCATCGGGAAAATTCCCAGCCGGTCGCCAAGCTGGTTGAATGACATATAAAACATGCCGCGTTCTATGTCGGGCTTTTCCAGCAAAGCCAAGTCGCGGCAAATGCGTAATGCTTCCTGTTCGTTTTTCGGCAGCGCGTTGTAAATGCGGCGCTCATCGGCGTTGAGGGATTCGGTGTAAGTTTTGGTAACGGATTCGAGCATGGCTTCAGCCTCCTTCATGTGTTGTTCGCGGGTGTCGTTGAAAAGGGCACGGTTGCAATCGTAAAAACAGCCGACAAGTTCCAAGACAAATTGCGGCGCCACAGCGCGGTAGAGAAACGGCACAGCTCGCACGATGAAATCATTCCGGGCGTGCGCCTCCGCTTGGAAGCGTTGCTCTATAAATTCGGTGTAGAGCCTGACAAGGTTCGGGTGTTTGGCCGCCAAAGTTTGCTGTGCTTCTTTCCTGGCAGTGATGTTCGCAAGCACCAAATCAGCCTTGTTATGCAGAGATGCAGAGATGCAGAGATGCAGGCATGTAGTAATACAGGATGCAGTATTCAGACGAATGGGTGTGGGTGTCTCTCCGCTCTCTGTAATTTCTATGGGTTCATCAGGGTTAAGCCATAAATCAGGGTCGTGGCTGACAAAGCATAGCCTCGACACGTCTTTGCAGGCCGCGTCAACGTCCACGCCGCACAATTCCCGGACGTGCGCGGCTACGGCGGCGAAACTGCGGGCGTGCAAGGGCGCACCGGCAGGCACACGAAAGACGGCTTTCAAGCCCGTCGCCGTCGGGGACAGGAACAGCGCGAACAAGTGCGGACTGACGAGCAATCGCCCGCGCACTTCTGAAAGCCGCTCGCCCAAATCGTCAAGATCGGCACAAAGCAAACCGGAGTGTGTCAGCAATTTTTCAGCGGCGGGTTTCTTACGATTTTGGAAGCGTCCGCTCCACAGCACGCCGGGCAATTTCTTTTTTAGATTAGCCACCGCCTTTTTGGGGTCGCAGCCTTCCGCCACGGCGCGGGAATACTTGGCGCGGATTTGCTCAACTGAATCACGCCACTTGCCCGCTTTGATGTCATTCAACAGCGTTGCGGTATTCGCGCCTTTGGTTGCGGTCGCGCTGGCGTTGGCGACTGTCGAAACTAGAACGCCATTCACCTGACACCGCCCTGCCGAGTCCGGCGTTTTAACACGTCACTGATTTTCAGGCCGGGACGCCAGCCTCGTTGAATCGCTGTCTCGACTTTGCGGCGGGTTGAACCGCTCGCTTTGCTGAAACGAAGGTGGGACTTCATATCTCACCTTGCCGCCAATTCCGGCACGCTCACGACGCGAATGGGGGGATTATACGCGCATTAGTCGCCGTCTCGTTTCGAGTGTAACGGCGAATCAACCTCTCCGCCCATGCCAACCCGTGCGCTAACTCGAAAGTCCGCAGATAGCCACCCGTGACACCGCGCACCACCAGACGCGAATCGCTCCGCTGCGAAAGTTTGCGGGCGTATTGAGGCGAGCGGGTTTGCATCCACACGACGCCGGGCGCGACTTGCCAAGCGGACAAGCCACGGTTGCCTATGGTTGCGGGGTTCATTTTACGCTCCCGCGTTGCTGGCGTAGGAGGGCGGCCTCGACACTTGGCCAATGGAAAAGTTTTCTGCGGTTAATTTTTACGCAGGGTAGCTTTCCAGATTTTACCCATGTGAAGGCGGTGCGCCGGGAGATCGGCAACCGCGCCAGCAATTGCTTTTCGTCTATAAACCCCGGCGTTTCCGCCGTTGCCGTTTGATTCGATTCAGTAGCCATGCCTGCAAGCTAAAGCAGGCAGGAGCGTCAGCATCCCCTAGGCTGCGTGCTGGAATTCGGCAGGGAATTTTCGGCAGATTGATCTATTTCGCGGCGAGTGATTGTTGTTAGTGCGGAAATGATGTCATCCAAAATAGCGCACTGAATCTCTCCCTTAGTGTTTCGACTGCGCTCCTTTTTCCATTCGGTTCGCAAGTGAAATTCTGGCAACTCCTCACGAATCATTTTGCGGATTACATCTGCCCACTTTGGTCGCGTTTGAATTGAATAATCGGGTAAGTCCTTCGTTTCTGATACCCACACTGGTTCAACTCCACGCTTCCAAGTTCCCTGTCCGAGTTTTTTGTCCACGCTATCTTTACGCGAAACAAGTTGGCGTTGCAAAAATCTTGTACGGTTGACGCAACGCACGGCTGCTTTCGCCCAACGGCGAGCGGGGTAATTTTCGTCGCAACCGCCTGCTTTGCGAAAAAGAGGGTCAATGTCCCGAATGTCTTGGCCTAAACCCAGCTTTTCAAATCGTGCCAGCGTTTCTTTTTCCCAGCCGGTGTTTGCGTCTATTACAATCGGCCACACGTTTTGCTTGCGGGCGATTTCACGCATGACTTGCGGCTGTTGGTTTTCCAGCATAGTGATCCGAAAAGATAGGTGTGTGGCTATTTGCACCAGAAACTTTGCGGCGGCTTGATTTCCAGCGAAAGCAAGTTCAGACATGTTTTCTAGCTCTGGCAGGTGTAGTGGAAACAGTTTGTTTGCCCCGGTGAAAAATCCCGAAACCAAAACCGCGTTCTCAATCTCCTTGTTGCTCCTGCTGTCAGGCTGAAAGTGGCTAAAAAAGTTTATCGTGTGCGGACAAGATGGACACTTCGCAGAAGTTACTTTCTTTGCAACTTTTTTCTGTGGCTTCACCTTCATGGTTTGATCTTTCGCAGCGGAATGACGTTCTTTGCTGCGTCTGGCGGATTCACGTTGAACCATTTCTCCGCCTCGGTTTTCGTGGCGAGTCCTTTGTAATGTGCGTGAATCATCGCAGGCGAGTTGCCCGCTTGCTGCGCAGTTTGGTTTTCGTTGGCGTGCTCGGCAAAGTGATACGTGCAAAAGGCGTGGCGCAGTCCGTTGGTTTTGCGTTTGATCTTGGCGGTTTCGCAGAGCGCGGCGAACTTTTGTTGAAACGTGACTTCGTGCCACGCCCAAAGTTTGCCGTCGGCGTGAGCGCGGAAGGGTTCAAGCCACGCGGCCAGCGCGGGGCAGATTTCCACAAGGCGGCGTTGCCGTGTCTTGCTCTTGCTGGCGGTGATTTCAATGTGTCCCGGCACGCGCCACACGTCCGCCCAATCTAAGCGCAACAATTCGGCAGTGCGCAGTCCGGCCAGCCCGCCAAGCGCAATCAGGGCGAGCAGGTTGCCGTCGGCGGTTGCCAGCAGCGCGGAGAATTCGCGGGGCGTGTAGAATTCCGTTTCGGCGGTGTTGGCGCGTTCGGGGCGCATGGCGTCGGCTTCGTTCAAGCGGTGCGTCGGGGCCAAGTAGTCTTTGCGGATTGCCCATTGCAGAAATTGGCGAACGGCGGCGCGATAGTGGTTGCGGCTCTTGGCGGAAAAGTCACTGAGCGAGCCAATGAAGGCGTCCAAGTGTTCCTTGCTCAGATCGCAAGCGGCGGTGCCGGGGAACGTGTCGGCGAATTTGCGCAGTTGAAGTTCGCGGTTGTAGGCGTACTTGCCGGAGATTTGCGCCCGCTGGCCGTCGGCAGCGCGGGTAAGCGGTGCGCTGGAGTTTAGAAATTCCGCCACGGCTTCCTTGATGTCTTTGCGCCCGACGTTGGCAACGGTGCGGAGATAGCCCGTCACGGCTTCGCCCAGCGTGCGCCCGCTCAACTTGCTGGCAGCCTCGCAATACTCTGAGATGCCCGCCAGCAGGCTTACGCGGCGTCCGGTGGACTGGTAGAAGGTTTGCAGCCGTTCAAGCGCGGCCAGTGCATCGCGGGCTTGCGCAGGATGCAAGGCGGTGACCTGTGAGCCTTTGGCTAAATCCTTCACCAGCCCGTCGGCGTGACGTTTGGCGAGCGAGTAGGACGGGAAAGACGCCATACGCCGCCGGCCAGCCACTTGCCACGCCACGCGGTAAGAATCGCGCCCTTTGCATCTGGCGTAAATCGTGGCGAGGACCCGGCCACGGTGTTTGATGCGCTTTGGGAACTTCACTTTCGCGCTTTCGGATTCAGCCGTTTCTTGTGTCAGGGCTGTGTCAGTAACACCAGAAACCTCAATTTCTTTAGGAATTATGGTGCGCATGGCAGGACTTGAACCTGCATGGGTTGCCCCACTACCACCTCAAAGTAGCGCGTCTGCCAATTTCGCCACATGCGCACGGTGCGCCCACAATGAACCAAGCTTCGCGGCCGCGCGCAAGGGCAATCTCACGCGGCTCACGCGGCTAGATTTGCAGCCTATCTCGATATTGGACCTGATCGTCATAATCTATCAACGACTATGGATGTGATGATGGCGGAAACCACAAATGTCACCATCCTGCACCAAAATGGAACGTAAAACAGCCGCAAATCATCTCGGAATCGCTGCCAATCCCCAAGACGGTGAATCTCCCGATATGAAGCTCGCTCTCGACGCCGGCCAAGCGCCTCACGATACTGTGGAACACCCACCACGAGAACGAAACTCGCCACTAAGAAAACTACGACGACCAGGCCCCCGAGCGCGGTAAAGGAATGCTGTGTACGCTGGTCAATACTGACCAGGCTACCGAAAAGCATCCCTCCAAATGCGCTCGTTATGTGTGATGCTCGGAACATGATTTAGGTTCAACAGTAAGTCAGCTCCGAATTTGCAATCTATCTCGTTTCATGGTTGTGACGTTGTGCCCGGCGAATCAGTTTGTCCAAAGAATCTTGCGTGTTTCGTTTCACGGCTTCTTGAAATACAACTCCTCCACGTTCCATGTCACGCGATACGGCGTGAGCACGGAGGGGCGCACGTTGGCCAGATCGGGCCGCGTCACGACAAAATGAAACGGCGCGACGGTGTAAATCATCGGCAGTTCCTCGGCCAGTATCACCTGCACCTCGTCGAAATATTTTTTGCGCTCCGCGAAATCCAGCGTGAGCATCTGCGCGTCCATCAGCGTGTCCACCCGCGCCTCCCATTCCGTGGCGGGCGTTTTCTGGTTGGGAAACCATTGGTGCAGATACTCGCTCGATTTCAACACATTGATTTGCGACGCCGGGTCCACGCCGCCGCCGCCCAGGCCCATGAGCACACATTCGTAATCATATGTGGTATTGATCTTTTCCACCAGCGCGCCGAACTCCACCGGCTGGAAGTTCACCTTGAAGCCTAGCTTGCGCAAATCCTCAACGATGATCGCGGCGCATTTTTCGCGCTGCGCGTTGCCGGTATTCGAATTCATCACGAACTCAACCGCATGGCCTTCGGCGTCTTCGAGAGTGCCGTCCCCGTTGCGGTCTTGCAGGCCGGCCTCCGCCAGCAACGTCCGCGCACGCGCCGGATCATAAGCGTAACGTGGAACGTTTGGGTTATTCCATTTCTGATTCTCCGTCGAGATGAAGCCGTAAATCGGCTGCGCGCGTCCGCCATAGACCTCGCGCACCAGCCGGTCACGATCAACCGCACAGGCGACGGCCTGGCGGAATTTTTTATTGCGAAACCATTTGAGCTTGGCGGGATTCACCAGCGGCTGGCCGTTGGTGTTGGCGCCGGTGTTCAGGTTGAACCACAGAAACTCGCGCTCCGTGCCAACGCCAAGGTCGAGCAGGCGAAACTTGCCTCCGGCCTCCGCAGATTTGAATTGCGCGTAATTCTCGGGCCGTGCCTGCTCGATCAGGTCGCTCTTGCCATCCAGAAACAAAAACGCCGGCGTGCCGCTGTTCACGGCCACCAGCATGACTTCATCGAAATACGGCAACCGCCGGCTCTGTCTGTCCACCACCCAATACTCCGGGTTGCGTTCGAGCAACACGAATTGACCGGGCTGGCTTTGCTTGATGCGATACGGGCCGCACCCGACGATTTGTTGCGGGCGCGCGTTAATAGGATACACCGAGAGAAAACGACGGGTTTGCACGGCCTCGCCAATGGCGTGTTTCGGCAAAATCGGCACGCCGCCGAAATACTCGGCGAACGGCGCATAAACTTCCGGCGTTACCACCCGCACTGTCAGATCATCCACCTTGCTTACGGTGAAATTCTTCCCTCCGATCCGGAACAAGTCGTAAGTGAGCCGGTTCATGTCCGGGTTGTACATCACTTCGTTCCAGGTGAAGACCACGTCGTCGGCCGTGAGCGGCTGGCCGTCGCTCCAGTGCAGGCCGGGGCGCAGCTTGAACGTCCAGGTCTTGCCGTCCGGCCCGACCGACCACGACTCAGCCAGCCCCGGCTCCGCTTCCTGCGTGGTCAAATCCAGCTTCACCAGTGAACCGAAGATCATCCGCACGACTTCATCCGAGGCGTTGTCCTCCGCGAATAAGGGATTGAAGGTGCGCGGCGCCCCTGGGGTAACGAGAGTGAGCCGGCCGCCCGGCTGGCCGGGTTCGCATTTCGCGACGAGCGGCGCGGGCAGAGGATGACTCGCGGGCGGCGCGGGCGCGGAAGGTTTGCCGCAACCGGCGGCGATCATGAGCAGTGCGAAGACATTCAACTTAAGATGGCGGAAAACACTCATGCGAAGCGACGTCTGAATAACGGATGCAAGGGAGCGTAGCAAGGACGGAGCGCGACGGTTAGCACCCGGCTTCAGCCGGGTGACGAGTAGGCGAATGGAATGAAACGATTTCAACCGTTTCATGGGTCCGGGGTCGTTCCGCGCATTGGCCAAGCCGTTGAAACAGCTTCGGCCTACCCCGCACCCGACGCCAGGTTTAAGCCCGGTGCTAATATAAGACCGCATACGCGACGACTTCAGTCAGGTAGCCTCGTTCAAAAATTGGGTCGCGCTTGCAACTGAATTTGTTTGCCTTCAGACTTGATTCGCCGGAGTTTTTGTCGGCAATCTGAATTTTTAACTAAATGGGATTCAATTCGGGAACATCACATCAGAAATTCTTGACTATGAATAAACCAATCACCCGCCGCGG
>Ga0315268_10001464_pt1 | contig 27141 bp, 33 predicted proteins | sample C1_top_MG_FD_204535 | JGI IMG/M metagenome (GOLD analysis project Ga0315268, IMG submission 204535) | Sediment microbial communities from Yellowstone Lake, YNP, Wyoming, USA - C1_top | ecosystem: Environmental > Aquatic > Freshwater > Lake > Sediment | place: USA: Wyoming | collected 2017-08-01
TTCACGGGGTACCGGCCGCAGTTTTATTTTCGGACGACGGACGTGACGGGGACGGCGAAGCTGCCGACAGGGGTGGAGATGGTGATGCCCGGGGACAATGTGAACCTGGAGATTGAGCTGATAACGGACGTGGCGATGGAGAAAGGGCTGCGGTTTGCGATCCGGGAAGGCGGACGGACGGTGGGCGCCGGGTCGGTCACGGAGATCATGGAATAGGCATGAGAGAAATCATCACCCTGAGCTGTTCGGTTTGCAAACGGCGCAATTATTCGAACACCCGGAACAAGAAGAAGCAGACGGAGAGGCTGGAAATCAAAAAATTCTGCCCCTTCTGCCGCAAACATACGCTTCACAAGGAAGTGAAATAGGAGATTGAACGAAAGGCTTGACGGACGACAGGTGAGTAGCTCAACTGGCTAGAGCAGCGGTCTCCAAAACCGCAGGTTGCGGGTTCGAGTCCTGCCTCACCTGCCAAGCACCCCTGAGTCAAGGATAAAGGGTTGTTCCCGGGCCAATCATTCGGGCAAGGATAGGGATTGATCATGAGTGAAAAAGTAAGATGGTACAAGCGCTTTTGGACGTTTATCAAGGAAGCGAGGGCGGAATTGAAAAAAGTCACCTGGCCTTCGCGGAGCGAGGTCTACAGCACGACCTTGGTCGTCATCATCGCCACCATCTTCTTCGGCTTTTATCTGTTCCTCATGGATATCGTTTTTTCTTGGGCGATCACGAAAGTTAAGGATTTGTTTGGATAAAGACTATGGCAAAAAACTGGTATGTCGTTCACACGTATTCAGGGTTTGAGAAGTTCGTGGCGGAGTCGATCCGGCAGCGGGCGCTGGAAATGAACATCCAGGACCAGATCGGTCAGATCATCATCCCCACGGAAGACGTCATCGAGATCAAATCCGGCAAGAAGGTCGTTTCGACCAAACGGTCCTATCCCGGATACATCCTGATCGAGATGGAAATGACGGATGAAAACTGGCTCATCATCCGCGAGACCCCCAAAGTCACCGGGTTCGTCGGCTCGGGCAAAAAGCCATCGCCGCTGAGCAAGGACGAGGTCGGCCAAATCGTCGAACACATGGAGACGACCTCGGAAAAACCCAAGCCCAAACACTCGTTCGAAAAAGGGGAAGCCGTCCGGATCATCGACGGGCCGTTCTTCAACTTCAACGGCATCGTCGAGGATGTCAACCACGAGAGGAGCACGCTCAAGGTGCTCGTGACCATCTTCGGCCGGTCGACCCCCGTCGAGCTCGAGTTCCTGCAGGTCGAGAAAATTTAGGAGGAATCTATGTCCAAAGAAGTTGTGGCCAGAATTAAGCTTCAGATTGTCGCCGGCCAGGCCAGCCCGGCGCCGCCCGTGGGCCCGGCCTTGGGCCAGCACGGCGTCAACATTATGGACTTTGTCCGTCAATTTAACGAGAAAACGAATAAGATGGAAGAGGGGATGGTCGTCCCCGTCATTATCACCGTCTTCAAGGATAAGACCTTTAATTTTCTGTTGAAGACACCTCCGGCTTCTTACCTGCTCAAGAAGGCCGCGGGCATCGCCAAAGGATCCGGGGCGCCCAACAAGGAAAAGGTCGGCCGAATCACGCAAAAACAGATCGAGGACATTGCTCGTTTCAAGCTGCCCGACCTGAACGCCAACGACCTTGAAGCGGCCAAAAAGATCATCGAGGGCACAGCAAAAAACATGGGATTGGAGATTGTCAGTGGCTAAACGAGGAAAACACTATCTCAAGGCAAGAGAACTCAAGACCAAGACCGAGTATTCCATTGAAGAAGCGGTCAGCCTGATAAAAAAAGGCAAATACGCCAAGTTCGACGAATCCGTGGATCTCGCCTTGCGCCTGGGGGTCAACCCCAAGCAGTCCGACCAGATGGTCCGGGGCACCATCGTCCTGCCCCACGGGACCGGCAAGTCCAAGAAGATCTGCGTTTTAGCTGCCGGCGAGAAGATCAAAGAAGCCGAAGCAGCGGGCGCCGACTATGTCGGCGGCGACGAACTGATCGAAAAGATCGCCGGGGGCTGGATCGATTTTGATGTCGTCATCGCCACGCCCGACGTCATGCGGAACGTGGGCAAGCTGGGCCGGATTCTCGGCACCAAGGGCCTCATGCCCAACCCAAAGTCGGGGACGGTGACCTTCGATATTAAAAAGGCCGTGGACGAGACCAAGGCCGGCAAAGTGGAATTCCGCATCGACAAGACGAGCATCATCCACTCGACGGTCGGCAAAATGTCCTTCCCGGAAGACAAGCTGGTGGAGAACATCAAGACGTTCTTGGCCGCCGTCCAGCATGCCCGGCCGGCCACCGCCAAGGGAAAATTCATCCGGACCATGTTCTTGGGTTCGACGATGGGACCTTCCTTCAGGATTTCTGAGGAAGTGCTGGAACAATAGGAGACACCCATGAAACGGGAAACAAAAGACGCGCGCATCCGAGAGATCACGGATATTTTCAAGCAGCATCCCACCTTTTATATCTTCGATTATAAGAAGATGACGGTGGCCCAAGCGGTCGACCTGCGCAAGATCCTCCGGAAAAACGGCTCGGCGCTGAAAGTCGTCAAGAACCGTCTCGCCCTGCGGGCCCTGCGGGCCGAATTCCCGGCCGATCTCAAGACTTCCTTCCGCAGTCCGACGGCGGTCGCCTACACGACCTCCGACCCCGTCGCCCTGGCCAGGATCCTGAGGGAATTCGCCGCCCAGAACAAAGTCCTGACGGTGAAGGGCGGTCTGGTCGAAGGGCAATACTTCCCGGCAGCGCGGTTTGAAGAGATCGTGAAATTGGCTTCCCGTCCCCAACTGTTGGGCAAGATTGGATCCCTCATGGCCTATCCGCTGACACAGCTGCTGAGGACGATGAAAGCCCCGCTGGCCAACATGGGGAGCCTCCTCCTTCAACTGAAAGATAAAAAATCAACATAAAAATAAAAGGATAACAACCGAGACAGGAAAGGAGATAAACAACGTGTCAAAATTAACCAAAGAAGAATTCTTCAATCACCTGGACCAATTGACGGTTTTGGAGCTGGCGGACTACATCAAGGAGTTCGAGACGCGGTATGGGATTAGCGCTGCGGCAGCCATTCCCGTCGCCGTGGCCGGCGGGGCCGCCCCCCAGGCCGAGGCCAAGCCGGAAGAAGTGAAATCGGAGTTCACTCTGGTCCTGAAAAGTGCCGGCGATAAGAAAATCAACGTTATCAAGATCGTCAGGGAAATCACCAGCCTCGGATTGAAAGAGGCCAAGGATTTGGTCGACGGAGCGCCCAAGCCGGTCAAGGAAGGGCTGCCCAAAGACGAAGCGGAAGCGCTGAAGAAGAAATTCGAAGACGTTGGAGCGCAGGTCGAATTGCAGTGAGGCCGGCAACGGAGCCTTCCTGGAAACCGTCATCGAAACCTTTTGCGAAATAAAAAGAAAGGGACCGGGGGCCGGACGCGAAGGTCCGGGGTGTGGTTCCTTAGAGAGTGTCTATGATCAAAGAACCCGAAAATTTTTATCGTGACAGGCGAGATTTTTCAAAAATCATGTCTGTCTTTCCCATGCCTGACCTGTTGGCTATTCAGAGGCAGTCTTATGCCGAATTTCTGCAAATGGACCTCCTGCCCGAGGAGCGAAAGGATACGGGACTGCAAGCCGCCTTCAAAGACATCTTTCCAATCTCCGACTTCAAGGAGACCACGCAGCTCGACTTCATCAACTATTCAATCGGAAACTGGGAATGCAAATGCGGCCGGCTGAAAGGTGTGGAGAACTCCCGGGCACGCTGCAATGGCTGCGGCACGCTGCTTCTGGCCGAAGCCGAACTCACCGAAAAAGAGATCTGCCCGTATTGCGGCGCGGTCCGGAAGATCGTCATCCCGCTCTGCGACCACTGCGGGGATTCCGTCGGCCTGAAAATGAAATACAGCCCGAACGAATGCTTGCAGAAGGGCTATACCTATGCCGTCCCGCTCAGGCTCAAGGTCCGCTTGATTTCCTGGGAAAAAGATGCCACAACCAAGGCCAAACGGCTGAAACACATCAAAGAGCAAGAGGTCTATTTCGGCGACATCCCCCTGATGACGGATAAGGGCACGTTCATCTTTAACGGCATCGAGCGGGTCGTCGTCAGCCAGCTCCAGCGCTCGCCCGGGGTCTTTTTCCGGCCTGGCGAAAACAAGGGATTCTTTATCGCCAAGATCATCCCCTACCGGGGTGCCTGGGTCGAATTCGAATACGACGCAAAAAACAACCTCTATGTGCGGCTAGACCGGAAAAAGAAATTCCTGGCGACGGTTTTTCTCCGGGCTCTCGGCTTTAGCTCGGATGAGGACATCCTCCGGGTCTTTCACCGAGTGTTCAAGATTACGCCCGAAAACGGGAAGCTCTATTGGGAGGTCTCCGACGGCCTGATCGGGAAGACCCTGAGCGAGGACGTCCTGGATGCCAAAGGAAAGAACGTGGTCGTCCACGCCCGAAAGAAGATCACGGAAGAAACCCTCCAAGAGCTGAAGGCCTTGGGGCTCAGCCGGGTCGCCGTCGACCGCAAGGACCTCCAGAATGCCTACGCCTTATCCGGAATCAAGGGCAAGGTCAAGGGAAATGAAGAAATCGGAGACACCGCGCTCGACCTGCTCATCGGCAAGGGAGAGCCATTCGAAGTCTTCTTCCCCACCGAGGACGAGGCGGGGATGATTATCGTTAATACAATTAAAAAGGATCTGCGCAAGGACACCAGCCAGGCCCTCGCCGAAATCTATCGAAAGTTGCGTCCCGGCGAGCCGCACACGATGGAGAGCGCCCACAACTTGTTCCATAACCTGTTTTTCAACCCCCAGAAATACAATTTCTCCAGGATCGGCCGCCTGAAGATGAACATCAAGTTGAGTCTGAACACGTCGCTCGACGATAAGACCCTGTTGCCCCTGGATTATGTGGAAGTCATCAAATACCTCTTCGGCCTTCGCCGCGGCGAAGGGGCGACGGATGATATCGACCACCTGGGAAATCGACGGGTCCGCTCGGTCGGCGAGCTCGTCGAGAACGCCTTCCGCATCGGCCTGACCCGAATGGAACGGACGATCAAAGAAAAAATGACAATCACCGCCGACCTGGCCTCGGCCATGCCGCAGGATTTGATCAATTCCAAGCCAGTCATCGCGGCGCTCAAGGAATTCTTCGGGAGTTCGCAGCTGTCGCAGTTCATGGATCAGATCAACAGCCTGGCCGAAGTGACGCACAAGCGGCGGCTGAGCGCCCTCGGTCCCGGCGGACTGAGCCGCGAGCGGGCAGGGTTTGAGGTCCGGGATATCCAGACCTCGCACTACGGGCGCATCTGCCCCGTCGAGACCCCGGAAGGTCCAAACATCGGCTTGATCTCCTCGCTGAGCTGTTATGCTCGCGTCAACGGCTTCGGCTTTGTTGAAACGCCCTATCGCAGAGTGAAGGATGGCCGGATTATCGATTATGTCAAGATCCTTCACCCCGGCGATAGCGATCACAAAGTCGACGATATTCTAGAAAAAGACGAAATGGCCAAAGAGATCGCTTCGCTCAAACGAAAGAATGCGCGACATATGCCTGTCAGCGAGCCGTATTGCTTTTACTTGACCGCCTGGGAGGAAGAGAAATTCAACATCGCCCAGGCCAACGCCAAAGTCGATGAGAAAGGCTATTTTGCCGACGAGCTAATCAGCGCCCGCCAGGCCGGGAATTTCAAGCTGCTGCCCAAAAACCAGATCGATTACATCGATGTCTCTCCCAAGCAGCTCGTCTCCCTGTCGGCGGCCCTGATTCCCTTCCTGGAACACGACGACGCGAACCGCGCTTTGATGGGCTCCAACATGCAGCGGCAAGCGGTGCCTCTTCTCCGACCCATCGCTCCGCGCATCGGGACCGGGATCGAACATCTCGTCGCCAAAGGCTCGGGAGACGTCATCGTCTGCCGGCGGCCCGGCGTCGTCGAGTTCGTCGACGCCGAGCGCATCCTGGTCCGCGTCGATGAACGTCAAAATTCGAGGGAGCATGAGGTCGGGTCCGATCTCTACTTGCTGACCAAGTTCCTCAGGACCAACCAGAACACCTGCCTCAGCCAGCGCCCCATCGTGCGCAAGGGCGACAAAGTTGTCGGCGGGCAGATCCTGGCCGACAGTTCCTGCACCGACCAAGGCGAGTTAGCCTTGGGCCGGAACGTTGTCTGCGCCTTCATGCCTTGGCGCGGATACAATTTTGAGGACGCCATCATCGTCAGCGAGAAGTTGATCAAGCAAGATATCTTCACCTCTTTGCACATCGTCGAGGAAACCATCGAAGCCCGAGATACAAAACTGGGCCCGGAGGAAATCACCCGGGACATTCCCAACGTTCCCGAAAACCTGTTGAGAAACCTTGACGAGAACGGCATCGTCCGGATCGGCGCCCAAGTGAAGTCCGGCGATATCTTGGTCGGCAAGGTCGCACCCAAGGGCGAGACCCAGCTCTCTCCCGAAGAAAAACTTCTCAAAGCGATTTTTGGTGAGAAGGCCCTGGACGTCAAGGATGCCTCGCTTTATTGTTCGCCGGGTGTGGAGGGCACCGTGATCGATGTCCGGATTTTCTCGAGGCGGGGCACGGAAAAGGGCAACCGGGCCAAACTCATAGAAAAAGATGAAATTGCCAAAATGAAAAGGAACCTGGATGATGAGATCATCATCCTGGAGGGCGAAAAAGGGAGAAAGGTTCGGGCCTTGATCAAGGGCGAAGTCGTAGCCAAGGATCAGAAAGTCACGGGCATTGCTTTGGTTAAAGGCGCCAAGCTGACGGAGCGGATCCTGGAGGAAATCGATTCCGACGACCTCGACAAAATCAAGCTGGAAGAAAATTCGGAACGGGACGAGAAAATCAGGGACATCGAAAAGAAGGTCAAGCGGCAGATCGAGGCGCTTCGCGCCATCTTTAAAGATAAAGTCGAAAGCCTGAAAAAGGGCGACGAGCTGGCGCCGGGGGTGATCCAGGCGATTAAAGTCTTTATCGCCATGAAGCGCAAGTTATCTGTTGGGGACAAGGTGTCCGGCCGCCACGGCAACAAGGGCATCATCGCCAAGATCGTCCCGGACGAGGACATGCCCCGCCTGCCGGACGGCACACCTGTGGAGCTCGTCCTCAATCCCCTGGGCGTCCCGTCCCGTATGAACGTCGGCCAGATCCTGGAGACACATGCCGGCTGGGCTGCGGAAAAGCTCGGCCTGTGGATTTCGACGCCGGTTTTTGACGGTTGTTCGGAAAGCGAAGTCAAGGACCTTCTGGCCAAGGCGGACCTGCCCGTGACAGGAAAAACTCCGCTCTTTGACGGTATTACAGGGGAACTCCTGGACCAGGAGGTGACCGTGGGCAACATCTACATGATGAAGCTCTACCACCTCGTTGACGATAAGATCCATGCCCGCTCAACGGGTCCATATTCGCTTATCACCCAGCAACCGCTCGGGGGAAAGGCTCAATTCGGAGGCCAGCGCTTCGGAGAAATGGAAGTCTGGGCCCTGGAAGCCTACGGGGCCGCCTATACGCTCCAGGAGCTTCTCACGGTGAAGTCCGATGATGTCGAAGGCCGGGCGAAAATCTATGAAGCCATTGTCAAAGGCGACCTGGACTTCTCGCCGGGGCTTCCGGAATCCGTCAATGTCCTCATCCGCGAATTGCAGAGCCTGTGCCTGAACGTGGAGCTGGAGAAGGCGGAAAAGGAAGAGGTCCTGCCCTGGGGAATTGACGTTCCCCATATCCTCAAAGGAGACCAATAATGGATGTCAAGCAGCCTCTCGGCGGAAAACCGAAAATCGAATTTGATAGAGTCCGTATCAGCCTGGCCTCGCCGGAGAAAATCAAGAGCTGGTCCTGGGGGGAAGTGACCAAGCCCGAGACGATCAACTACAGGACTTTCAAGCCCGAGAAAGACGGGCTGTTCTGCGCCAAGATTTTCGGCCCGATCAACGATTTCGAGTGTCTTTGCGGCAAATACAAACGGATGAAATACAGGGGCATCATCTGCGAGAGGTGCGGCGTCGAAGTGACCAAATCCAAGGTCCGCCGGGAGCGGATGGGCCACATCCAGCTGGCCTCACCGGTCGCCCATATTTGGTTTTTCAAAAGCCCGCCCAGCCGGATCGGCCTCGTCCTTGACCTGTCGATCAAGGACCTGGAGAAAGTCCTCTATTTCGAGTCCTACATCGTGACCGGTTCCGGCGAAACGCCGCTCAAGGAAAAGCAGCTCTTGAACGAAGAAGAGTACAAGGAAGCGCGCGAAAAATACGGGGACAAATTCGAGGCTTCCATCGGTGCCGAGGCGATCAAGTCGCTCCTGGTCCGGATCAACATCAAAAAAGAAGCCGACCGCCTTCGGAAATTGATGAAGAAAGAGACTTCCCAGCAGAGGAAGTTGCGCTACGCCAAGAGGCTTCGCGTCTTCAAGGCACTCAACAAGTCGGGAAACCGTCCGGATTGGATGATCTTGGATGTCGTGCCCGTGATTCCTCCGGACCTGCGGCCGCTCGTGCGGCTCGACGGAGGACGTTTCGCCACATCCGACCTGAACGACCTCTACCGGCGCGTCATCAACAGGAACAACCGGCTGAAGAAGCTCATCGAGCTCCGCGCGCCGGAACTCATCATCCGCAACGAAAAACGGATGCTCCAGGAGGCCGTGGATGCCCTCTTCGACAATGGGAAGCGGGGGCGCGTCCACCTTGGCGCCAACCGCCGGCCGCTCAAATCCTTGAGCGAAGCGCTGCGCGGAAAGCAGGGCCGGTTCCGGCAGAACCTGCTCGGCAAGCGGGTGGATTATTCCGGCCGTTCGGTCATTGTCGTCGGGCCCGAACTCAAGCTCAACCAGTGCGGCTTGCCCAAGAAAATGGCCTTGGAGCTCTTCAAGCCCTTCATTTTCCATAAGCTGGAAAAGGAAGGACTCGTGCCGAGCGTCAAGGTCGCCCGGGAATGGCACGAGCAGGAGCGGCCCGAGGTTTGGGATTATCTGGAAGAGGTGGTCAAGGAACACCCCATCCTCCTCAACCGAGCCCCGACGCTTCACCGGCTTGGCATCCAAGCCTTCGACCCCATCCTCGTTGAAGGGAAGGCCATCCAGATTCATCCCCTGGTCTGCGCCGCTTTTAACGCCGATTTCGACGGCGACCAGATGGCTGTCCACATTCCGTTGTCCGTCGAGGCTCAAATCGAGGCCTCGACGCTGATGCTGTCCACAAACAATATCCTATCGCCGGCCCACGGGCGTCCCCTGACGATTCCCAGCCAGGATATGGTCCTCGGCTGCTACTATTGCACGCTCTCCAAGAAGGCCCTCAAGGGCGAAGGCCGCATTTTTGTCTCGGCCGATGAGGTCCTTTTGGCTATGGAGAACAAAGAAATAGACCTCCAGGCGCTTATCAAGATGCGCTATGAAGGCCCCTTCATGAACCTTTCAGTCTACTATGATGATCAGGCCGTGATCACCTGCCCGGTCGTCAATATCAAGCGCGAGCTGATCGAGACGACGCCGGGGCGCATCATTTTTAACAACGCCCTGCCGCAGGGAATGCCCTTCATCAACGGTACGTTCAAGAAGAAAGGCCTGGAAAACCTCGTTTTTTACATCTATCTCAAATCGGGACTGTCCCCGACCGTCGAGACCCTGGATAAGCTGAAGGAACTCGGTTTCAATCAAGCCACCCAGGCCGGATTTTCGCTGGGCATCGACGATTTCGTCATCCCCAAGGAGAAGAAGGATCTGGTCGACCGGGCTCAGAAAGAAGTCCAGGACATCGAAAAACTCTATCTCGACGGGACCATTTCCTCCGGTGAACGGTTCAACCGTGTCGTCGAGATCTGGGGTGCAGTGACTGACAAGATCTCGGTCGCCATGATCGAGGAAATGCGGAAGATCAGCTTCGAAGGGGCCCATCTCAACCCGCTGTTCGTCATGGCCGATTCCGGATCTCGAGGAAACAAACAGCAGATCCGGCAGTTGGCCGGCATGCGAGGACTCATGGCCAAGCCTTCGGGTGAGATCATCGAAATGCCGATCGTCTCCAACTTGAGGGAAGGGCTGAATGTGGCGCAGTACTTCATTTCCACGCACGGTGCCCGGAAGGGGTTGGCCGACACCGCCCTGAAAACGGCGAATTCGGGCTACCTGACCCGAAAGCTCGTCGATGTCTCCCAGGAAGTGATCGTCGAAGAGCATGATTGCGGGACGCTCAAGGGCATCAACGTGACCGCGATCGTTGAGAACGGCGAGATTGTCGAGCCGTTCATTGACCGAGTCGTTGGCCGCATTTCCCTCGAGCGGATCGTCCATCCCGATACGGGTAAAGTGGTCGTCGATATGAACGAGGAGATCACCGAAGTGGTCGCCCAGGAACTGCAGAACCTGGGTATCGAAAAAGTTAAAATCCGGTCCGTCCTGACCTGCGAGTCCAAGCGCGGCGTTTGCCAGCTTTGCTATGGCCGGAATATGGCCAGCGGCTTCCGGGTGGAGCTGGGAGAGGCCGTGGGAATTGTCGCCGCCCAATCCATCGGCGAGCCCGGCACCCAGCTGACCATGAGGACGTTCCATGTCGGCGGCATCGCTATGAGAGGCGCCGAGCGTTCGAGGCTCGAAGCCAAGAACGACGGAATCATCCGTTTCAACAACGTGAAAGCAGTCATCAACAAAGAGAAGTCCCTGATCGTCGTCAACCGGAACGCCAATATCGCTATCATCGATTATCGCGGCCGCGAGATCGAGCACTATCAGGTGCCTTATGGGGCCAAGATCGTCCTCAAAGACGGCGAGGAGGTGAAGGCCCGTCAGGAATTCGCGGAATGGGACCCCTTCAACACATTCATCCTGACGGAAGAGCCGGGACGCGTCCATTTCCATGACGTCGTCCGCAAGATCACCATGGAGGAGGTCCAGGACGAGTTTACGGGCTTAATCAGTCAGGTCATCATCGAGCCCAAAGATGAAAAGCTGCAACCCCGTATCGAAATCCTGGACGCTCACAAGAAGGATAAGAACAACAAGCCGGTGGTCCTGAAAAAGTATTTTCTCCCCTCGGGCGCCAACCTTGAAGTCAAGGACGGGGACGCAGTCTTCGCCGGCGATATCCTAGCCAAGATCCCTCGGGAGGTCGCCCGGACCAAGGATATCACGGGAGGGTTGCCCCGCGCCGAGGAGCTTTTTGAAGCCCGTCGTCCCAAAACTCCGGCCGTCATTTCGGAAATCGACGGCCTGGTCCAGTTTGGGGGCCTCGTCCGCGGCTATCGAAAACTGACGGTCCGCAGCGATCGGGGCGGCGAGAAAGAGTATATGATTCCCAAGGGCGCCCATATCAGTGTCGGCGAGGGCGAGCGCGTCCGGGCCGGCACGCCTCTGATGGATGGGCCGGTCAATCCCCACGACATCCTCAAGGTTTTGGGAGAAAAGGAACTCGCCGAGTACCTGGTGCGTGAAGTCCAGGAAGTCTACAGGCTTCAGGGCGTTTCGATCAACGACAAGCACATCGAAACCATCATCCGCCAGATGCTGCGGTGGGTCAAAGTGGAAGAAGTCGGGGACACCGAATTCTTGGTCGACGAGCAGGTGGACAAATTCATCTTCCAGGAAGAGAACATGAAAGTGATCAAGAAGGGGGGCAAGCCGGCCAAAGCCAGGCCGCTCCTCCTCGGAATCACTAAAAGCGCCCTAAGCACCGACAGCTTCATCTCGGCCGCCTCCTTCCAGGAGACGACGCGCGTCTTGACCGAAGCCAGCATCTACGGCAAGGTGGACCACCTGAGGAGCCTTAAGGAAAATATCATCATGGGGCGTCTGATCCCGGCCGGAACAGGGTACAAATTCTACCGGGATGTCGAGCTTAAAGAAGAAAAACAGGCGGAGGCGGAAAAACCGGCCGAAGACCAGCCTCTTCAGAGCTGATTTTGGCGCTAACTGCCTTATTTTTCTTGACATAGAGGGTCGATTTTGCTATGATCCGAACATTCGCGCCGAGATATCGTTCTCTTCGGAGTGAGTACAACAAGAATTTTGTTTTGAAGGAGTAGGTTTATTGCCAACTGTCAACCAACTGGTACGAAAAGGCCGGTCGTTCAAGAGGTACAAGAGCAAGTCCCCCGCCTTGGATGAATGCCCGCAGAAGAGGGGCGTCTGCACGCGTGTCTTCACGACCACTCCCAAGAAGCCTAACTCGGCTCTGCGAAAAGTGGCCAGGGTTCGTTTGACGAACAACATCGAAGTCACGGGGTACATCCCCGGGATCGGCCACAACCTTCAGGAACACTCAATCGTCCTCGTCCGCGGCGGACGGGTCAAGGACCTCCCGGGCGTTCGTTACCATATCATCCGAGGCACCCTCGACAGCGAGGGCGTGGCCAACCGGTTTCAAGCCCGCTCCAAGTATGGCGCCAAGAAGCCCAAGGAGAAAAGAGTCGCTGCCTAAGGGAGTCACCGATGCCGAGACGCGGAATCATCAAGAAAAAGAAAGTGCCGGGCGACCAGAAGTACAGCAGCACTCTAGTTACAAAATTCATCAACACTTACATGAAGAGGGGCAAACGCGGGCTGGCCGAGCGGGTCATCTATGAAACGATGGAAGTCGTGAAGAAGAGGGCCAAGGAAGATCCCCTGAAGGTGTTTGAAAAAGCCGTTGAAAATGTCCGGCCGCAGGTCGAAACCAAGTCGCGCCGCGTCGGCGGAGCGACCTACCAGGTTCCCATCGAGGTCGAAATCAGCCGCTCGATCTCCGTGGGCGTGCGCTGGCTGATTCACTATGCCCAGGAGCGCGGCGGAAAGAGCATGGTCGAACGGTTGTCGGCAGAAATCCTGGACGCCGTCGGCAACAAGGGCGGCGCCGTTAAAAAAAGAGAAGATACCCATAAGATGGCAGAAGCCAACCGGGCTTTTGCTCATTATCGATGGTAGTCTCCCTAAGCATCGGAGAAGGACCAATCGGAATTCAAATGGAGATCAGGTTTGACGCGACCATATCCGATCGAAAAAGTGAGGAATATCGGCATTATGGCCCATATCGATGCGGGGAAGACTACGACCACGGAGCGTATCCTCTATTACACGGGTATCACCTACAAAATGGGCGAAGTGGACGAGGGTACGGCCGTGATGGATTGGATGGCTCAAGAGCAGGAACGTGGTATTACGATCACCTCAGCCGCCACCACCTGTTACTGGAACGGCCACCGAATCAATATCATCGACACACCCGGACATGTCGATTTCACGGCCGAAGTTGAACGGTCGCTGAGAATCCTGGACGGGGCGGTGATACTCCTGTGCGGAGTCGGTGGCGTCGAGCCTCAATCCGAAACTGTCTGGCGGCAGGCGGATAAGTACCGGGTCCCCAGAATCGTGTTCATCAATAAGATGGACCGCGTCGGGGTCGACCCGGAGCGAGCCCTTAACCAGATCTCAACCAGGCTCGCAGCCCAGCCTTTAGCCATCCAGTTACCCTTGGGTCGAGAGGAAAGTTTTCGAGGCGTGATCGACTTGGTGGATATGAAAGAATATGACTGGGGCACCGAATTGGTCGGATCGGACTTTGCCACGAGGCCGGTTTCCGACGACCGTCGGGCCGAGGTCCGCACGGCGCGGCAGGAGATGCTCGAAATCCTGAGCGATTCGGATGAACATATCATGGAGCACTACCTTGAAGGAAAAGACGTCGCTCCGGCCGAGGTCAAACGGGCGATCCGGAGGGCGGTCGTTTCCGGCAAACTCGTCCCCGTCCTCTATGGGGCGGCCTTCCGAAACAAAGGCGTTCATCCTTTGCTCGAGGCGATCGTGGATTATCTGCCCTCGCCGGTCGATATCCCCCCCGTCGTGGGATACCATCCCCGCACCCACCAGGTCGAATCCCGGAGAGCCTCTGATGATGAGCCGTTTTCGGCACTCGTCTTCAAGCTACAGAATGACCCCTATGTCGGAACGCTGGCCTTCTTCCGGGTCTACTCGGGAAGAGCGCACATCGGCTCGGTCTTTTATAATTCCGTGAAAGATGAAGACGAGCGCGTCTCCCGGCTGCTCGAAATGCACGCCAATAAGAGGAAGGACGTCAAGGAGATCTTCGCCGGCGACATCATGGCCATGGGTTCGATGAAAAACCTGTCCACCGGAGACACGCTCTGCGCCAAGAACAGGCCTGTCGTCCTGGAAGCCATCAAATTCCCCGAACCCGTCCTGTCTGTCATCATCGAACCAAAATCCAAGGTCGAGCACGTCAAGCTGGCCAAGGCCCTGGGGAAGCTGTCCAAGGAGGACCCGACGATCAAAGTGCTGCAGGATCCCATGACCGGCCAGACCCTCCTCTACGGCATGGGCGAGCTGCATTTGGAAATCCTCATGGACCGGATGTCGAGGGAATTCGGCGTCCAGGCCAACCTCGGCAAGCCCCAAGTCGCTTATAAAGAAACCATCCTCAAAGCGGCCGAGGGTGAAGGCAAGTATATCCGCCAGTCGGGCGGGCGCGGCCAGTACGGCCACGCCGAGATCAAAATCGAGCCCTTGCCCAGGGGCGCCGGTTTCGAGTTTGTGGAAAAAATCAAGTCCGGCTTGATACCGAAGGAATTCATCGCCTCCGTCCAGGACGGCGTAAGGGAGTCGCTCGAAGCGGGGGTGCTGGCCGGATTTCCCATGACCGACGTCAAAGCCGCCTTGACGGGCGGCTCTTTTCACGAGGTGGATTCGACGCCGGTCGCCTTCAAGATCGCTGGCTCGATAGCCCTCAAAGAAGCCGCCAAGAAGGCAGTCCCCGTCATTCTCGAGCCGATCATGAAGCTCGAGGTCATTTCGCCGGACGATTATCTGGGCGATATCGTCGGCGACCTGAACGCCCGGCGCGGCAAGATCGAAGGGATGGAAATGCGAGGCGGCTCGCGTGTGATCAAGGCGGTCGTTCCCCTGGCCGAAATGTTCGGATATGCCACGATCCTGCGAACCCTGACCCAAGGGAGAGGCGTTTTTTCCATGGAGTTTTCCGCATACGAAACGACCCCCCTCCAAGTCATGGAGGAAATCGTGGCCAGGATCGAAGGCCGGGTGTCCTATAACACGAGGCTTTAAAATGGCTCTGACGAATAATCTCTGGATAAATCCAAGACACAGGAGGTAAGGGATGGCAAAGGCGAAGTTTGAGAGGACGAAGCCGCACTTAAACATAGGGACGATCGGGCACGTAGACCACGGGAAGACGACGTTGACGTCGGCGATCACGAAGGTATTGCACAAGATGAATCCGGCGATACAGGTGAAGGAGTACGGGGACATAGACAATGCGCCGGAGGAGAAGGAGCGGGGGCTGACGATTCAGATAGCGCACATTGAGTACGAGACGAAGAAGAGACACTATGCGCACATTGATTGTCCAGGGCACGCGGACTACATCAAGAACATGATCACCGGGGCGGCGCAGATGGACGGGGCGATTTTGGTGGTGGCGGCGGACGATGGGCCGATGCCGCAGACGCGGGAGCACATTTTATTGGCGCGGCAGGTGAACGTGCCGGCGATTGTGGTGTTCATGAACAAGGTGGACTTGGTGGACGACCCGGAGATATTGGATTTGGTGGAGTTAGAGGTACGGGAGCTTTTGACGAAGTACGAGTTTCCTGGGGACAAGATTCCGGTCGTCCGGGGGAGTGCGCTGAAGTCGATGGAATCGGACGGGGATCCTGGGAACGAATGGAACAAGAAGGTGGTGGAGTTGATGGACGCGGTGGATGCGCACATTCCGGAGCCGGTGAGGCTGGTGGACCTGCCGTTTTTGATGCCGATCGAGGACATTTTTTCGATATCGGGACGGGGGACGGTGGTGACGGGACGAGTGGACCGGGGGAAGGTCCACGTTGGGGACGAGGTGGAGATTGTGGGATTTGGGGAGACGCGGAAGCGAGTGGTGACGGGAGTGGAGATGTTCCGGAAGCTGCTGGACGAAGGGATAGCGGGGGACAATATAGGAGTGTTGCTGCGGGGGACGGACAAGGAAGAAGTGGAGCGGGGGATGGTGCTGGCGAAGACGGGGTCGATCACGCCGCACCGGAAGTTCAAGGGAGCGATCTACGCCTTGACCAAGGAAGAGGGGGGACGGCACACGCCGTTTTTCACGGGGTACCGGCCGCAGTTTTATTTTCGGACGACGGACGTGACGGGGACGGCGAAGCTGCCGACAGGGGTGGAGATGGTGATGCCCGGGGACAATGTGAACCTGGAGATTGAGCTGATCACGGACGTGGCGATGGAGAAAGGGCTGCGGTTTGCGATCCGGGAAGGCGGACGGACGGTGGGCGCCGGGTCGGTCACGGAGATCATGGAATAGAAGAAGTTCTGTTTCGGGAACGAGGGATAGACAATGGAAAAAATAAGAATTCGATTGAAATCTTTCGACCACAGGCTGCTGGATCAGTCCGTTAAGGATATCGTCGTGAAAGCTAAGAGAACCGGAGCGAACATTTCCGGACCGATCCCGCTGCCGACGCAGATTCACCGCTTTTGCGTCCTTCGTTCTCCGCATGTCGATAAGAAATCCCGAGAACATTTCGAGATGAGGATTCACAAACGGTTGATTGACATCAGTGAATATAACAACGAGACGATCGAAGAGCTCCAGAAACTCGACCTGCCCGCCGGCATCGATGTCGAAATCCAGGCCTTCGGGGCGGGAGGAGAATAAGCGATGGTGGAAGGACTGATCGGGAAGAAGATCGGGATGACCCAGGGCTTCGACGAGGAGGGAAACGCCGTTCCTCTCACGGTCATCAAGGCTGGGCCTTGCACGGTCGTCCAGAAAAAAGCGAAGTCGAAGGACGGTTACGCCGCCCTCCAGCTGGGCCTGGTCGAGGTGAGCGCGGCCAAGAAGCCGACAAAATCCGCCCAGGGACATTTCAAAAAATCCGGCGCGCCCGTCACCAGGATCCTCCGCGAGTTCCGCTGTGCCGGCGAGGGAGAAGTGAAAGAAGGCGATCAATTTTTCGTCGATATCTTCAAGATCGGAGAAAGAGTCCATGTCAGTGGGACGAGCAAAGGCAAGGGCTTTGCCGGCGTCGTCAAGCGCCATCATTTCCGGGGGGGCAAGGGGTCCCACGGTTCGATGTTCCACAGGGCTCCAGGCTCGATCGGCGCTTCCTCCTATCCGTCGCGGGTTGTTCGCGGGCTGAGGATGGGCGGGCGTATGGGGGCCGACAGGGTCACGGTCCGCAACCTCACGGTTTTTGAGGCTGATAAAGAGAACAACCTCCTGGTGGTCAAAGGGGCCGTCCCCGGACCCAACGGAGGTTACGTCTTGATTCATAAAGCGTAAAAAGAGCAGACCATGGACAAAGCGCAAGTATTGGACAAGGCCGGAAAAGTCAAAGCCGAGATCACGCTCCCGGCCGGCATCTTTTCCTATCCGGTCAAGCCGCATCTTCTTTATGAAGCGGCCGTGAACTACCAGGCTAATCAGAGGCGGGGCACCGCGGCGACCAAGACCAGGGCGATGGTGAGCGGCAGCAACCGCAAGCCCTGGCGGCAGAAAGGAACGGGCCGAGCCCGGGCGGGTTCAACCCGGTCTCCTCTCTGGCGGAAGGGCGGGACAACGTTCGGACCTCGGCCGAAGGATTATGCGTACGAACTTCCCAAGGCGGCCAAGAAGAACGCCTTAAGGTCGGCGCTCGCCCTGAAATTTTCCGAAAAAAAGCTGTTGATCCTGGACGACCTGAAGCTCGAAGCGGCCAAGACAAAACAAACCGCGAGTGTCCTCAAGGGACTTCACATTCATTCCGCGCTCATTGTCGACAGTCGGGACAATACCTCCCTGTTCGCTTCCATCAGGAATATTCCCCGGGTCAAGGCGGTCGACTGGAGCCTCGTCAACACGCGCGATGTCTTGAGCTATTCCTGGCTCGTTCTGAGCCGGCAGGCTTTCGAGTCTTTGATGGAGAAATTGAAGTGAAAAAGGACCCCTATCAGATCATCCTCCGGCCCGTGATCACTGAAAAAAGCACGGCCCTTAAAGAAAAAAACCGCGAAGTGTGCTTCGAAGTGGCCATGACGGCCAACAAATCCGAGATCAAGAAGGCCGTCGAACACCTGTTCAAGGTCAAGGTGGATAGCGTCCGGACCCAGATCAAGGTGGGCAAGGAAAGACGCATGGGCCGCAATGTCGGGATGAAAAAAGACTGGAAGAAAGCCCTCGTCCGGCTCAAAGAGGGCGAGAAAATGATCGAATATTTCGAGGCGGTTTAACATGGCAATCAAATCTTATAGACCGGAAACGGCCGGCCTCCGGCACCGGACGACATTGACATATGAAGAGCTGACGACGGTCCGGCCGTTCAAGCCGCTGCTGACGTATCTGCCTAAGTCGGGAGGCCGCGATAGCAGGGGCCATCTGTCGATGCGCCACCGGGGCGGCGGACACAAGAAAATGTACAGGGTCCTCGATTTTAAGCGGGACAAGTTGGATATCCCCGGCGTCGTCGAGACGATCGAGTACGACCCGAACCGTTCCTCCTTCATCTCGCTCGTCAAGTACAAGGACGGAGAGCGGCGTTACATCCTTGCACCCCTCGACCTTCGGGTCGGCCAGACAATCATCTCTTCGGATAAAGTCGTCGATATCCTGCCTGGCAATTCCACGGTCCTCCGGAATATTCCCCTGGGCACGGTGATCCACTTGGTCGAAATGCAGAAGAACAGGGGCGGACAGATTGTGCGGACCGCCGGCTCCGGCGCTCAGATCCTAGCCAAGGAGGGCAATTACGCCCAGGTCCGACTTCCCTCGTCCGAGATCCGGAAAATCCATCTGGACTGCCGGGCCACGATCGGCCAGGTGGGCAACCTCGATCACCAGAACATCAGTATCGGCAAGGCCGGCCGGACGCGGTGGAAGGGCTGGAGGCCGCACGTCCGCGGCACGGCCATGAATCCGATCGATCATCCTCACGGCGGGGGAGAAGGCCGTTCCAAGGGCGGCCGCCATCCCGTCAGTCCGGAAGGGATCCCGACCAAAGGCTACAAGACGAGAAGCAACAAGCGGACGCAGGTTTTCATCGTCAGGAGAAGGAGCAAATAATGGGCAGGTCGCTGAGCAAAGGTCCGTTTATCGATTCCCATCTTTTAGATAAGATCCGGGATTTAGGAACGCAGGCCGAGAAACGCAAAGTCGTCAAGACTTGGTCCCGCCGGTCGACGATCATCCCCGAAATGGTCGGTCTGACCATCGCCGTCCACAACGGCAGGAAGTTCATCCCGGTCTTCATAACGGAAAACATGGTTGGCCACCGCCTGGGGGAGTTCTCTCCGTCCCGAACCTTCAAGGGACATACGTCCAAGACGGCCAAGCAGTTGAAGGTGGGAAAGTAATATGGAAACGAAGAATTATGTCTCGTACGCCGTCACCCGGCACGTCCGGGTGTCCGCTAGGAAATGCCGTCTGGTCGCGGACCTCATCCGCGATCGCTTCGTAGGAGAGGCACTGACGATCCTCCACTTCTCGGATAAAAAGAAACCCAGCCTGATCGTGGAAAAAACCCTCCGTTCGGCGATCGCCAACGCCCAACAGAAGGTCACGAATATCGATGTGGACAATCTCTATATCGGGAAAATCCTGATCAACCAGGGACCCGCCTGGAAAAGGATTCGTCCGGCTCCCATGGGAAGGGCCTTCCGGATCTTGAAGCGGACAAGCCATGTCCATATCTATCTTGAAGAGAAAAAAGGGAGATAAACCATGGGACAGAAAACGCACCCGCATGGATTTCGATTGGGGTTCAACAAGCAATGGAGCTCGCGCTGGTTTTCCAAGGGCACTGATTACAGCCGTCTCATCCACGAAGACCTGAAGATGAAAAGAGAGATCAAGGACAAGTACTACCATGCCGGTGTTTCCGAGGTGGCCATCGAGCGAGTTGGACCCAAGATCCGGGCCATCATCCATACGGCCCGGCCGGGGATCATCATCGGCCGCGGAGGCAAGGAAATCGAAAGCTTGAAGCACTTCCTGGAACAAATAGCCAAGAGAGAGGTATATGTCGATATCCGTGAAGTCGATAAGCCCGAGCTCAATGCCATCCTCGTCGGCGAGGGGATTGCCGTTCAGCTCGAGAAGCGGATCGCCTACCGCCGGGCCATGCGGAAGGCGGTCGAGGCGGCCCTCAAAATGGGAGCGAAGGGGATCAAGGTCATGTGCTCCGGACGTCTGGGCGGAGTGGAAATCGCCCGCTCGGAATGGTATCTCCGGGGGCGGCTGCCGCTCCAGACCCTGAGGGCGGATATCGATTACGGCTTCACTGAGGCTTTCACAACGTACGGCCAGATCGGCATCAAAGTCTGGATCTACCGAGGCGACGTGGAAAAGCCCAAAATGACGTCCCAGTCCGCCGAAGTTGAGGAGATTTAGCGATGTTGATGCCCAAGAAGGTCAAGTACAGAAAAAGCCAGCGGGGCCGCATGCGGGGCAAGGCCGAGCGCGGAAGCTCCCTGTCCTTCGGGGAATTCGGACTTCAGGCTCTCGAGCCCTGCTGGCTAACGGCTCGTCAGATTGAAGCCGGACGCATCACGATCACCCGCTTTGTGAAGAGACGCGGCAAGCTTTGGCTGAGGGCGTTCCCCTGGAAACCCGTGACCAAGAAACCGACGGAAGTCCGGATGGGAAAGGGAAAGGGAGACCCGGAATTCTGGGTGGACGTCATCCGGCCGGGCCGAATCATCTTTGAGCTGGAGGGCGTGACCGAGGACCTGGCTAAAGAGGCGATGCGCTTAGCCGCCCATAAGCTGCCCATCAAAACCCGGTTCATCGCCCGGGAGAGCAGGGAGCTTCGATGAAGATCAGCGAATTGAGGGAGATGGACGCGGACGAATTGGTCCGCAAGCAGGCGGAGCTCAGGGATCAGCTGTTCAAGCTGCGCTTCCAGAATGAGCTCGGCCAGCTGGAGAATTTTTCGAAAATTGGAACGATTAGAAAAGACATCGCCAGGATCGAAACGATTCTGCGGGACATGCGACAGAAGGCCAAGGCCTAAATGAAGGTGGACACGGACATGGAAGAGAACAAAACGGGCTTACGGAAAACGGCGAAAGTCGGGACGGTCGTCGGCAAGAAGATGAAAAAAACGGTCACCGTTCAAGTCGAGCGACAGGTCAGACATCCTTTATATCGAAAAACTATCAAGAAACAAAAGATATTTCTCGCTCATGACGAGTATGAAAAATGCAAGGTCGGGGACACGGTCAGAATCATTGAAACGCGGCCCATGAGCAAGCGCAAGAAGTGGCGGGTTGTGGAGATCGTCGGCCTTTCGACCCGTGAGATCGAGAATGAGATCGGGGATAACAAGCCATGATTCAACAGTATACAATGCTTAAGATCGCTGACAATTCCGGAGCCCGGCGAATCCGCTGCATCACGCCGCTCGGCGGTGGGGTGGGCCTCGTCTGTTCGATCGGGGATATAATCTCGGCCACGGTCAAGGAAGCCGACCCCGAAAGCAAGATCGCCAAAGGGAAAGTCGTCCGGGCCGTGGTCGTCCGGGCGAAGAAGGAAGTCCGGCGGAAGGACGGTTCTTACATCCGCTTCGATGATAACGCGGCCGTGATCATCGACAAGGCCGGCGAGCCGGTCGGGACCCGAGTTTTCGGCCCCGTCGGCCGGGAACTGAGGGATAAAAAATTCATGAAGATCGTTTCGCTGGCGCCGGAGGTTCTGTGATGGGAAAGGTCTCGCTGAAGAAGAACGATATCGTCGTCGTCAGGCAAGGCAAAGACAAGGGGAAGACGGGCAAAGTCCTGAAAGTCTTCCCGGATAAGGGTCGGGCCATCGTGGAAAGGGTCAACTTCATCAAAGAGTTCATCCGGCCGGACCGCAGCAAGAACATCCAGGGCGGGATCATGGAAAAGGAGGCTCCCATTCCGGTTTCTCGGCTTTTGCTCTGGTGTGAGGAATGCGAACGAGGCGTCCGGATCAAGACCAAGCGCCTCGATGATGGGAGCCGGATCCGCATCTGCCCGAAGTGCGAGATCAGTCTCGAAAAGCAGAAGTGAGGAACGACCCATGAGCCGACTCTACGAAAAATACAAGAAGGAAATCGTCCCCCAGCTCCAGAAGGAATTCCACATTTTGAACACCATGGCCGTCCCACGCCTGGAAAAAATCGTCATCAATATCGGCGTCGGAGAGGCGATCCAAAACGTGAAGGTCCTGGATGCGGCGAAGGCCGAGCTCGGGATGATCACGGGACAGATGCCCGCCATCTCCCGGGCCAAGAAGTCCATCTCCGCCTTCAAGTTGCGCAAGGGCCAGGCGATCGCTTGCTACGTCACGCTGCGCAGCCGGCGGATGTATGAGTTTTTTGACCGCCTGGTCAACATCGTCCTGCCCCGCGTCCGCGATTTCCGCGGCGTCTCGCCCAAGGCGTTCGACGGGCGGGGCAACTACACCCTCGGCCTCAAGGAGCAGCTCGTCTTCCCGGAGATCGATTATACGAAAGTCGAGAAATCCAGGGGGATGAACATCACCGTCGTCACGTCCGCGCGGACGAACGAGGAAGCCTTTGCCCTTTTAAAGGGATTGGGCATGCCGTTCCGAGAATCGTAAAAAAGAGAGGACACCGTGTCAACAACATCGGCTTTTGCCAAATACCTGAAAAAACCCAAGTACGCCATCCGGACGCGGCGGCGCTGCCGGATCTGCGGCCGATCGCGGGGTTATTACCGGAAATTCGACATGTGCCGCTTGTGCTTCCGAGACCTCGCCCTGAAAGGGGAGATTCCGGGCATCATCAAGGCATCGTGGTAAGAGCGGGGAAAGGATGAGACCATGAGCGTATCAGATCCCATTGCGGATATGCTAACCCGGATGCGGAATGCATCGCTGATCAGGAGGAAAGAAGTCAGCATGCCCTCTTCCAAAATGAAGGTGGAGATCGCCAAGATTCTAAAGGAAGAGGGGTACATCAAGAACTTCAAGGTTATCGACGACGACAAACAGGGGATCTTGAATATCACTTTGAAATACAGCGAAGCCAACCAGACGGTCATTACGGGCACGCGACGCGTGAGCAAGCCGGGCTGCCGCATCTATTGCACCCACGAGTCCGTCCCCAAGGTCCTGGACGGGCTGGGCATTGCCATCATCTCCACATCCAAGGGGATCGCCACGGGCAAGAAATGCGAGGAGGCCGGCCTCGGCGGAGAAGTCCTGTGTTACATTTGGTAGGTTTCGACGAAGAGAGGTCCTGAACAATGTCAAGAGTAGGAAATCGACCCATCGTGTTGCCCGAGGGCGTCAAGGTCTCTATCTTCCCCGATAAAATCGAGTTCGAGGGAAAGAAAGGGAAGCTCTTCACTCCTTTGTCGCCGGGGATCCAGGCGCGGACCGAGGACAAAAAGCTCATCTTGATGCGAGCCGACAATTCTAAGCAGCAGAAGACATTGCATGGCCTGTGCCGGTCTTTGGCCGTCAATGCGGCCGTCGGAGTTTCGTCCGGGTTTTCGAAGCAGCTCGAAATCGTCGGCGTGGGCTACAGAGCCAAGCTCGAAAAGGATAAACTTGAGCTCAGCCTGGGCTATTCCAAGCCCGTCGTCTTCCCGATCCCCAAGGACATCGAGATTGCCCTAGAGAAGTCGACGCTGATTACGGTCAAGGGCATCGACAAGCAGCGGGTGGGCAAAGTAGCGGACGACATCAAGCGCTTTCGCCTGCCCGATCCCTATAAGCTGAAGGGGATCCGCTATTTGGGCGAACGGCTGATCAAGAAAGAACGGAAAGCGGGGGTCACCGGTGCTTAAAGATAAAGTCAAGAGCAAAGAAGAAACCAACGCCCGGGTCCGGCGCAGGATCCGGAAAAAACTGAGGGGAACGGCCGAGCGGCCGCGGGTGTATGTCTTCAAGAGCAATCGCTACATATACACCCAAGCCGTCAATGATGAAAATGGGACGATCTTGGCGGCCGCTTCCACGTTGGAGAAGGATCTTAAAACAAATCACAAGAATTTCAAGAATATCGGAAGTTGCGAGAAACTGGGGACACTTCTGGCCCAACGGCTGAAAGAAAAGAAGATCGGTCAGATCGTTTTTGACCGCGGCGTCTATCCCTACCACGGCCGGATTAAAGCTCTGGCGGAAGCCATGAGGAAGGGCGGGCTGGATTTTTAGCCCGGACAAGCGACGTCTGAAGGAGGACAGGTGGAAGACGAAGAAGTTAAAGACGAAGAGAAGGCCCTTCTGCCGCTGACGGCGGATGAACTGGCCGAGCTCAAGGACCAGGTCATCAATATTCGACGAGTGTCCAAAGTCGTCAAAGGCGGCAAGAACCTCAGCTTCTCCGCGCTTGTTGCGGTCGGCAATGAACGGGGGATCGTCGGCATAGGGAAAGGCAAAGCGCGAGAAGTGCCCGCGGCGATCGCCAAGGCCGTCGAAAACGCCAAGAAGAAGCTCGTTCGGGTTCATCTGACCGATACCACGATCGCCCATTTCGTCAGAGGCGAAGCCGGGGCCGGTGTCGTCATCCTCAGGCCGGCTTCCAAAGGAACGGGCGTCATCGCCGGCGGCGCGGTACGGGTGATCATGGAACTGTCCGGGATCAAAGATATCCTGACCAAGTCGCTCCGGAGCAGCAACCCCATTAGCGTGGCCAATGCGACTTTGGATGCCCTCAAGAAGATCAAGAATCCCGACTACGTCTCGAAAGAACGCGGTAAGGCAAAGGGGACGGTATGGCAGTAAAAGAGAAAAAAGATATGGGAGAGTTTAGGATTAAACTCGTCCGCAGCCTGACCGGCTACCCGAAGAACCAGCGGGAAGTCGCCAAAGGCCTGGGATTGCGGAAGCTCCAGTCGGAGGTCATGAGAAAAAATACCCCCGAAATCCGGGGGATGATCCGCAAAATTTCGCACTTGCTCAAAGTGGAGGTCTTGGAGAAAAAATGAATCTCAGCAACCTGCGACCTGCAAAGGGTTCCCGGAAAGACGATCGAAGAGTCGGCCGCGGCCCCGGGTCCGGCCGCGGAAAGACCTCCGGCCGCGGCCATAAGGGCCAGCTGGCGGGTGCCGGATTTTCCCGGACGCGGGGCTTTGAAGGCGGCCAGATGCCGCTTCACCGACGGCTTCCCAAGCGCGGGTTCAACAATCTTTTTCGAAAGACCTTCACCGAACTGAACCTCGACCGCCTGGCGAAGATCGACAAGGAAGAAGTCGGGCTGAAGGACATGGTCGAGGCCGGCCTGATCAGAAAGGAATCCGAACAAGTCAAGGTCTTGGGGCGGGGGTCGGTTTCCTCTCCCAAGACGATCCATGCCCATAAGTTTTCTCAATCCGCCAAGACCAAGGTTGAGAAAGCCGGCGGGAAAGCTCTGATCATCGGAAGTTAAAAATGTTAGACAGCATCAAGAACATTTTCAGCATTCCCGAGCTCCGAAGAAGGGTCATTTTCACCCTCCTCCTTCTGGCCGTCTATCGGGCCGGTGGCCAGATCCCCAATCCCGGGATCAGTTCCACAGCCCTGGCCGAGTTCTGGCAGGCCCAAAGAGGCACGATCCTCGGGTTCATCGACTTGTTCTCCGGCCGCTACATGTCCAAGATGACGATCTTCGCTCTCGGCATCATGCCCTACATCAGCTCTTCGATCATCCTTCAGTTGCTCCAGGTCGTTTGGCCTTATCTCGAGCGGCTGTCGAAAGAAGGCGAGCTAGGGCGAAAGAAAATAACCCAATACACACGGTACGGGACGATCCTCATCTGCGTCATCCAGTCCTGGGGAATCTCCTTCTTTCTCCAGAGTCTGAAAAGTCCGGGCGGAGCTCGGATCGTTCCGTCTCCCGGGATCGGATTTCAGCTGCTGACCGTGCTGACTCTGACCACGGGGACAGTTTTCGTGATGTGGCTGGGCGAACAGATCTCGGAACGCGGCATCGGGAACGGCATCTCTCTGATCATTTTCGCTGGGATCGTCGCCCGCTTCCCGGCCGGATTGAACAGCATCTTTCAAGGGTTAAGGACGGGGAGCTGGAACCCGATCAAGCTCATCGTGGTCGGCGTGATGGTGCTCGTCGTCATCGCCTTCATCGTCTTCGTCGAACGAGGCCAGAGGCGCATTCCCGTCTCCTATGCCAAACGCGTTATCGGGCGAAAAGTCTACGGCGGCCAGAGCACCCATCTTCCCTTGAGGGTCAACACCGGAGGCGTTATTCCCATCATCTTTGCCGCCTCGATCATCACCATCCCGGCGACGATTGCCCAGATGATCAAAATCCCCGTTTTCCAGTCGATCTCCAATGCCTTCCGGATTGGCATGCCCCTCTATAACCTCTTGTATGTCGCCGCGATTATTTTTTTCACGTACTTCTATGTCTCGATCATTTTCAACCCATCCGACGTTGCGGATAACCTCCGGAAATACGGAGGATTTATCCCGGGCATCAGGCCCGGTAAGAACACGTCGGATTATATCGATTCGATTCTGTCTCGGATCACCCTTGTCGGCGCCATCTATCTTGCGGCTATCGCCATCCTGCCGGAATTCCTGACGACGGGATTCAAAGTCCAATACCTGCCCTTCATCGGCACCTTCCTGGAAAGAAGCCTTCCCGATTGGTTCACCCAGGGTTTGAACGTGGAGTTTTATTTCGGCGGCACTTCGATCCTGATCGTCGTCGGCGTAGCCATGGATACGCTCCAGCAAATTGAAGCCCAGCTCGTCATGCGCCACTACGACGGATTCATGCGGCGAGGCCGGATCAAGGGGAGACGCGGATGAGGATTATTCTCCTCGGCCCGCCGGGCAGCGGAAAAGGTACCCAAGGCGATATGATTTCGATCAGGTACGGCCTGCCACGGATTTCGACGGGAGACCTGCTCCGCCAGGCCGTCCGAGAACAGACCGGGCTGGGAAAAGAGGCCGAGGTCCTGATGAAGCAAGGCCTCCTCGTCAGCGATACGATTGTCGAAGCGCTGGTCAGGGAACGAATTATGAGGCCCGACTGCCGGCGGGGCTATATCCTGGACGGCTTCCCGAGGACAATCGCCCAAGCCGAGGCGTTGGAGACAATGGACGGAAAGCGTCTGGAAGTCGTGATCGGCATTGAAGTGCCCTCTCCGGTCTTGGTCAGGCGTCTTAGCCAGAGGTGGATCTGTCCCGAATGCCAGACTGTCTA
>Ga0315268_10001465_pt1 | contig 27138 bp, 15 predicted proteins | sample C1_top_MG_FD_204535 | JGI IMG/M metagenome (GOLD analysis project Ga0315268, IMG submission 204535) | Sediment microbial communities from Yellowstone Lake, YNP, Wyoming, USA - C1_top | ecosystem: Environmental > Aquatic > Freshwater > Lake > Sediment | place: USA: Wyoming | collected 2017-08-01
GGGCTGGCCGTCACCTGCGGTGCCGGCGCGACCAATTGCACTGAGGGCGACCACGTGGTGCAACTGGCCGGCAGCGATGCCTACTCGACGCTGGTCGACGCCGGCAGCAACGGCGCGCGCGTCTTTGTCGGCAGCCTGGGTGGCGGCACGGTCAGCGTCGCCGACGTGGCGTACGACCGCAGCGGGTCGTCGCGCCTGACGCTGCCCTTCACCATCGATACCGAGCTCTATCGCGCCAGTGGGCTGGCGCTGCTGCCAGCGACCGCAACCGCGCCCGAGCTGTTGCTGGTGGCCGGTCAGTTTCAGCCCGCCAGTGGCGACGCGCGGCCCGCCGGCGCCTATCTGCGGACCTACGCCCTGTCGTACGGTACCGATCAGACATTGGGGGTGGTGCCGCTGGTGATCGCCGACCAAGCCATGGATGCGCGGGCGGTTGCGATCGCATCCGACCTGAGCACTGCGTACGTCGTCCAGCGCTCGCCCGACTCGGTGGTGGCGCTCGACCTGGCGCCGGGACTGACCGGTCTGCCCCTGTTCAGGACCGTGGCCCTGCGCAGCATCGGCCACACCCCGACCGCGCTCGCGATCGATAGCGCTGCGGTCGACGGCGACCAGCTGCTGGTCGCCTGCTACACTGACGACGTGATCTACGCGCTCGACGGCGCCACGCTCGAGGTGCGCGCGATCGTCGAGAACGTCGGCACCGGACCGGCCAACATCGCACTCGACATCGCCGCTGGCCGCGGCTACGTCACGCTGTTCGGCGACGACACGGTTGCCGTGCTCGCACTCGATCGACCGGACCGGCGCGGTCTGCGCAAGATCGCGACCATCGGCAAGGCCCGGCCCAAACCCGAAAAGAGCTTCTCGCTCGACCCGTGGACCCTTATCCCATGACGAGTCAACTGAAGACGCCGGCGCTAGTCGCAGCGATCGTGCTGAGCGTTTCGGGATCGTTCTGCAACCAGACCCAATCGGCTGGCCAGGGCAACCTGGACCGGCCGGGCGGCGTGGTCGTCTACGCCAGCGGCGATAGCAATTTTGCACTGCTGCCGCAGCCGCAAGCGCAGCACCTGCGTGCGTTCAACCTGGACACCCGGTTGTTCGTGCCGGCTCCCAACCTCTATTTTCCGCTCGCCATCCCGGTCGGCCCCTACACCCGGCAACTGGTCGTCGACCCGGTCCACGCGCTGGCCTTTGCGCTCGATTCGGCCGACGGCGGGTTGCGCGCGGTGCGCATCGGCGCGCAGTCGGATGGCGAAGCACTCAAGCGCGTGGGCGAGGTGATCCCGACCGGCCTGGCACCGGTCGGTCTGGCCATCGATCCGACAACGACCGAACCGCGGGTGTGGGTGGCCGACGCCGCCGCCGGCGCAGTGCTCGAACTCGACCTCACCGGCGACATCAGCGGTTTCACCCTCGGCCGCACCTGGCCAGTCGCGGGGGAGATCTCGGATCTGGCCTACGACGCCGCGAGTGGCACGCTGTACGTCGCCGACGCCAGAGGCAGCGCGTTGCAGCAGATCGTGGTCGCCGACGGCAGCCGGCACACGCTGGAAGTGGGAGGGCCGATCGGCCGGCTGGTGTCGATCGCGGCCTACCTGTCGACCACCGACAGCCAGGTGCCGCTGCTGCTGGCGATGCGGCGCGATCAGACCAACGCGGTGCTGGTCCGGCCGGGCACGGTGCCCAGCGTGCTCAGCGCGATCGAATTTCCCGAGTTGCCGGTCGCGGCGGTCGCCCTCGACTCGGCGCGGCTCGGCGATGCGATCTGCGGCGACCTCGTCGCTGCACCGTGCGGCTACGCAGCGGTGTTGACGCTGAGCGGGATCGTCTACTACGTCGACCTGACCGCGGTCGACGCGAGTGGCGCGCCGCTGCCCAGGATCTTCGACGCCAACGACGCCGCGCCCGCGGTGCTGAGCGATCCCAACACCGACACCGCACTGTACGACCCCAACAGCGACGACGCCGACGCCTGGCTACGCCGGCCGCGAGTCACGGTCGAGCCGCTCGAGATCGCGGGCGAGCCGCGGCTGGTCAAGCAACGCGGGGACGCCAGCTACCTGTTCACGTACCAGGGGATCGTGGCACCATTGCGCAACCGGCACGGCTTCTACGACACCGGCAGTCAGCTCTTCATCGTCGACGACGGCGCATTCGATCTGGCGGCACTGGGCGCGCGCAACGGCGATCTGTTCGACGTGCCGGCGCAAGCGGACTGCGGCAACGGTGTGCAGCTGTTCGTGCGCGAGGTCAGCGGCGCCAGCCTGCATCTGGAGGGCGTTGACAGCGCGCGCGACTGCATCGAACAGGTGGCTGGTGTCAGCTTCAACATCCGGGCCGGCGGCCAGTTCACCGTCGCCCTGCAGCGCGAGGACACCGCCAACGCGATCCTGGGTCGTGCCGCGTTCGACCAGCCCTACCTGGCGCGCGTGGTCAGCATCAAGCTGCAGCGAGCGGTCGATTCCGGCGGCGCCCAGCTCGGGCCACCCGACACCGGCGCCGTGCTCGGCGTCCTGATCGAGGATAACTTTGATCCGCGCACACTCGACCTGGGCAGCCTCGGCTCGCTGCCGACCGGGATCGCGCTGGCGCCGGCCGGCACCGGCGACAACCGGGTCTGGCGGCTGCTGGTCTCGGCCGCCGGTGCGTCGTCGCTGTTCTTGCTGGAACCCGGAGTGCAGGGCTACGTCGGCGTCGACATCGTGCCGGTCGGCGTCGAGCGTTTTGACTGAACGATCCGGTCAGGCGATCTCGCTAAATCGCACCACGCCCTTGGTCAGCATGTCCTTGATCAGCCAGTCAACCAGCAGCGGGTTGGTCCCCTCGCGCGCCAGGATCTCGCGCGGTGCAAGACCCGAGCGCACCAGCGCCACCACCGGCTGCAGCGCCGGCGGGCACACCTGCTCGTAGAACTCGACCCGCTTGGGGTGTGCAACCAGACCCAAGGTGCCGGTCATCATCTCCTCGCGGATGCGCCGCTCGTCGTCGGTCGCGCGCGCCGCGATCTCCTCGACCAGTTCGATCGCGGGCCGATGCAGCGTCCAGATGTCGGGTTCGGCGCCGCTGGCAAAGCTCCAGGCGCCGCGCTGCGCGCCGATGAACGAGCGCAACACCTCGTCGTCGGCGAGCGAGTTCGAGCCGGACTGCGCACTGGCGCTGGCGACGACGCCGGCCGACAGCTTGAGCTGGTAGTTGCCCCAGCTGTCCTCCAGCGCCAGCGTCCCGGTCGCATTGCGCGCAGCCAGGATGCGCAGCAACGTCACCGGCCCGAGCCGGGCAAAGCGTCCGCGCAGCGAGACGGCTGGCCCCAGGTGGGCCAGCAGCTGCAGCCGCGGATGGGCCAGCAGCCAGATCTGGTCGACCACTTCCTCCAGCCGCGCCCCCTTGGGCAGGTAGGCGTCGGCGCCGGCATCGAGCTGGCGCAGGTGGTCGAGAAATTCGTTATGGCAGCTGAGCAGCGCAAACGGCGTCTCGCGCAGCCGGTAGTCGGATCGCACCGCCGCCAGAAAACCCCAGCCATCGAGCTTGGGCATCATGACGTCGCTGACGATGACGTCCGGCCGCTCGGCCAGCGCGGCCGAGATCGCGACCTTGCCATCCGGGGCCGCGATCACCTGCAGCCCGTGGTGTTCACAGGCGCGCTGTAGCAGCTTGCGAATCGCCTCGTCGTCGTCCGCCACCAGCACCCGCACGCTGCCGCGGGTGCGCAGCACCTCGGGCGGCAGCACCGGTAGCGGCGAACCGTCGAACGCGCTGAGCAGCGGTCCGGTCGCGCCGGCTTGCGCCTCAGCACCGGCCATCTCGATCGTGGTCCACGCCAGCTTGACCGTGCCTTCCATGCCCGCGATCAAGGCCGCCGCCGCGTCGCCGCCGCGCATCGACCCGTACTCGGCGTCGATGACGCTGCCGCGCTGCAACCAGACCTGGCCGACCACCCTGGGTGTTTCGATGCGCAGGATGCCCGAAGCCTGGGCCGCGCGCAGCAACGCCAGCCCCCGCCGCGCAGCGTCGGCACCCGAGGTTCGCATCCCGTGCGCGATCAACTCGTGCTCCATCGACCGCAGCGACCGGACGAACGCCTCGGTGCCCTGGGCTGTGGTCAACAGGACGTACACCGGCCCGCGCATCAGCGGAACCAGAGTGCCAAGGTCCTTGCTCGGTGTGATGAACACGAGCGGGATGTTCGCGCGGGGCTCCGGGGACAGCAGGGCAGTCAACGCCGCCGGTTCGCCGACCGCGATCAGTGCATCGCTCAGGGTCGCCGCCTTGGCGACCTCGGCCAACTTGCCTGCCATGGTCACCCGAAAGCCCGAGCGCTGCAGGGTCCGGTCGAGCAATTCGCGCCGGACCAGGTCGTCATCGAGCAATGCGTAACGCATGCCGACCTCCGCACCGAAGCCCGGCGCCACGAGATGCAGCGAGCCGGACCACGCCATGCTCCGCCATCTTTTCTGTTCGATGAGCCGAAATCAAGTGACCGCTTTTGCCGTCGTCACGCTGCGCGCCTCATCAACAACCAGCCTAAAAGTTGCGGACAACGCTGAAAGCCGTCATAGTGCTTTTGTCCGAGCATGGGTCGTGTCGAATGGGCGCAGGAGTCGGCGACCAGGGCTGAACCGACAGGGCGCGAGTGGCCAGGATGTACAACGTTGTCATCACTGAAAAGGGAGGCGCCCCTCGAACGATGGAGTTCGACAAGCCCGAAGTCACCATCGGGCGCGTCCAAGGCAATGACATCATCCTGCCCAAGGGCAACATCTCCAAGCGCCACTCCCGCATCGTGCTCAAGGACGGCAAGTTCATCATCGTCGACCTGAAGAGCACCAACGGCACCTACGTCAACGGGCGCAAGATCACCAGCCCGCACATCCTCAAGGATTCGGACAAGATCTACATCGGCGATTTCACGATGACGATCGAGGCGCGCGCCGCAGGTGCCCGGGCCGAGGCAGCGCCTCCTCCGGCCCCGCCCCCGCCAGCACCGCCGCCGCAGCCAGCGCCGCAGCGGGTGCCGCCGCCCAAACCGGCGCCGGTAGCCAAGCGGGCGCCCGAGCCGCCGCCGCCCGAGGACGATTTCGAGGAATTCATTGCCCCCGAGGAGGACTATGCGGCGCCCGAGGGCGCAGCCGAGGAGTTCGAGGAGTTTGCGCCCGAGCCCGAGCCCGAACGCGATGCCGAGCCCGAACCCGAGCCCGAGCCCGAACCCGAGCCGGCGTTCGAATCGCCGCCGACTGCGCCGCCGCCGGCACCGCCCCCACGCGCTCCGATCAAGAAGGCCGTGCCGCACGTTCCGCCGCCGCCCAAACGTCCCGAGCCGGTGTCCAAGCCAGTGGCGGCGCCGCGCAAGGCGGCAGCGGTCAAGCAGCGACCGAGCGTGCCGCGCGATCTGCTGGCAGCGCAGGCCCAGGTGTTCGACGCGGTGGCGGCCAGTGGCGACCTCAGTCGGTACGAGGGCGATGCCGCCGGCGCCGAACAGGCGGCGCGACGCGCCCTGGCCCAGGCCGGTGTCAGCGGTGGCGTCGACAAGGACGCCGTGGTCGCCAACGTCGCGGCCGAGCTTTCTGGTTTTGGCCCGCTCGACCCGCTGCTCAGCGACGAATCGATCAGCCAGGTGTTTGCCAACAATCCGCACAGCCTGTTCGTTGACCAGAACGGGCAACTCACGGCACACGACGGTTTTTTCTCGAGCGCGGCCTCGATGACGCACGTCATTCGCAAGCTGGTTGCCAGCGCGCGGGTGCCAGCGGCCGACGACGCGCCGATCGTCGAGGCCCGACTGGCCGATGGCACGCACGTCACCGCCCTGCTGCCGCCGGTCGGCGCGCACGGCCCGGTGCTGACGCTGCGCAAGCTGGTGCGGCCGACCGCCAGCCTCGACAAGCTGGTCGAATCTGGCATGTTGACCCAGGGCATGGCCGAGTTCCTGACCAGCTGCGTCGAGTTCCGCAAGAACATCGTGGTCTCGACCAACAGCAACACCGACGGTACCGCCCTGCTGCGGGCGATCGGCGAGCGCATCGGCGAGAACGAGCGCATCGTCACGGTCGAAGAAGTGGCCCAGCTCAATCTGCCGCAGGCCAACGTTGTCGCGCTCGAGGCGGCCCCGCTTGCCAACGGCCGCGGCATCGGGCTGCGCGACCTGGTGCGCATGGCGCTTCGGCTGGCGCCTGACCGTCTGATCGTCGGCGACTGCCGCGGCGGCGAGGCGCTCGAAGTGCTGCAGGCGATGGGCGGCGCCCTCGACGGCAGCGCGCTGCTGGTGCACTGCCACAGCCCACGCGACTGCATCAGCCAGATCGAGGCGATGATGCTGATGGGCGGCGTCGATGCGACCAGCAAGGCGCTGCGCGAGGCGATCGCAGCCGCGGTCAACGTGATCGTGCAGGTGACCCGCTATGCCGACGGCGTTGCACGCGTCTCGCAGATCGAGGTGGTGACCGGGACCGAGGTCGACCTGGTCACCATGCAGGACATCTTCCTGTTCCGGTCCGAGGGTGCCGACAAGGACGGCAACTCGCTTGGCCGCTTTGTGCCGACCGGTGTCGTGCCGCGATTCTTCGAGGAACTGCAGCGGCGCGGCGAGAAGGTCAACATGGGCATCTTCCGCGAGTAGCGCGGGCCGCCCTGCTCTCCCCTCTCGAATTATGAATGAAGGGCGCTACGGATTGTAGACGCCAACGTCCAGCGTGTAGGGACAGGCCTGCCCGCTGTAGATGCTGTAGACGCGCAGGTAGTACGTGGTGGTGGCGCTGGCGACGACGCTGACCACCTCGCGATCCTCGAGGCCGGCGCTGGTGCTGATCGTCCCGCTCGAGGTCTCGAGCCGCAGGTCGAGGTCGCAGTTGGTGCCGTGCTCCAGGAACAGCGTGCCGACCAGCGTCTGGTTGGCGTTGGCAACGACCGAATAATAGTCGTCGTCGCCGCTGCAGCGCTGGCCGCCGATCGAGGTGTTGGCGGTCACGGCCCGGGCCGAGGTGCGCGAGTCGTTCTGCTCGAGCGTATCGTCAATGCACGCACCGCCGGCACGCGCGATGTTGACCGCCAGCTGGTACCAGTTCTCGGCGCTCTGGTAACCCATCACCACCAGGAAGTAGTTGCCCGGCGCATTGCTCGGCACCGTGTAGCTCAGGTGCTCGTTGTCGACGTCGCCGGACTGCTGACTGACGGTCGACCAGTCGGGCGCCAGCAGCACCAGATCGAGGTCGCCGGCCACCTGTGCGAAGTACAGATCGGCCGACACCCGATCGCCGGCGCTGAGCGCGACACCAAACCAGTCCATGTCGGTCCCGCAGACCACGCCGTCTACGGTCTCGCCCGAGCGCATCTGCCAGAGCGTGTCGAAGTAGGTGTTGCCGAGGCCGTCGTCACCAGGGCAGCCCTTGGGATGACCCGTCGCGTAGAACGGCGACTGCTCGATCGTCAACTCGAGCGAGTAGCGCGCCGAGGCGCCGAGATAGCCGGTCACCTTGAGGTAGAACGTGGTCGCACTATTGCTGTAGCCGTCGACCAGCTCGGTCGAGGCCACCGTGGTCGACCGGTCGGTCTCACTTTGCGCCGAGTTGTAAAGGTAGAGGTCGAGGTCGCCCTCGCTGCCGCTGAAAGTCAACGCCGCCCGCAACAGGCCGCCCTCGGGCACATCGATCTTGTAGTAGTCGTCGTCACCCGAACAGACGATACCGACCACAGTGCCAGCGACGGCCAGCCGCGCCGCGCCAAAACTGTCATTCTGTTCGAGCGCATCGTCGGTCGGGCAGGTCAAGTTGGCGGTCACCGACGTGATCAGGTGGTAGCTGTTTTCTTCATTGCTGCTGTAGGCCCAGACCCGGATCACGTACCGTCCCGCCAACCGCGCCGAATACGAGATGTGCTCGTTGCTGGTGACACCGGTCGACGAGGCCAGCGTGGTGCCAGCGGCGTCGAGCAGCCGTAGATCGAGGTCGCCGTTGGCGTTGACGAAGTCGAGGTCGATCACCAGCGTCTCGCCGGCAGCGAGGTCGACGTAATAGTAGTCGTCGTCGCCGGCGCAGATCTGGCCGGCAAAATTGGCTGACGGCAGCGCCACCGCGGTGGCTGGCGTGTCGTTGTTCTCGTGGCTGTCGTCGGTGCAGGTCGGTGTCGCTGGCACCACGCTGACCGTCAGCGTGTAGGCGTTCTCGGCAGTGAGAAAACCATAGACCTTGAGCGCGTAGGTGCCGGCCGCAGCCGCGGTGTAGTCGATCTGCTCGGTGTTGCTGGTCGTCGTCGACGACCCGATGAACGCACCGCTCTGGTTGTAGAGCGCCAGCTCGAGGTCACCCACGCTGTTGGTGAAGGTGAGCGTCGCCCGCATGCTGTCGCCGGCATTGAGCGCCACCGACACCCAGTCCGGGTCGCTGGCGCAGATCTGCCCGTGCAGCGCCGCCCCCGGGTAACGGGTGGCCGTGGCCTGGGTGTCGTTCTGCTCGTACGCGTCCTCCGCGCAGATCGGGGTCACCGGGACGACGGCGAGGGTCAGCGTGTAGGCATTTTCGGCCTGCCCCACGCCGAACACGCGTACCGCGTAAGTGCCGGCTGCGGTCGCGGTGTAGGCGATCGACTCGCTGTTGGTGGTCGAGACCGACCAGTCGATCAGGTTGCCGGTGGGGCCGTACAGGTAGAGATCGATGTCGCCGTCGGCATGGGTAAACGCCAGCGAGGCGGTCAGCGCATCGCCGACATTGAGCGCGATCTTGAAGAAGTCGACATCGCCGGCGCAGATCTGCCCGACCACCGGATCGCCCGGATAGGTCGTCGCCGTGGCCTGGGTGTCGTTATCCTCGTAGCCGTCCTCCGGGCACACCGGCACCACCGGGGTCACCGCGATCGAAAGCCGGTAGCTGTTCTCAGCGCCCGAATAGCCGCGCACGCGCAGCGCGTAGCGCCCCGCGTTGGCGACCACATAACCGAGGATCTCTTCGTTGTCGTCGACCGATGCCGAGGTGCGCAGCACGGTGCCGTCGGGCGCCCGCAGCTGCAGGTCGAGGTCACCATTGGCATGGGTGAATAGCAGGTTGACGTCGAGGGTGTCGCCGGCGTTGAGATTGACGGCGAACCAGTCCTCGTCGGCGGTGCAGATCTGGCCGCCGTAGGTGCCAGCGGTGACCAGCGTCGCTGCCGCCTGGCTGTCGTTGTCCTCGTAGCCGTCCTCGCGACAGGTCGGAACGGCCGGTGTCACCGTCAGCTGCAGCTGGTAGCCGTTGGCGGCTCCGCGGTAGCCGTAGACCCGCAGCACGAAACGGCCGGCCACCACCGCAACATGGTCAACAGCCTCGCTGTTGCCGCTGGCCGTGGTCGAGGAGTCGACCACCTGACCGCTCGGATCCAGCAGCTGCAGGTCGAGGTCGCCGTTGGCCGCAGTGAAGGTGATCTGCGCGCTGACGGTGTCGCCGACGTTGAGGCTGAAGCCGTAGTAGTCGTCGTCGCCGCCGCAGATCTGGGCCGCCACCTGACCCGGGGAGAGCGTCGCAGCGGTGGCTGCCGTGTCGTTTTCCTCGAGCGCGTCGTCGCGGCAGGTCGGCGTCGCCGGGACAATTGTCAGCTGGAGCTGGTAGGTATTGACGGCGCCCTGGTAACCAAAGACCCGCAGCACAAAGCGGCCGGCGACGGTGGCCACGTGATTGACGGTCTCGGTGTTGCTGATGGCACTGGTCGACGACGCCACCACCGCGCCCGCCGGGTTGAGCAGCTGCAGATCGAGATCGCCGTTGCTCGAAGTGAAATTGATCACGGCGTTGACGGTGTCGCCGACGTTGAGATTGAACGTGTAGAAGTCGTCGTCACCACCGCACACCTTGCCGTTGTAGGTGCCGGCGGCCAGCGCGGCCGCGGTGGCTGCCGTGTCGTTTTGCTCGAATGGGTCGTCGATGCAGATCACGACTGCCGGCGTCACCGTCACCGCGATCTGATAGGTGTTGGTCACCGTGCCGCCTACGCCCAGCACCTGCAGCAGCAGGTTGCCCGAGGCGGTCGCCACGTAGCTCAAGTGCTCATTGTCGGTCGTGCCCAGCGACGACCCGAGCAGCGACTGGCCGCTGCCGTCGTACAGCTTGAGGTCGATGTTGCCGCTGGCGTTGGTGAAGGTGAGGTCGACGGTCAGCGTGTCGCCGCTGTTGACCGCCACCTTGAACCAGTCCGAGTCGCCCGGGCAGATCTTGGCCGACTGGGTACCAGCCGCGAGCGTGGAGGCCTGCGGCACCGTGTCGTTGGGCTCGAACGAGTCGTTGGCGCACGAGGTGTTGGGCGTGACCGCCACGGTCAGCCGGTAGCTGTTTTTCACCTGCGCCGTCGCGCCAAAGACCCGGACCAGATAGCGGCCGCCCGTCGCCGCAGTGGCGCTGACCTGTTCGTGATCGGTCGTGCTGTTGCCGATTGCCAGCTGTTGCTGGCTGGGCGAGAGCAGTGCCAGATTGAGGTCGCCGTTGGCGTGGGTCAGGTTGAGGTCGACCACGATCCGGTCGCCGGCCTGTAGCGTCACCGCAAACCAGTCCTCGTCGCCAGCGCAGACCTGACCATCGAAGTTGCCAGGCGAGACCAGCGAGGCGTGAGCAGCGTCGTCGTTCTCCTCGAATCCATCGTCGCGGCAGGTCGTGGTCCCCGGCGTGACCGCGATGGTCAGGGTGTAGGCGCTGGAATCGTTGGTGGTGACGCCGTAGACGCGGATGGCGTAGTTGCCAGCGGTCGCCGCGGTCACCAGCGCGTGCTCGGTCTGGGTGGTCGTGGTCGAGCTGCCAGCTGGCTGACCGGTCGGTCCGATCACCTGCAGGTCGAGGTTCTCGCCCACGGTCGCGATCTGGACCGTGACCTCAAGCTGATCGCCGGTGTTGAGGTTGACCGAATAGAAGTCGGGGTCGCCGCCGCACAGCACGGCCTGGTAAGAGCCGACCGCGGTGGAGCGCGCTGTGGCCTGGGTGTCGTTGTTCTCGAAACCGTCGTCGGTGCAGGTCTGGCTGGCCGGAGTCACGGTCAGCGTCAGCCGGTAGGTGTTCTGGGCGCCGTTGTAGGGAACCACCACCACGTAATAGGTGCCGGCCGAAGCGACCGTGAAGTTGATGGCCTCGTTGTCGTCAGAGGACTCGGACGAGGCAAGCGGCGGATCGGGGTTCTGGGCGTCGATCAGATACAGGTCCAGGTCGCCGCTGGCATGGGTGAATAGCAGCTGGACGTCGATGGTGTCGCCAGCCGCCGCGGTCACCGCAAACCAGTCCTCGTCGTCCGCGCAGGTGCGCCCCTGGATGGTGCCCGGTGCCAAATGGGTCGCCTGGCTCGGATCGTTGTTGGGCTCGAGTGTGTCGTCGGTGCAGGCGCCAGCGCTGTCGCGCGTGGCGGTATCGTGCGCTGCGCTGTCAGGCCGCGTCGTGGTATCGGTCCGCGCCGCATCATGGAAGGCCGTGTCGCGCTGCCGGGCATCCATCGCCGCGCCATCGACGCCGGAGTCGCGCGGGGTGAAGCTCGAGTCGCGGCGCGGCGTGCCGGAGTCGGCCTCGACCGTGTTGTCCTCGCACTGGCAGCCGTTGACCGCGGCCGCTGCAGCCAGCACCACAACCAGAGAAAAACGCCATGACTTTTTCATGATGGACACCCTCCGTGAGGTTCCCCCCCGCTGCGCAGTGCACCGGGCGATGCCAGGACAATCAGAAATGAGAGCGTAGGGAGCCGGATCGCGGGCGTCAAGCGCCGGGCGGCAGCGCGATCCGGGCAGCCACGCGGTCGATCAGCGCTCCGATCTCGCGGTCGAAACGCGCGGTCGAAAAAGCGGCCGCGTTGCCTACCAGGTTGTCGACCGTGAAGCGTGCCGACTGCGCCTCGAATTCGCGGACCGCCTCGACCAGGGCGGCTGTGGTCTGGGTTTCGAAGAACACACCGGTCGGCGCTGCGTCGTCGAGGCCGCGCACGGTCTCACGGGCGCCACCACGGCCGAACGCGATCACCGGGGTGCCGCTGGCCTGTGCCTCGACCGGCGTGATGCCAAAGTCCTCTTCGCCCGGAAATATCAGCGCGGCTGCGCCGCGGTAAAGCCGCGCCAGCTCGGCGTCGTCGACGCGGCCGAGAAAACGCACCCGCGCGTCCGCAGCCGCTCGCAACCGGGCTGTATCCTGGCCCTCCCCCGCGACCCAGAGCGGGCGACCAAACTCGGCGCAGGCAGCGAGCGCCAGATCGATCCGCTTGTAGGGCGCGTGCGCGCCGACCACCAGGTAATAGCCGCGCGCCGATTGCGGATCGGGCGTGAACCGTTCGAGGTGCACCGGCGGGTAGAACACGGTCGCGGCCCGACCCCAGTGACGCTGAATGCGCGCGGCCACGTGCTTGCTGTTGGCGACCAGCTCGGTCGGCCGCACCGCGGTGGCCAGGTCCCAGGCGCGCAGGGCCGGCCGCACGGCATTGGCAGCCAGCCGCACCGGCAGCGCAGCGCGGCCCGGCCCGAAGTAATCGTCGAACTGGTCGTGGATGTAGCGCATCGGCGTGTGGACGTAGCACAGATGCTCGGCACCGGGCCGGATGCGCAGCGCCTTGATCGCCGCGTGGCTGGTCGACACCACCAGGTCGTATGCGGACAGGTCGAGGCTGGCGACCGCCAGCGGGTACAGCGGCAGCAGCTCGCGGTAGCGTCGGCGCGCACCCGGGATGCGGTCGAGCAGGCTGCGGTGAATCGGTCGCCCCTCGATCAGCGGCGAGACCGAACCGGCGACGTGGAACATCGTATACAGCGGCGCGTCGGGAAAGCGCGCGCACAGCCGCTCGAGCACGGCCTCACCGCCGCGCATGCCAGTCAACCAGTCGTGGGCGAGCGCCACGCGCAGCAGACGGTCGCCGGCCGCGGTCATGACGGCCCCTCCTCTGGTGTCGCGCCGCGAACCCGGTCGAGTGCCAGCGCCAGCCCGAGCACGCACCAGACCTCGGTTCGAAACAAGGTCTGATTGAACTGATACATCACGGCAAACGCCAGGCCGCCAGCGACCAGCACCGCCAGCGCCATGGTCGCCAGCTCGGGATCGCGCTGGCGCCAGCTGCGCCAGGCCCCGCGGGCGCACAGCATCAACCCGCAGACGACGAGGGCGCAGCCGAGCAACCCGTTCTCGGCCAGCAGCTCGATGTACAGGTTGAAGGTCACGATCTGATCAATCTGCTGGACCGGGAGATCGCGCGCCTGCTCGGCGCTGAGCGTGCCGCCAAACTGGCCAAGCCCGGCCCCGAGCAGCGGACGCGCCCGGAACATCGACAGCGCCTGCCACACGCCCTCGAGCCGCGGCTTGCTCGACGTCGGCTCGCTGACGTCCATGGCGCGATTGGCCATCTCGGCGTAGTCGGCCGGGTGCATGGTCACCATCAGCGCGCCAGCCAGCACCAGGCTGGCCAGCACCGCGCCCAGGCCTATCCATTGCGAACGTCGCAGCTGACGCCGGCGCACGACGGCGAGAACGACTACCAGCAATGCCAGCAGCGCCAGCCCGATCCAACCCGAGCGCGATGACGAGAGCAGCAGGGCACAGGCGGTCAGCGCTGCGGCAGCGGCGGCCAGCGCGGGCGCCAGAAACGAAGCGCTGCCGAGCAGCGCGCACAGGGCCAGCGCACAGCCGATGGCCGTCGAGAAGGCGAAGTAGCTCGGCTCGTACGACAGACCGTTGATGCGCGGCATGCTACCGACCCACTGCGCCAGCAGCGGCGGACTGCCACCGAGCACGCCGATCGACCACTGGAGCAGCCCGAACAGCGCGAGCAGCGCGATCGCACCGGTAAAGACCGCCAGCGCGCGCGCCAGCCGAGGCCGCGTGTCGAGGACGACAAACAGGCTGCCCGCGATGGCCAGCGCCACGAACAATCCCCAGCCGGCGTAGGCATAGCCCTTGACAGGATTGGGGGCGCCCAGCAGGGCCAGCCGGGCCAGCGCCAGCGCGATGAACGCGACGAAGCACCAGAGCGCGATCGGGATCCGGCGCAGCGTCGACAGCAGCGCGCCGCGCTGTCGCAGTTCGACTGCGACGCCGAGCGCGGTACCAGCGGCTACCAGCTGCGCCGCGCGCAAGGTGAAACGACCGACCTCGACGGTGGCGACCAGGTCCGGGACGGCGAGCGCCAGCAGCAACAGTGCGCCCCACTGCGGCCGCCGCAGCGATACCCCGAGCAGCAGTGCGGCGACCAGCGCGACCCAGACGCTGTCGCGCTCCAGACCGAGCGCGACGGCGATGCCGATGCAAAGCACAGTCGCGATCAGCAGTCCGGCGCGGTGCTGCCACGACGGCAACGGCTCTGATTTCGCGGTGACCAACAGTCTTGCCTCGTCCTCGGCGGCGCGCCGGCGCTCATCCAACTCGCTCCGCCGACGTCGCGCCAGCCTTTTCTGTCAACGCGGTTGCTGGCAATCGCTGAAACCGCTCGCCGGCCCGGGCGCCTGGATCGCCTCGCGCAGCGCCTCAGCCAGCGTCGATCGACCGTGCTGTTCTGCCCAGCTGGCCAGTTGCGTCTGATACGCCACCTCGCGCAGCCGGGCGGCGCTGGTGACGACCTGGTCGGAGCTGCCGGCCATCGCCCGCAGCGCGATCTCGTGCGCCTGGCGGGCGTCCCCGATCGCCAGGATCAGCTCGGAGCGCCAGAGCCTCGCCTCGGGTGTCGCGAAGTGCTGCGGCGCCAGCAGCACGCCCCACCAGCTCAAATGTACTGCCCGGTAACGCGCACCGTCGACCAGCTTGTCGCACAGCTGCTCGCGCAGCAGCGCCGCCGCCCGCTCGCGCTCGCCGACCCGCGCCAGTTCGAAAGCAGCGGTCGAGTAGCGCGGAGCCGGTACCAGCTGGAGCGGCGCGCCCTGGGCGGCTACCACGGCGCGCCCGGCGACGGCTGCAGCGATCGCGATCGCACCGCTCAACCGCCACCAGCCGGCTGGCGCGACCGATCGGCGAGCCAGTGCAAATGCCAGCGCCGCCAGTGCGATGACGCAGACCAGGTGCAGCAACCCGTCCCAGGTCGGGGGTAGACCGCGGCCGCCGCTGCGCGCCAGCAGCATGGGCAACGCGATCACGGTACTCCCCAGCAGCCAGCGACCGAACCAGCGACGATCGATCGCGAGCAGCAGCACGGCAGCGACCGCCAGCAACGCGACCGCCACGTCGCGCGGCACGACCAGCGCCAGGCTGGCCAGGCCGACCGCGCCGATCGCGGCCGCCGCTGTTTGCGCGACTGGAGCGCGCACCGACCAGACCAGCGCGCTGGCGGCCAGCAGCGCGATCACGGCGAGCGCCGGACCGCTGCTCAGGCCGAGCATGGCGCACGCAACCAGCCACGCCAGCACCGCCAGTGCGCGCTGGTATCCCGGCGCCACTTCGGGCGTCGCGCGCTGGGCGGCTGTCGATATCGGCGCCGGCTCGCCCAGCGCGGCGAGCAGCGCGGGTCCCAAGAAGAAGGCCAGCGCCTCGATCGCCTGGTAGACCGGATCGTGGAACAGCGAGATGACCGCCATGGTCACCGTCGCCAGCAGCGCACCGCGTCGCACTGCCAGATCCTCACCGCCGCCATCGCAGGCGCGGCGACTGCGGCGAACCACGACAATCAGAAAGCCGAGCAGCGCGAGCAACCCGACCGGCCCCATCTCGACCAGGAACGTCAGGTACAGGTTGTGGCCCTGCGACCGCATCGGAAACGCCGAGTCGACCCGATCGTAGTAGAAGTTGTGCGCCAGCCGGTACTCGCCGAAACCGATGCCGGTGGCGCCAAAGTCGCCGGCGATCTCGAGCGCGCGCCGCCAGATGAATTGGCGGTCATCGTTGGCGACCACGCTGACCGCCGAGAAGACGCGATCGCGCAGCGACGGCACCAGCAGCACGGCCGCGGACAACGTAACCATTGCGCCGACCAGCGCCCAGCGCGCGGAACGCCCGAGGCGCCGGCGTTCGAAGACCAGCAGCGCCACCAGCGCCAGCGCAAAGGCGGCCAGCGCAGCGCGCGTGTAGCTGAACAAGAATGCGGTGAGCATGATGACAGCCAGCCCGCTGGCGAGCAGCCGACCGCGCAACGAACGCAGCGACAGCGCGCTGCCCGTCGCAAACGCCAGCGCGACCGCGAGTACGTGGCCGAAGCGCGTGTGGTTGTAGAAGAAGCCGACCGCGGTGAAGCGCTCCGGATCGCCCGGGGCCGGCAGCTGCCAGCGATCGCGCGGGATACCGAGCACCTCGGCCCCAGGGTGAATGCCCCAAAGGTGTTGCGCGATTCCAAGCAGCGCGGCGGCGGTGGCTCCGAGCAACAGCGCCCAGAGCGCGAGCGCGCGGCCGCGTGGACCAGCAGCGGCCAGCGCCAGCGCCAGCGGCACCAGGCCCAACCAGGCCACGGCACGCCAGGCAAAGCCCAGGTCGGTGGCACCGACGGGCGTGGCGCAGTGCGAGAGCACGATCGCGCCAAACAGGCCGCCGACCGCGAGCAGGATCGGAGCGGCCGGGGCGACCGCCCGTTGCCACAGTTCGCGGGGGTCGCGCAGCGCGGCAACGCCGAGCGCCAGCGCCGCGACCAGCAGCGCGAACTGCACGGTGGCCAGGTTGAGGCACAGCGCGCCGCAGGCGATGACGGCGCATCCGCAGGCCAAGCGCTGCTCGCGCGCTGTGCGGCCGTTGCCACACTCGGACCAGAAAAGTTGCAGCGGCGTGGCAAGTCGGTGCATGGGCGACGCCATTCTACCGGCTGGTCTGGGGCATGCAACATTGGTAGCCTGCGCCCGTCATGAGCGACCAACCCGAGTTCTCGCTGGTTGTGCCGACGCTCGGTCGGACCGACGAGGTGGCAGCACTGCTGGCCTCGATCGCCCGATCCGAACGGCGCAGCTACGAGGTGATCGTCGTCGACCAGAATCGCGACGGCCGCCTCGACGCCCTGTGCCGCGAATGGGCGCAGCGGCTGCCGTTGCAGCAACTCCCGATGGACGGCCGCGGCGCAGCGCTCGCCCGCAATCTGGGTGCGCGACAGGCGTGCGGCCGCTTTCTCAATTTTCCGGACGACGATTGCGAGTTGCTGCCGCATACGCTGGACCAGGCGGCCAATTTGCTGCGCGAGACCGGGGCCCCGGTCGTCGTCGGCGCCAGCGTGGACCGGGCGGGCACGTTTTCGAACACGCGCTTTGCCACCGGTGCGCGCTGGATCACGCCGCGCACGCTGTGGGGACGCTGCATCGAGTTCACCATCTTCTTCGAGCGCAAGACCTTTGCCTCCAGCGGCGGTTTCGACCCGCGCTTTGGCGTGGGCGCCCGCTACGGCGCCGACGAGGGGCCCGAGTTGCTACTGCGCCTGATGCGATCGTTGCCGCCGCGCAGCGTCTATTACAGCGACTGCGTGCGCTTCTATCATCCCGACAAGGCGCGCAGCTTCGACCCGGCCGACATCGCGCGTTCGCACAGCTATGCGCGCGGCAGCGGTGCGCTGCTGGCCAAGGTGCCCGAGCCGCACATGCTGTTGCACGCCGCCGACTACGTCGGCCGCGGTTTGATCGGCGCCGTGCTCTACCGTGAACCGCGCCGCGCCTTCTACCGGGCGCGGGTCCGCGGCTTTGTCGACGGCTGTCGCGACTACTGGCGCGCGGAGCGGTGACGTCGTCATGACCGACAACGCCAGCGCGCCCGCTCCATCCAAACGCCTGTCGCCGGCGCGCAACGTGTCCGCGCTGCTGGTCGGGCAGCTGGTGGCGCGCCTGCTGGCGCTGGCGTTTTACGTCGTGTTTGCGCGCGTGGTCGGCGCCGACCTGTATGGCCAGTTCGCGGTCGGCATCGCCTTTGGCACGCTGTTCGCCATCCTGACCGAGCCCGGGCTCAACCCTCAGATCATTCGCGAAGGCGCGCGCGACCACGCGCTGCGCTCCGAGTACGTCAACGCTGCCCTGCTCTTCAAGCTGGTTGCAGTGCCGACGGCGGCCGTGCTGCTGATCGGCAGCGGCGTCGCGTTCGGTTATCGGGGCAGCGCCCTGCTCGCCATCGCGCTGGTTGGCTCGTCGGTGCTGCTGGCGCAGACCGAGGAGTACATCGCCGCGGTGTTCGCCTCGTTCGAGCGGCTCGAGGTGAGCGCATTGCTGCGCATCATCAACAAGGTGCTGACCGCGGTGCTCGCCTGCGGGGTCGCCCTGGCCACCCGCTCGTTCGCCTGGACTTGCGCCGCCTTTGCCGCCGGTTCGGCACTCTCGATCGGCATCGGCCTGTTCACCATCCACCGCTGGTTCGTGCCGCTGCGCATCGACCGCCACTGCGGGCTCGGCCGCAAGATCTGGGTCGGCCTGCCACTGGCGGTGAGCGACTCGATGTCGATGGCGACACTGCGCCTCGACCAGGCGCTGGCATCGCTGTTGGGAGTAGCCACTTCGGCCATCGGCGGCTACAACGCCGCGATCAAGATGAAGGAGGCGTTGATCGGCATCCCGATCGGCGTCATGGTCTCCTACGCGCCGGTGCTGGCGCGGCTGCTCGAACAGCGCGTCGAGTTCGAGCGCGCCTTCTCCCGCCTGATGCACTGGGGCCTGGGCAGCGTCCTGCCGGTCACGATCGGCACCTGGGTCGTGGCCGAGCCGCTGCTGGTGCTGCTGTTCGGCGCCGAGTTCGTTGGTTATGGCGCGCTGACCCGCCTGGTCTTCGTGGCGCTCAGCGCGACCGGCTTTTACATCCTGCTCAACCCGCTGGTGGTGGCGCGCCACCATTACCGACTGCAGGCGATCGCCTCGAGCGTGGTGCTGCTCGTCGATCTGGGGCTCAACCTGGTGCTGCTGCCCCGGCTCGGCATCGCGGGCGCCGCCTGGGCCATGATTGCAGCCTCGCTGGCAGGTAGCGCCGTGCTGCTCGCCGAGGTGGCGCGTGCGCGTTGCCTGCTGGCGGTCGGCGCCGCGCTGGTGCGCAGTGGGGCGGCGGCAGTGCCGATGTTCTTCGCTGCCCGCTGGTTGCTGTCCATGCACGTCGTGCTGGCGATCGCCGGCGGTGCGCTGGTCTACCTGCCGATCTACGTCGCCATCGGCGGACTCGGACCGGGCGGTCGCAGCGCCCTGCTCCGCCGCCTGCGCGGCAGCGCGACGAGCGAGGCCACGCCATGATCCGGGTCCTCATCGATGGCCGCTGCGTGCGCGGCGCGTTGCACGGCATCGCCCGCTACACGCTGGCGCTGGCACAGCAGTTGCCGCGGGTCGCGCCCGACCTCGACCTCGCCGTGCTATGTCATCCTGACAGTGCCGCGCGCTTTGCCGACGCCGGCGTACGGGTAGCGCCGTGTGCGGTCGAGTTCACCGCACCGACCGCCGCGCTCGCGCTCAGCCGGGCCGAGCGACAGCTGCAGCCGGATGTCTTCTTCTGTCCATCGTTCATGGTGCCGTTGGCGCCGCGCGCGCCGCTCGTGCTCACGCTGCACGACGCCACCCACCTGGTCTTTCCGCGCGACTACCGGCGTTCGGTCGGGTTGTTTTACCGCGCGGTCACCTTGCCGGCAGCGCGCCGTGCGGCAGCCGTGCTCACCGTGAGCGAGTTCTCGGCGCACTCGCTGCGACAGTACGCCGGGCTCGACCGGATCGAGGCGATCCACAATGGGGTCGACCACTCGCTGTTCGTGCCGACCGGCGCACGCGACCCGCGCCTCGGACCGCGCACGCTGCTTTACGCGGGCGGTTACAAGCCGCACAAGCGCGCCGGGCTACTGGTCGAAGCGCTGCGCCAGCTGCCCGCGGTCCAGCTCGCGCTGGCCGGAGTGCCGCCGGCCGCGCTGATCGAGCAGGCGGTCGCCAGCGGCGTCGCCCGGCGATTGCAGGTCCTGGGCGACCTGAGCGACCAGGGGCTGGCCGCGGCCTACCGGGCGGCCACGCTGTTCGTCTATCCGTCCGCGCACGAGGGTTTTGGCCTGCCGCCGCTCGAAGCCATGGCCTGCGGCACACCGGTCGTGTGCGCCAACGCGACGAGCCTGCCCGAAGTGGTGGCGGATGCAGCAGCACTTTTCGATGGCGACGCGGGTGCACTGGCGGCCGCCATCCACCGCGTGCTCGACGACGACGACGCCCGCCGCGCGCTGGTCGAGCGCGGGCTGCTGCGCAGCCGCTGCTTCACCTGGCAGGGCGCTGCGATCCGGGTGGCCGAAGTCCTGCGCCGCGCCGCGCAATCGCGCGGATCAGGTGCCGGTGAGAAAGAGACCGCGCTTGGCCGGTAGCAGATCGACGTCGACCTTGAACGCGCTCAGGTAGAGTTCCTTGGCCTTGGGCAGCTGGCCACGCTGCCGCAGCAAGTCGGCCAGCAAGCAGACTGCCGGCAAGAAGGTCGGGTCGCTGCCGTTCAGCTCTTCGAGCTTGGCGTAAGCGGCATCCAGCTTGCCGGCCGCATAGAGCGCACGGCCCAGCGTGTAGCGCGTGACGACGTGCAGCTGGTTGACATCGACCGCGCGGGTCAGCGTCTCGACCGCGGCCGCCCCATTGTTGCGCCGCAGCTGCACAGCGCCCAGATAAAGCAATGCTGAGGCGTTCTTGGCATCTTCTTTGAGCGCGGCGCGCAGATGGTTCTCGGCCCCCGCTAGATCGCCCATGTGAAACGCGATGACGCCCATCGACGACTTGAGGATGGAAGCGTCGTCCGACGGGCCTTTGCGCTCTTGAAACACCTTCAAGTAGCCGGCCAGATCGCGGTCGTCCTCGGGATAGTCAGTGAAGTAGGCGCGCGTGCGGGCGATCTCGGGATCGACGTCAATCAGCCGGCGCATGGCCATCGCCATGTTGGCCGCATCGTCGACGCGCAGCCGGCCGGCGGCCAGCCCCATGAACGCGCGCAGATGGCGCGGATCGTTCTCCAGCACTTTCTCGTAGTCGCGTACCGCGTCGTTCAACCGGTTGAGTCCGATCTTGGCGTCGGCCACCGCAGTCCGCACCGGCGCCTCGAGGTAGCTCTCCGAGGTCGCCTGCAGCACGCGCTCGAAGTGCTTGAGTGCCTCGGCGTACTCACCCCGGTGGACCAGCGCTTGGCCGAGCGCGAAGTGCGCCGGCGCGAATGCTGAGTCAAGCGCCAGCCCCTTCTTGGCCTGCTCCTCGGCCTCTCCCCACTTGCCGCGGCGCGCGCGCACGTAGGAGAGATGGGCGTAGATGTCGCGCGCCTCCTCGCCCGGCTCCTCCTCCTTGCCGATCGCTTCGGCGGCGACCGTGAGCTGCAAGTCGGCGTTTTTGAGATCGGCGAGCGACTGGTAGTAGATCTTGGCTAGGTACAGCCGCGCTGAGTTGTTGCCCTCGTCGACCGCCAGGATCTTGTTGAGCGCCGTCACCGCCTCGTCGTAGGCGCCGACCTGAGCATTGAGCCGCGCCACCTCGAACATGGTCTCGACGTGGTCGGGGTCGACCTTGAGCCGGCGATTGAAGTCATCCATCGCCTGTTTAAATTCGCCCAGGTCGAGCCGCGCGCGGCCCAGCACCAGATCGATGCGCTTGAGCTTGTTGTCGCGCGCGCGCGCCTGCAGCGCCGACTTGACCGCCTCCGGGCTGTTGCGCCCGACGTCGGACTCGGCCAGCCAGAGCGCGGTCTCGCCGTCGTCCGGGCTCATCCGTTGCGCCGTGAACAGCTCGGTCTGCGCCTTTTGCAGGCTGCCCAGGCCAATCAGCAGCGCGCCCTTGGCCCGGTACAAGGTGGCGCGGTTGGGATCGCGCCGGATCGCGTAGTCGATGCCGTCGAGTCCCGCCTTGACGTCCTCGGTGCGCTGCTTGAGTCCGGGCAGCCGCGCCAGGTTCTCGACAAAGGTACCAATGGCGTCGACGTTCTCCGGATCGAGCAAGATCGCCTTGCGCAGCTCTTCGTCGGCCAGCCGGTAGGCCTGCGAGTTGTCGTCGAGGTAGAGCTTGCGTCCCTTGCGCAGGTGCTCCTCGCTGGTGCCGTCGACGTCGGGAAACTGCAAGCGCCACAACGAGGCCTGGCTGACGAATGCGTTCTTGCCTTGGCCACCGCCGATCGACGGTATCCAGTCGGGCTTGAACACGAACAGCGCCAGCGCCACCGTCGTCGCCACGGCAAGAAAACCAAGCAGCATCACTGGCGCCCGCGAGCGCTGCCGCACTGACGCCCCGTGCGCGTGCGAGCGGTCGGTCTGGCCGCCGCCGGCGGCGCGCAGGGTCGCACCGAAAATCCGCTTGTCGGCGATCGGTGTGAACGGCTGGTCGCCCAGTGCCGCCTCGGCGTCGAGCTTGATGGTGCCGCTGCGGATCTTTTCCTTGACCTCCTCGGTCGTCATCGCATCCAGCGCCTGACCGCCGGGTTGCCGGATCGTCCACAGCATCGCGTGGTCGGAGTTGCCGGCCGCGCCGGCCGCGGGTGCGGCACTCGGTGGCGACTGCGCGAAGCCGATCGAGGGAGGAGCTGCCGCGGGCGCACCGAGCGGGGCACCAAATGGGGAGGCGCCCGCGTCGGGTGCGCCAAATGGGCTCGGCGATGGTGCGCCAAATGGGCTCGGCGATGGTGCGCCAAATGGGCTCGGCGATGGTGCGCCAAATGGACTGGCCGCCGGGGCGCCAAACGGGCTCGGCGCAGGCGCGCCGAATGGACTGCTCGGCGCCGCTGCTGCCGCTGCGAACGGGTCGGCGCCGCGGCCGGGCGCTGCGGCGACCGCCGCAAACGGGTCGGGCGCCGCTGCCGCCGCGCCAAACGGGGTTCCAGCTGCCGCGCCGAACGGGTCGGCCGCCTTGGCCACTGCCGCAAACGGATCGGGCGCCGGCGCAGCACCGGGGGCCGCGCCAAACGGGCTGGAGTTGGGCATGGCCGCTGGCGCCGCAGGCGCCCCGCCGGCGAATGGGTCGGCCGCTGCCGGCTTGGTGGGGGCCGCGTCCTTGCGCACGACCTTCTGGTGGCCACAGCGCGGGCACTGAGCGCGAACGCCGCGATCCGAGATCAAACTGTCATCTATGGCATAGGCCGCGCCACAGCTTTCGCATTCGATGCGCATCCATGCACTCCAAAGCGCGTTGCGCCGACCCGGTTACGGGTCGCTGTGATCAGGGTCCCAGCCCTCAAACGCGACCAACCCGCCGTCCTCCTCCGGAACCGAGCGCAGTTTGGCAAGGCCATTGACCTCGACTTGGCGAATGCGCTCGCGGGTCAGGTTCATGATCGAACCGACCTCCTCGAGCGTGATGCCACCACGTTCGGCGACGTCGAGCGCGCAGGTCTCCTCGAGGTCCCACACTTCCTTGTCCGGGAAGTTGAGCTTGACCGAACCGGTCATCGGATTGACGTCGAGGTAGAGGTGATGCCGGCACGACACGTACAGACACGGCCGCTTCCCGTTGCGGCACTCATCTCGCGTCCGTGGCCGCTCGTAGTCGGCGACCTCGAAGATCTCGCCCCGCGCCAATGCGCGACGGCGCTCCCGCGACATTTCTTTTCGGGACATGGTGCGGGCTCGGCGCCGCTTTTTCTTGTCGGCACCAAGGCCATCGCTGTCGCCCATGGCCACCTCCCAATTTCCTGTGTCCATGCCACGAGTTGGCGATCGAGTCAACGGCCGTGGCCAGCTTGACGCTTCGGCGGCTGGCCGCTCTAATCGGCCAGCGCACCCGCGGCCAGCAGGCCGCCCGGCGCGGCAGGAGCCAACCGTGTCCAAGCTCTTCAAGAGCCCGCTGCACCAGATGGCAAGCACCACGCCCACCGACTTCTGGAACGATTCATGCGCACTCGACGAGTTGAACTATGCGATCGAGCACGGCGCGGTCGGTGCGACCACCAATCCAACCATCGTGCTCGAGGTGCTCAAGCAGGAACTGCCGCTGTGGCGCGACCGCATCCGCCAAATCATTGACGATCGGCCGACGGCCAGCGAGGTCGAGGCCACCTGGCAGCTGATCGAGGAAATGGCGGTGCGCGGCGCCCGGTTGCTCGAGCCGATATTCGAACGCAGTCAGGGCGCCAAGGGCCGACTCTCGATCCAGACCAACCCGATCCGGTACCGCGACGCCGAGAGCATCACCCAGCAGGCGGTGCGCTTCGCAAGCCTGGCCCCCAATCTCCAGGTCAAGATCCCGGTCACCCGCGCTGGCGTCGCCGCCATCGAGGAAGCGACGTGCCAGGGCGTCACCGTCAATGCCACGGTCTGCTTCAGCGTAGCGCAGGCGATCGCGGTCGCCGATGCCATCGAACGTGGTCTGCGGCGACGCACAAAGGCCGGTCACGACGTGGCCAGCATGGCGCCGGTCTGCACCATCATGGTCGGTCGCGTTGACGACTGGCTGCAGGTGCTGGTCAAGCGCGACGACGTCGTCTGCGACCCCAGCATCCTGCCCTGGGCCGGCGTGGCCGTTTTTAAAAAAGCGTACGGTCTGTTTCGACAACGCGGCTACCGCGCGCGGTTGCTCGCCGCCGCCTACCGCCACCAGCTGCATTGGTCCGAGTTGATCGGCGCCGACGCGGTGCTCACCATGCCATGCGCCTGGCAAAAGCGTTTCAACGCGTCCGGCATCGAGGTGGTTTCGCGCATCGACCAGCCGGTGGCGGCCGAGATCGTCGGCGCGCTGCAGCGCCACTTCGCCGATTTCCGGCGCACCTATGAGGTGGACGGTCTGACCGTCGACGAGTTCGATCGGTTTGGCCCGACCGTGCGCACGCTGCGCTCGTTCATCGCCGACTACAGCAGCCTGCTCGCCGTGGTGCGCGACCTGATGCTGCCCAATCCGGACATCAAGTAGCGCGCCCGCAGCGCATCCGCGTCCATGCAGATCGGACCCCACGACATTGCCGGTCGCTACTACCTGGCGCCGCTGGCCGGGCTGGTCTCGCGCGCATTTCGCGGCATCGCGCGCGAGTTCGGCGCCGCGGCCACGCCGACCGAGCTGATCAGCGCCTGCGGCCTGACCCATCGCAACCGCCGCACCGCAGCCATGATCCGTCACGCGCCCGGCGAACAGCCGTTCTGGCTACAACTCTTTGGCGCGCAACCCGGGCAACTGGCCGCCGCAGCCGAGGTCGCGGTCAAGCTCGGCGCCCAGATCATCGACGTCAACATGGGCTGCCCGGTGCGCAAGGTGATTGGCGACGGCGCCGGCGCGGCAATGCTGCAGGACCCGGCACGCGCTGCAGCGGCCATCGTCGCGATCCGGTCTGCGGTCGGCGCCGGCGTGCCGGTGACGGCGAAGATCCGTTCCGGCTGGGACAGCCAGAGCATCAACGCGATCGAGATCGGGCAACGGCTGGAGCAGGCGGGTGTGGCGGCGCTCTGCCTGCACCCGCGCACCCGCGGCCAGATGTACAGCGGGCATGCCGACTGGTCGCTGATCGCAGCGCTCAAGCAAGCGGTGCGGGTGCCGGTGATCGGCAATGGCGACGTCAAGAGCGTCGACGACGCGGCCCGCATGTTCCAGCAAACCGGCTGCGATGCGGTGATGGTCGGCCGCGCGGCGCTCGGCAACCCCTGGATCTTTCGCAGCCTCCAGCGCGACCAGCTGGTGATACCGTCCCCGGTCGAGCGCACCGCGGTCGTGCTCGACCACCTGCAGCGGCTGATCGAGGAGGTGGGCGACACCGAGCGCGCGCTGTTGCGCTTTCGCTCGCGCGCGATTTACTACTCGCGCCGCCTGGTGGGCGGCGCCGAGTTCCGGCGGCGCGTCATGCAGATCCACGAAATGGCGGCGCTGCACGAGGAGTTGCAGCGCTATTTCGAGCAGGCGGTGCCGACGACGCCGGAGCCGGCGGTTCCAGAATTGTTAGCGCCGGACGAGCCATGAGCTACTACGACGACAAACATGGCGCGCTGGCCGACCTGTTCGGCACCGCTGACATCGCGGTCGACGAGCGCGAACTGCGTGTCGGTACGGACCGCTACCCGATCGTCGACGACGTCATCGTGCTTTGCCCGCCCGAGCGCTGGCCGCCCAGACTGGCCGCACGGCTGGGCCGGGCCGTGGAACGCTCCAGTGGCGACGGACCGTTTGCCGCCGACGTGCAGCGCTCGTTCGGCGCCGAGTGGCAGACCTACTCCGAGATCCTGCCCGAGCACGCGGCCGAGTTCGACCGCTACTTCGACCTGGTCGACCTGGTCGGGCTGCGCGACAAGCGGCTGTGCGACCTGGGCTGCGGCAGCGGTCGCTTCAGCCACTTTGCCGCGCCCCATTGCCGCGAGCTGGTGCTGTGCGATTTCTCGGAAGCCATCTTTGCCGCCCGCCGCAACTTGCTGCCGCACCGCCACTGCCTGTTCTTCCTGGCCGACCTGACCACGCTGCCGTTTCGCGACGACTGCTGCGACCTGGTGTTCTGTCTGGGCGTGCTGCACCACCTGCCGACGCCCTGCCTGGACGCGGTGCGCGGCTTGCGCCGGCTCGCTCCCGAGTTGCTGGTCTACTTGTATTACGCGCTCGACAACCGGCCGCCGCACTTTCGCTGGCTGCTGCGTGCGGTCACCGCCGCCCGTCGCCAGCTCTGCCGCATCGAGGACGAGCGCTTCCGGCGAACGTTTGCCGCGGCTGGCGCACGCCTGCTCTACCAGCCGTTGGTCCGCCTGGGCCAGGCGCTGGAGCCGCTGGGCTGGCAACACCAGGTGCCGTTGTACGACGGCTACGCTGGCCAGAGCACGACGCGCATCGAGCAGGATGTCTACGACCGATTCTTCACCCGCATCGAGCAGCGGGTCAGCCGGGCCGAGATCGCGACCCTGGGCGACGCGTTTCGGTCGGTGGAGATCGCGGACCGCGGACCGTACTGGCATTTTGTGTGCCGGCGCTGAATCCCGCGCTGCTCTTGTCGCTGACCCATGGCGCCGCTACACTGCGCGTTCATGCGCAACGTCCTCACCCTGGTGCTGGTTGTACTGCTCGGCTGTCCCAGCCCGCGTCCACCGACGCTCGCGCCGGACGCCGCGCCCGCTGCTCCGCGACCAGCGACCACGGCTGCACCAGCCGAGGTCGACGATGGCGCGCTGGTGCTGGTCGAGGCCGAACTGGCGGGCCGGTTGCAGCGGGGCCAGACCGGCGCCGAGGAGTACTGCGAGTCCGACGTGCCACGGCTGGTGATCAAAGGCGGCGGATTCGAATGGCAGTGCGGGCAGCGCGGCGAGCGCTGGGTGATCGAGGGCGAACAGGCCAGCGGTGCACGGCGCGTGCTCAGCTGTGGCGAAGGCCGCACGCTGGTGCTCGAGCAACAAGGCCAGCAGCGCTATCGCGTCACCGGCAGTCCATGC